>Ga0335074_10003111_pt1 | contig 22604 bp, 18 predicted proteins | sample Lox_Sample_23_FD_206715 | JGI IMG/M metagenome (GOLD analysis project Ga0335074, IMG submission 206715) | Soil microbial communities from Loxahatchee National Wildlife Refuge, Florida, United States - Lox_Sample_2.3 | ecosystem: Environmental > Terrestrial > Soil > Wetlands | place: USA...
GACGTGCCCTGGCAGCTGATCAACTCCTACTACCCGAGCGACCTGGCTAAGGGCACGGCTCTGGAGCAAGCAGGCGAGATCGAGTCCGGCAGCGTCGGCCTGCTGACCGAACTCGGATACCAGCAGCAGGGGTTCGTGGACGAGATCGGGGCGCGGATGCCTAACGCGCGCGAGTTCGACTTCTTCAAGCTGGCGAGCGGGATGCCGGTGATCGTAGTGAACCGGACCTCCTATACGACGGGCCGGCCGATCCGGCTGACGCGCTACATCTACCGCGCCGACCGCGTGCGGCTACTGCATGTTGAGGGGACCATCCCGGAGGGTTACCGGCACGGCTGAGGCCGCGCCCGCCGGCAAACGGCCGGGCATTCGGCGCCGGACAGGCCAGTTCCGGTTACCGTGTCCGCGTGCTGGCTTTGCTCCTCGTTGCGGTGTCGGTCGGCGTGTCCAACTTCGGCGCCGCCATCGCTATCGGCGTCTCCGGTGTGGATGCCCGCACCCGGTTGCGGGTTGCGCTGATATATGGGGCGTTCGAGACCGGGATGCCGGTGCTCGGCCTGATCATCGGCGATCGGGTTGCCGCGCCGCTCGGACATGCGGCCCGTTGGATCGGGGCCGGCCTGCTCATCGCAGTCGGCGCGTATGCGCTCGCCGCAGCCGCGCGGGCCGGGCGCGCTGCGCGCAGCAGTGCCGGTCAGCAGGGCAGTGCCGGTCAGCAGGGCAGTGCCGGTCAGCAGGGCAGTGCCGGTCAGCAGGGCAGTGCCGGTCAGCAGGGCAGTGCCCGCCCGGCCGACGGTGCTGCTGATAAGGAGAGTGCTGCTGACAAGGAGGATGCTGCCAATAACCGAGCGCCCGGTCTGGCGGGCACCGGCCGGCTGCTACTGAGCGGGCTGGCACTGAGCATCGACAACCTGGCAGTCGGCTTCGCCCTCGGTACATACGACACATCGATCGCCGCGGGCGCGATCATCATCGGCGTCGTCAGCGTCTCGCTCTCCCTGCTCGGGCTGGAACTAGGCGCGCGAATCGGGACGTGGGTCGGCGAGCGCGGCGAACAGCTAGCCGCGCTTGTACTGATCTCGGTCGGCATTGCCATCGCGTGCGGCGCCATCAGCTAGCCGCTGGGCCCTGCTAGTGCGAGGCCGCCAGCTCGGGCACGAAGTACGGAGCGTCGACCGTGCCGACGCCCGTCACCAGGTCATAGCCTTTGCGCGCACTGAAACCGTGGACCGTGTAACGCCGGCCGTTCTGGGTGAAGGTCTGCGAGTTGTTGCCCTTGGTGATGTCGACAATGCCGCGCTCGTGCCTGGCCTCCATCTGGTAGATGGCCGGGTTGATCAGCCCGAGGGCGTGGCCGGCGTACTGATCCGCCAGCGCCACGATGCCGGCGAATAGCGGAGTCGCGAGACTGGTCCCGCAGAGCGTGCTCCAGGGGCCGCTGCCGCCGCCGTTGAAGCTGCCGTAGATCGCCACCGGGCTTTTGCACGAGGCATCCATGGAGATATCGGGAACGCCGCGGTGGCTGCCGGTCACGCCCTGCACGCTGTCCTGGTATGACGGGCGAGGAAACACGATGGACCGGCCGCCGCCGCTGTCATTCCAGGCAACGTCAGGTGCCAGGCGGGTGCCATTCGGCCGCAGCCGGAGCTGAGTGCCACCGACCGCCGTCACCAGCGGGTCGGTACCCGGCCAGGACACGGCCGGGCTTGTGTACTCATCCACCATGTTGTACTTGTCGCTAGTAACGCCCTGGTCACCGGTGGCAGCGAGCACGGTCACGTGATCGGCGGCCGCGAGCCGGTAGGCGCTGCGCAGGTTCTTAATGGCCGCATAGTCCGACTTCGAGGAGAATGTCTGCTCCGTCGCCGCGAAGCTCTGGCTGATCACCTGGCCGAGCTTGTGCCTGAGCACGTACTGCTCGGCAGTGACGATCTGCGGGAAGCCGGTCGTTCCCTCGTTCTCCGAAGTCGGGGTCTCCACCAGCACGATGCGAGCACCGGGTGCCATGACGTGCGCCCACTCCACGTCCAGGGTGGTCTCGCCCGCCCACCCCACTCGGTTGCTGTTCGAGGCGTGATAGGGCGACACTTTCCCGGCTGGCTGGATGACCCGGAAGGACGGTGGCGCTGGCAGCCGGAAATAGCGGTCGAACCGGGCCAGGTCCGTGGCGATGGTGGGCGACCCGAACGAGTCCACGATGACGATGGTCTGACCCTTCCCGGTGATGCCCTTCAGCGGGCCTGGTCGGGTCAGGTCGGTTACTGGCGGCAGGCTGTAGGCTGCGCGGATCTGGGCAGGCGTCAGGCCGCCGGCAGGCGAGACGGGCGCGCCGCTGTTCCCTTCCGGGCTAACCGGATGCGGCCTGCTCCCGGCGGTACGCTCAGCGGGGCTTCTGCCAGAGGCTAGGGCACCGGTGGCGGCAAGTGCCGCTCCGGTAGCCGCGACGGCCACCAGAGCGATCGCCGCCAGTAGCCAGCCACGGTGCCACGGCCTTCGCTCGCCTGGATTGTCCCGGCCGGCTGGTCGCCGCATCCACGAGGCCACGCTGCCTCCTCTTCTGCCGAGTCCGGGAGCCTACTCAGCCAGCCGGAGTGCTGCCTTCGGGCACGAGCGCACGGCGTGCCTGACACCTTCGACCAGGTTGGCCGGGATTTCATCGACCAGAATGTTGAGATTGTCGTTATCGTCGACCTCGAAAACCTCGGGCACCAGGCCCGCGCAGACCGCATTCGCCTCGCAGGCGTCCCAGTCAGCTTCCACCTTCATCGTCGGCTCCTTCCGCCGTGTCGCGCCTTGTCGTTCCCGGCCCGGCCCGCAGTAGCGCAGACTGTACGGCATGCCAATCCAGGACAAGCTCAGGCTAGCCGCCGAAGCGGCCAGGGGCTTCATGCCGCCGGAAGAAGGACTAGCGCTCTACCAGACGGCCTTGGACTACGCAGCCGCCGGGCCGATCTGCGAGGTCGGCACCTACTGCGGGAAGTCCACTGTTTACCTGGCCGCCGCGGCCGCCGACGCCGGTCAGGTGGTCGTCACGGTCGATCATCACCACGGGTCGGAAGAGAACCAGGCCGGCTGGGAGTACCACGATCCTGAAGTCGTCGATCCGAGGACGGGGCGGATGGACACGCTGCCGTTCTTCCGGGCCACGATCGAGGACGCGGGACTCGAGGAGCATGTGATCGCTGTGGTCGGCGTCTCCGCTGATGTATCCAGGATCTGGCGCACCCCGCTCGGGATGCTGTTCATCGATGGCGGCCATAGTGAGGCCAACGTGGTCGCTGACTACGAAGGCTGGGCGCCGTGGGTGACTCGCGGCGGCGCCCTGGCGTTCCACGACATCTTCCCCGACCCAGCCGACGGCGGACAGGCGCCGTACCGGGTCTACCTGCGCGCGCTGGCCTCCGGCGCGTTCAAGGAGGTCAGTGTCACTGGCTCGCTACGAGTCCTGGAGCGGGTCGGCGACTGCATCGGCTAGCCGCATCCTGATGAAGACTTCGCGTGCTATCCGCGCGCGAAGTCTTCAGGATCATGGAAGGTGCGTGTCGCACCCGCACGCCGAGGCGTCAGATGGCTGCCACACCGCCGGGCCGGCTGCGGCGTCCTTGAAGATCCCGGCGGCCCCAGTGTGCGCGCCCGCATACTCGAAGCCAGCTGCCAGTACGTCCGCCGCGAGTACCACCGCTGCCGCCGTCCACGTACTCTGCTCGTTCGGGTAGTGCTTGCGGTTGGCGTACTGCCAGCCGGTCCAGTAACTGCCGTCGTCGGCGCGGAGGAACTGAATCTGCCTGAACAGCTCAACTGCGGTGTCGCGGTCACCGATCGCGTCGAGCGCGATGGCGAGCTCGCAGGTCTCGGCGCCAGTCACCCACGGCTCGTCGCTGACGCAGCGGACGCCGAGGCCGGGGACCACGAAGGTGTCCCATCCGGCTTTCAGCATTCGCTCGGCCGCTGTGCCCCGCACGGCGCCGCCGAGTACCGGGTAGTACCAGTCCATCGAGAACCGGCTCTTGTCGGCGAACGCCTCGCCATGACAGGCCACCGCGTGTCCCAGCCGCGCGGCGGCCAGGTCCCAGTGCGGCTGCGGCTGGCCGAGCCGTTCCGCCAGCGCGATCGCGCAGCGAAGGCTCTGGTACATGCTTGAGCTGCCGGTCAGCAGCGCGTAGGCGTCCGGTGCGCCATCCTCGTGCCGCCGCCAGATGATCTCGCCGCGCGGCGTCTGCAGGCCGACCGCGAAGTTGATGGCAGCCCGCACGACGGGCCACATCTGTTCGGCGAAATCCTCATCGCCGGTCACCAGCAGCTCGTGCCAGACACCGACGGCGCAGTACGCGGCGTGGTTACTTTCGGTCGTCCATTCCTCGACTACCCCGCCGCAGGCGGCTTGGACGGGCCATGACCCGTCCGGTTGCTGGGCGGCGGCAAGCCAGGAGTAGGCGCGGCGCGCTTCCTTGCGCAGCCCGCAGACACTCAGCGCCATCGCGCATTCGACATGGTTCCAGGCATCGACGTGTCCGTCCGGCCACCCGATCGACCCGTCCGCCTGCTGGTCGGCCGCGATTGCCTGTCCGGTCGCGACTAGCTGGCCCTCGGTCAGGATGCCCGGAACCTCAGGCACCGTGCTCGCAGCCAGGGGGCTGGTGGTCACAGGGCTGGTGGTCACGGGGCTGGTGGTCACGGGGCTCGCCGTCAGCGGGCTAGCAGGGCCGGCCAGGTGCTCAGGCTGCCGCATGCACCTTCTCCGCTGCAGCCGGACGGGGCCTGGTGATGGCTTCGGCCGGCTTCGCGGCATAGACGACCAGGCTCTTGCCGATAAGGGGGTTAAGCACCTGATCGGTTCGCTGCGTGACGGCTGGTTTGTGCATGATGTCCCACACCAGCAGCTTGTGGTAAGCGCTGGCCAGCGGGTGGTCGTCGTTACGCACGCCAACCGCGCATTTCAGCCACCAGTACGGCGAGTGGAGAGCATGCGCGTGGTGATGGCCGCCGACGAACAGGCCTGCCCGCCGCAACTTGGTTTCAAGCTCGGACCGGGTGAAGATGCGCACGTGCCCGCCGGGCACGTTGTGATAGTCGTCCGAAAGCGCCCAGCAGATCCGCTCCGGCAGCCAGGCCGGCACGGTCACTGCCGCGATGCCGCCGGGCCGCAGCACCCGGGCGATCTCGCTCATCGCACTCTGATCGGCGGGGATGTGCTCCAGTACCTCGGCTGCGATCACGATGTCGAAGCTGCCAGTCGGGAACGGCATCCTGGTCGCGTCACCCGCTGCAGCGGTAATGCTGGCTGGCACCTGGATCTCGCCGGCCTCCGCCATGGCCGCGGCGATAGCCGACACCTGGCGCAGTTCCCCGTGATCGGTGTCGAGCGCGACGACCTCAGCCCCGCGGCGTGCAGCCTCAAACGCGTGCCGCCCGGCTCCGCACCCGAGATCGAGCACCCTCGTTCCCGGCTGAATTGGGAGCCGCTTGAAGTCCACCGTCAGCATGGCGCGCCTGGCGCGGCCGTCGCATGTGAGGGTGCCGTGCGCGCCTGGCTCGCCGCGATGGCTTTGCGGTACTCGGCAACCGTCGCCCTGGCAACCGCCTGCCAGGCGAAGCGCTCGGCCACCCGCGCGAGCGCGGCCTGCGACAGCCGCTCGCGCTCGGCGCGGGAATCGTGCAGCCTGCGCAGCGCAGCGCAGAGTTCCTCGGCGTCGCCCGGCGTGACGAGCACCGCGGCGTCCCCGGTCACCTCTGGCAGTGCGCCGGTCCGGCTGGCAACCAGCGGCGTGCCAGACGCCATGTGCTCGACGGCTGGCAGCGAGAAGCCCTCATACAGAGACGGCACGACCGCGATCTCGGCGCTCGCGACCAGCTCCGCCAGCTCGGTGTCGCTGATGCCGCTGACAAATTCCACCGTGTCGGTCAGCGACAGCTCGCCGAGTAGGCGCTGCGTCGGGCCGTCCGGTACCAGCTTGCTGACCACCGTGAGCGACACGTCCCGTTCGACGGCGAGCTTGGCGAATGCCCGCAGCAGCGTTGCCACCCCCTTCACGGGGGAGTCGGCGCTAGCGACGGCGACGATCCTGCCGGGAACGCGCGGTGCTGGCCTCGGGTGGAATAGCCGGGTATCCACGCCGAGCGGAATGACCTTGACATTGTCAGGCGGCACTTTGAAGTCACGCAGGATATCGGCCCTCGATGACTCCGATCCGGTCATCACCGTGCCGATCCGCCTGGCTACCCTGCCCTGCATACCGACGAATGAATACCAGCGCCACTTCGGAATCTTCCGGAAGCCGTGCGCGGCCTGCAGCTCGATCCGCCGGTCCACGCTGATCGGGTGATGGATGCTCGTGACGATGGGCAGGCCGAGTTTGCGGATGGCCAGGTTCCCGTAGGCGACCACCTGGTTGTCGTGCACGACGTCGAAGTCGTTCACCCGGCTGCGCAAGGCGCGCAGCGCGCGCAGGCTAAACGTCAGCGGCTCCGGAAAGTACGCGGTCCACATGCCAAGCACCTCGAGCACGTCGATCCAGTCCCGGTACTCGCGCAGGTGCGGTGTCCGGAACGGGTCGTCGTCGCGATACAAATCCAGACTGGGCAGCTCGGTCAGTAGTGGCCCTGGCTCGAGCTCGGGGTAGGGCTGGCCCGAGTAGACCTCGACGTGATGGCCGAGCGCCGCGAGTTCGCGGGACACATGACGCAGGTAAATGCCCTGGCCGCCACAGTGCGGTTTGCTCCGGTAAGAAAGCAGGCAGACCCGGAGCGGAGTACCAGGATCGGTCGCGGATACTGTCGTCTGGCCGGACTGAGCTTCCGTCTGGCCCGGCTGAGCGTGCGTCTGGCCCGGCTGAGCGTCGCCGGCCGGGACCGCCTCATCGGCTGCTGCGCTGCTCACGCAGGTTCCCGCCTCCTCGTCCGCCATTCCCTAGCCCGCTACGGGCGACCCGCGTGATCCCCCTTAGGGAGCGAACATTACCAAGCAAATAACTCCCGTGCCGTTGCACCCCTGGAGTAAGCCGGCCTGTCCTGCGCACCGCAGGTGTCTGTAAGCTGCCGCGACGACAGTTTTATACGGAGGCTCCGCTGACACGACGTGCGCTCATCACCGGGATTACCGGGCAGGACGGCTCCTACCTGGCTGAGCACCTGGTCGATATGGGATATGAAGTGTGGGGGTTGGTCCGGGGACAGGCCAACCCGCGGGTGCGCCATCTGCGCCAGCTACTCGGCGACGTGCGGCTGATCCGTGGCGATCTGCTGGATCAGGGCAGCTTGATCGCAGCAGTAGAGCGCGTGCAGCCGGATGAGGTCTACAACCTGGCAGCGATCTCCTACGTGCCGATGTCGTGGCAGCAGGCCGAGCTGACCGGCGAGGTTACTGGCCTCGGCGTGCTGCGCGTGCTTGAGGCCATCCGCGTCTGCAGCGGGATCAGCGCCTCGCGGAGCCCCGGCCGCGGCCAGATCAGGTTCTACCAGGCCTCGACGTCGGAGATGTTCGGCCAGGTAACTCAGACGCCGCAGAATGAGCAGACCTCGTTCCACCCGCGCAGCCCGTACGGCGTTGCGAAGGTGTACGGGCATTTCCTGACCCAGAACTACCGTGAGTCTTACGGCATGTTTGCGGTGTCGGGGATCATGTTCAATCACGAGTCGCCGCGGCGCGGGGCCGAGTTCGTGACCAGGAAGGTTTCGCTCGGCGTCGCGAAGATCAAGCTCGGCTACGAACGTCAGCTTCGGCTGGGAAACCTGAGTGCGAGCCGGGACTGGGGCTTTGCCGGCGACTACGTGCGGGCGATGCAGCTGATGCTGGCGCAGGACTTGCCCGCCGATTACGTCATCGGCACCGGCGTGACACATTCGGTGGAGACACTGGTGGACACCGCGTTCCGTGTCGCGGGTCTGGACTGGCGCGACCACGTCGTCACCGACGCGGCCTTCATCCGGCCGGCCGAGGTAGACCGGCTGTGCGCAGACGCGACCAAGGCCCGCGACGAGCTCGGCTGGGAGCCCAAGATCGGTTTCGAGGAACTAGTCGCCATGATGGTCGATGCCGACATGCAGCTGCTTGCGTCGGGCGACAGCGCGGGCGAGGAGTACGCCACCGAGTCCTGGTGACGCGCGCCGCTGATCATGCGGCCGCGCAGGGTTTAGATCGTGCCGCTGAACGGGTCTAGATCTTGCCACTGAACAGAGTGCCGATGAAATAGGTGAGGCCCGCCGCGACCGCGGCAAGCACGAGTTGCCGCTCCGCACCGCGCAGGAATGGCCTGGCCGTGACCCGGGCGACGATGCCGCCGCCGACGAACGCGGCCACGGCGGCCAGGATGACGGCTGCCCCGAGTGAGGAAAAGCCCAGCAGGTACGGCAGCAGCGGGATCAGCGCGCCGACCGCGAAGGTAACCAGAGATGCTGCGGCGGCGGTGTACGGCGATGGCAGCTCACGGTAGTCAACGCCCAGCTCTTCCCGGACGTGGATCCCGAGCACCTCGTCCGGCCGCCTGGAGAGTTGCCTGGCGACCTCATCGGCTAGGTCCTCGTCCACGCCGCGCATCTTGTACATAGCTGCCAGCTCGGCTTGCTCGTCCTCCGGGTTCGTCTCCAGCTCGACCCGCTCTTTCTCCACCTCGGACGCAACAAGCTCGTTCTGCGACGAAACCGACACGTATTCGCCGGCGGCCATCGAAAAGGCGCCCGCCGAGAGCCCGGCGAGACCGGTCAGGATGATGGTGTGCGACGGCACTCGTGCGCCGCCCACGCCAGCGATCAGCGAGACGTTCGTGACTAGGCCATCCATTGCGCCAAACACCGCCGGCCGAAGCCAGCCGCCCGATACGTCACGATGCTGGTGGCTTACGTCCATGGCGTGCAGGTCGGCGTCTGGCGCGTGAACGGCAGCCTGGGCGCGTTCGGCGACGCTCGGCTCGGGCCTGGGCTTGCGCGCGGGTGCCATGGGCGAGCGCCTGCTTCCGTCTGATCTGGATGTCTGGCTGATCAGGATATGGGCAGTGCTGGCGTTACTTGGGCGGGCGTTACTTGGCTGACTTCAGCTCGGCCCAGATCAGGTGCCAGTGCGGACGGCACTACCGATCAGCCTAGCCGCTGGATAGCCTCGCGACCCGTCAGCCCAATCGCTGGGCCGGCTGCCACGGCAGCCCGGCCGCCCGCCACGCCTGGAATCCGCCGTCCAGGTCAGTCGCTTCCGCAAGCCCGATGCGGCGCAGCGATGCCGCTGCGAGCGTGGAGGCATAGCCTTCTGAGCACATCACGATGATCTGCAGGTCCGACCTTGCCAAGGCCGGAATTCTGGCCTCGCTGCGCGGGTCTAGCCGCCACTCGACCACGTTGCGGCCGATGATGAGCGCGCCGGGCACCTCGCCTTGGACGATCCGCTCTTCAAGCGGGCGGATATCGACGAGTACCGCTCCGTCGGTCAGGGCTGCGAAGGCCGCTTCAGGCCGCAGCCGCCGGACGCCGCCGCGCGCTTCAGTGAGCAACTCGTCAATGCCGGGGGCGCCTGCTGGCAGCGCATCTGAGGTCAGTCTCGCGGCTGATGCCGTCGCCTTGGCCAGCGCGGTGTCGGCGCCGCCGCGACCGCGGCTGCCCTCTGGCCCGTCGATCGCCACCGTCTCCCTGGCGATCAGCCCGTAGTCCGTGGAGGTGTAATACGTCATCGCGAGCAGCGGCGGCGAGTAAGCATGAATGCTGATGGCCGACCCTGCTCCGCCGTGCGCGACATCGTGCACATGGGCGGGGCCGAACGCCACAGCCTGACCCGCGTCCAGCCGCCGGCTGCTCAGCCGGCGGCCGCTCGGCACTCGGTACTGCTCAAGCAGGCTGCCCTCGGCGACCGCAAACGATCCCGATGACCCGCCGTGATCGTGCCAGTCGGTGTCCTGGCCCTGCTCCCAGGCCAGCAGCCAGACATCGCAGGAGTTTGACCTGTGCAGCGGCAAGTACCAGCGGACGTCCGGGTCACGCACGACGAGATCAGTCCACAGCTCTCGCTTGGCGGCTAGCTGTGTTGTGATCGAGCGGAGTTGCGCCGGGGACAGCCTGCCGCTGGCCGGGGCGAGATGACGCAGCGCGGTCTCGATAGCTCGCTGGCGCTCCGGGCTGACACCCCATCCGGGCTTGAGTCCGGAGCCCGCCTCGTCCAGATAGTTACCGCCTACTGCGTCATGGCCCGTTGCGGTGACTGACATCCGACCTCCTCACGACTGGCCTAATTATGCATCCGGCTGGCCACTCCACGACCCATCCAGGAGCAACTCGATATCAGCGCCGAACTGACGGTCGCCGTCGATCGGTCTGACGATCTCGGACAGACTGTTGAGCAGTGCGTTACTGCCCGGAGGCAGCGGTCGTGCGGCCAGTGAAGCGGCCCGGAACGCGGTGAGAGCCTCGGCCGCGGCGACCGCCTTAGCCCGGCTGAGCGCCGCACGCAAGTTAACCGCCGCGTCCCAGGCGAACGCCTGAACGTCCTCCTGGCCGCCCGAGGTCTCGATCAGCCCCACTGCGGTCGGCAGCGTCAGGCGGCGCATCGCGTGTACCTCGCCTACGGCGCGCTTGTGCACAGCTACCAAGCCCGCCTCCGGGCCGGGCCGGTCGGCCAGCTGGGCGGGCAGCCCGGTGACCCGGCTGTCAAGCAGCCGATGGATCCGAGCCGCCGCAACCTCGGCAGCGTGCGTGATCGCGAGGGTGAGGTGATCGCACTGCGCGGCCAGGTCGATGCCGTGGAACCCGGCGGTGGAGACGAACCGGCCGTCGAGGAACGCCGGGGAGTCAGTGACACCGCCGAGCGCGCGCTCGATCGCTTCCGATAGCGCATCGGCGGCCCGTGCTACCTGAGCGAGCACCGGTCCGGTGACCCGGAACGAGACCGGTGCCTGGAGCATCCGCCTCCGTGCGGCTGGCTCGATGAGCGCCCGGATCTGGCCGAGTACCGCAGCGAGGATGTCGTCACCACGTGCGCACGCGGAGAGATAAGGGTCAACGGGCGCCTGGATAGCCGCGATGGACAGGCCAGCTGCCGCTGTCATCATGGCTGACACGCAGGCGGCTTCGGCTGCCGCCATGACGCTGAGCGCGGTCGCGCCCGGCACGCCGGCCAGTAGCGCAATGCCTTCCTTGGGACCCAGTTCGTAGGCGGGCAGGCCGCGGCGGGCCAGCGCCGAGGCCGCCGACATGAGCTTGGTCGGCGGTCCACCCGATCGAGACGGTTGCAGCACGGTCCCGATGCCGATCAGCGGGCCGAAGCAGTGCGCGAGCTGGATGATCTCGCCCGCGCAACCCGCGCCGCCCTGCGGCACTGCCGGAACAATCCCGGCCGCAAGGACCTCGGTCAGCCGCCGGCACAGGTCTGCCGACGCCACCGCATCGCCAGACAGGAATGTGCGCAAGCGCACCGCGATGATCGCCCTGACGTCAGCCTCCGGCAGCCACGGCGGGCCGCCGGTGGCTCGGCCAAGCAGCAGATTGTGCTGATGAACACGCTGCTCGGCGTCCGATAGCCGCACCGAACTGAGCGCTCCCATGCCGCTGGTGACGCCGTAGGCTTCGGCGCCCCGGCGTAGCGCGGATCGGCCACGCTCGCACTGTGCTTGGAGCTCGGTAACTAGGCCAGGCCCCAGCCGGATCTGCAGCCCCGCGCTGACCTTGCGGATCACGGCGGCGTTCAGGTCGGCCGCAGCATCGATCACTGTGGTGCCAGGCATGCTCGGCGCAGCCGCCACTTACCGGTACCTGAGCATGGTGCCCGCCCCGGCGAGCTCCGCCTTGCGCAGGATCAGCTTCCCGACGGCGATGTCGAGGATGGCCAGGCCCCGATGCCAGAACAGGATCCGCTCGTCCGGCCGTTCGCGGCCCGGCCGCTGGCCGGTCACGATCTGCCCGAGCTCGGCATGCAGCGACTGCTCGGTCAGCCGGCCGGAGTCGACATGCGGACGAAGCGCTCCGAACCGGCCGGCCTGTGCCTCACGCCAGTCGTCCACGACGACCTTGTCCATGACGTCCAGCAGGTCGATCTCGACCGCGCTGATGGTGCCGTACGGCACAACGAACGCGCCGGGCTGCACCACGCTGGTGTGCAGCAGCGGCTGTGGGGCCGTCAGGCGGGAGGCCTCGACCAGGATGTCGGCGCCGTCGAAGGTCTCCTCCGGCGTGTCCATTACCCGGACCGGCGTGCCCACGGCCGCTGCCAGGTGCCGGCCGAACGCCTCCCGCGACTCTGGCCGACGGCTGGTCACCCGGATCTCGGCCAGATCCAGCACCAGGTTGAGCAGCAGGACGTTCCACAGTGCGGTGCCGCGGGCGCCTACGTGCCCGAGGATCCTGGCGTCCTTCCTGGCGAGGTACTTGGCGCCAACGGCCGTCATGGCGCCGGTCCGGCACGCCGTGATGAGGGTGGCGTCCATGATCGCAAGCGGGATCCCGGTCGCCGGGTCGAGAAGGGTGAGCAAGCCGAGTTCGCTGGGCAGGCCGGCCATGTAGTTGTCAACGAAGTCGCCGACGACCTTGACCCCGCTGACTCCGGGCGAGCCGAGGTCCGATACATGCCCCCGCAGGACGTTGAAGTGGCCTGCTTCGCTCGGTACCAGGTGCACTCGCGGCTCGATGATGGCGCGGCCCTCGCCGTGCGCCCGGACGGCGCCCTCTATTGCCTCGATGATCTCCGCGCCGGTGAGCCCGAGGCCGGCGATATCGGGACCGGACAGGAACCGCAGCCACAGGCCGCCGGGAATACTGCCCGGCGGCCTGTGGTCTGCTATCTGATTCGCGGCTGGTCAGCTCTTCTTGCAGTTGTTGACGAAGATGTGGCCGATCGCGGTGGGATATGCGCCGGTCACGTTCTTCGCCTGCGCGGCCAAGTAATTGTAGAAGTAGGCGTAGATGATGGGGGTCTGGTCCAGCAGCAGTGTCTCGATCTGGCCAGCAATGGTCCGCTGGGTCGTCAGATCACTCGTCGCGATGTACTGGTTGGAAAGTCTGTCGTACTGCGAGTTGTTGAAGTGAGCGGCGTTCCAGGATCCGGTTCCCGCCTTGGCGTTGGTCGTCTGCAGGGGAGCGGTGAGGAACACGTTCGGCACGCTGCGATGCCCGTAGTCGACCAGGCTGATGGTGGCATCGAGCCAGTCGGATGTGCCGAACAGGTAGTTGCCGTAGTACTTCGGCTGCTCCTCGATGTTCAGCTTCATGGTCACGCCGATGGCCTTGACTGCCTGCTGGACGATCTCCGCGAACTGCGGGATCTCGAATACATTCTCGGTGGTCAGCGTGCAGGAGAACCCGTGTGGATGACCTGCTGCGCTCAGCAGCGACTTCGCCTGGGCGATGTCCTCAACGCGCTGCGGAACGCTGGTGTTGGTCGACGGGTACACCGGGGCGAACGGACTGTCGTTCCCGACATCGGAGAGGCCCTTGAACAGCGCCTGGACGATCGCAGGCCGGTTCAGGCTGAGTGCAAACGCCTTGCGGACCCTGGCGTCGGTGAACGGTGCCTGGTCGCACCGCATGGACAGCTCGCGGTGCGCGCTGGACTTGAGCTTGATGACGTTGTACCCGCCGGACAACAGCTGCGGGCCGTTGGTCACCGTGAACTGCCCTAGGACGTCGATCGCGCCGCTGGTCAGCGCCAAGATGGAGGGCGGCTCGGTGGCGTAGAACGTGAACTCGGTGGCAGCCGGTATCGCTTTCGGGCCCCAGTAGTCCTCATTGCGGACGAAGGAGGCACCGACCTTCTCGGTGTAGCTCTTCAGCTTGAAAGGTCCGGTACCGATGAAAGAGCTCTGCCACTTGGCCGGGTCGTAGCCATTCGGCAGGATGATCATCGTGTAGTTGTCGGACGAGGTCAGGTAGGGGAAGTTGCCGTTGGGCGCCTCAAGGTGGAACGCGACCGTGTAGTCGTCGACCTTCACCACGCCCGAGGGCTGCAGCACCCCACCAAAATTGGACAGCGCCGAGGCCTTGCCGGCCGGATTGGTCTGTAGCTTGTACGTGTAGACGACGTCGTCAGCGGTGAGCGGGCTGCCGTCGTGGAATTTCACGCCCTGGCGGATCTTGAAGGTCCATACGTCTGCGGTGGAGTTGGGCGTCCAGCTGGTGGCCAGGACCGGCCGCAGAGTCAGGGTCTGGTCGGACAGACATAGGTACTCGCCGGTCTGCCCGAGCATGTCCAGGCCGCCCTGGTCGGCAATCGTGACCGGATTGATCGCTGACGCGGGCGTCGTGATGCCGACCTTGATCGTGGCCCCGCTGGCGCCAGCGCCCGACGACGATGAGGGCGAAGGGCTGGACGAGCCGCAGGCGGCCAGGACTCCGCCGATCACCGGCGCGGAAAGTCCTACCAGAGCGCCCCTGCGGATGAAATCACGACGATTCAGTCGGCCTGCGACGAACTCATCAATGACGTGATTCCCGATTTCCGACTGCTCTGTACGCAGCTGGTCAAGCCGGACTTTTCGTGTATTCACAGGCCCTCCTCGGAACCCTTACCGGACCCGCCAGGTCGCAGTCCGACACCGGTGGAAAGCAAAGCTATGCACATTTAGGCGCTGCTGTCACGGCATTCGCACATTGCTTTGCAGGGTTGTTAGCTGATCGATAGGGATATGACAGCTCATCAAATGGCCGGGCTCGACTTCTGTCAGCGGCGGCTCGGTCGATTCGCAGACGCCGGACGACAAGCGCCGGGGGCAGCGGGTGTGGAAGACACAGCCGCTCGGCGGGTTCGCGGCTGACGGAATCTCTCCGGACAGCTTGATCCGGCTCGGGCGTTGGCCGTCCAAGCTCGGCACGGCCGACAGCAGGGCCTCGGTGTAGGGGTGGTGCGGCCCGCTGAAGACTCGCTCTGCCGGCCCAACCTCCATGAGGCGGCCGAGGTAGAGCACTGCGATCCGATCGGACAGGTACCGCACGAGGCCAAGGTCGTGCGAGATGAACAGGTAGGTCACCTGCTCCTTGGCCTGAAGGTCGGCGAGCAGGTTGAGAATCGCCGCCTGGACCGAAACGTCCAGCGCCGAGGTCGGCTCGTCGCAGACCACGACCCGCGGCCCGCCACCGAATGCGCGCGCGATGGCGACGCGCTGCTTCAGGCCGCCCGACAGCTGGCGTGGCCGCAAGCTCAGGTGCCGCTCCTCAAGCCGGACCGACCGGATCAGATCAGTCAGCCGCTCCCGCAGTGCGGCGCCAGACAGTCCGGCCAGCTTCACTAGCGGCCTGCTGATCAGCTGCCGCACGGAATGCCGGCGGTTCAGCGCCGAGTCCGGGTTCTGAAATACGATCTGCATTTCCTTGAGCTGAGTTTGACCGCGCTTGCGCAGGTCGGGCCCGAGCGGCCGGCCGTCTAGCTCAATGCTCGTCCCGTCATCGGGCGCGACGAGCCCAAGCAGAATGCGGGCTAGCGTTGTCTTCCCGCTGCCTGACTCGCCCACGAGCCCGAGAGTCTCGCCGCGGTCAATGTCCAGGTTGACACCCACCAGCGCCTGAACCGCCTCGCCGCCAGAGTCGAAGGTTTTCGACAGGTTGCGCAGCACCACTACCGGGTTGGCCGGCTCGGCGGTCGCCGGGAGCGGCAGGTCGACCGGCGTGTTCCTAGGCAGGCCGGCGGTCTGATCATGCAGGTAGCAGCGCGAGGTGCGGCCGAAACCTACGTCGAACGCGGGTGGCGCTGCGTCGCGGCAGCGCTGCTCCGCGATCGGGCACCGCGGCGCGAAGATGCACCCGGTCAGCGTTTGCCCAGGGGTCGGAAGGAAGCCCGGAATAGCGTCTAGCCTGCCGTGATCCTTCCGCTGGCCCTGCCGCGGTATGCAGCGCAGCAAGCCCACCGTGTACGGGTGTCTGGGCTGGTCGAAGACCCGCCGGGCCGGACCCTCCTCGATCAGTTCGCCTGCGTATAGCACGCCGACCCGGTCGCACATCTTCGCGATCACTGCCAGGTTGTGGCTGATGAAGAGTAGCGAGGTGTCCATCTCAGCGCGCAGCCCGGCGACTAGGTCGAGAACCTCGGCTTCGACCGTCGCGTCGAGCGCTGTTGTTGGCTCGTCCAGGATGAGCAGCGACGGCTCGGCCGCGATTGCCATCGCGATCACCACTCGCTGCGCCATGCCGCCGGACAACTCGTGCGGGTACCGGTGCATCACCCGGCCCGGGTCGGAGATCTGCACCTTGCGGAGCATCGCCTCGGATCGCTCCAGCGCCTCGGCCCGGCCAACCCCTGCCACCTCGTACACCTCAGCGACCTGATTGCCCACCCGAATCGCCGGGTTGAGCGCCTTGCCCGGCTCCTGGTACACCATGGATACCGAGTGGGCCCGGAGCTCCCGCAGCTCCGCCGGGCCCATGGCCAGCGGATCACGCCCGGCGATCTGGATGGAGCCGGCGCTGACCCGGCCGTTACGCGGCAGGTACCTGGTGAGCGCGAGCGCAACTGTCGATTTGCCGGAGCCGGATTCGCCGACCAGCCCGTACGACTCGTTGCGCCCGATCTGGAACGAGACGTCGCGCAGCGCGAGCCGGTCACGCCCGCGGACCCGGTAGCTGACGTCGAGGTGTCCGACCTCGACGGCGGTCTGCGGCTCGGCCGCGGGACCCGGCGCGTTAGCCTTCGCGGTCGCGGTCATCCGGCAAGCACCTGCTCGACCGAGTCGGCCAGGAGGTTGATCGCGATGATCAGCGTGGCGATGGCGAGCGCCGGGAAGAGCGTCTCCCACCAGTACCCGGCGCCCAGCAGAACGTAGTTGGCGCTGATATCGGTTCCCCAGTTCGGTGTTGATAGCTGGACGCCGAATCCCAGGAATGCCAGGGTTGCCACTGCGAAGATCGCATAACCGAGCCGGACGGTGAACTCGACCAGCACCGTAGGCATGACGTTGGGCAGAACCTCGACGAACATCATCCGGCTTCGCCGCTCGCCCAGCAGCCTGGCGGCTGGGACATAATCGAGCTGGCGTTCTACCTGGACGGCCGATCTGACGGTGCGGGCGATCAGCGGCGTGAAGATGAAGCCGATGATGAGGATCTCGTTAAGCGTCGACACGCCGAGCGCGACTACGAACAGGAAGATGATGATGATCGCCGGCAGCGCCAGCACTGCCTCGACGATCCGGCTAACCAGCGTGTCGACGACGCCACCCAGGTAGCCCAGCGCGAGTCCGAGCGCAGTGCCGAGCACAGTGGCCAGCAACGTGGCCAGCGGTGCGATGATCAGAATGCTGCGAGAGCCGGCAATGACCCTCGAGAACATGTCTCGACCCAGCTGGTCAGTGCCGAACCAGTGTGCGCCTGACGGCGGCTTGTTCCCGGCGAAAAGGTTCTGAGCCAGCGGATTATGCGGGGCGAAATCTGTCCCGAAGATTGCGCAGACGACCCAGAACAGCAGTATCGCCGCTCCGATCACGAACGCTGGCCGGCGCAGCAACAGCCGCCAGGCCGGCTGCTCGCGCTGTTCCGCTTCGCTGACGACGATGCCGGGCGGCATCGCAACAATCTCGCTCACTGGGTCACCTCGGTGCGCAGACGCGGATTGAGCAACGTCGTCAGCACGTCGGCGATAACCGTTGCCACCATGTAGACGACGCCGACGGTGAGCACCCCGGCCTCGAGCATGGGGAAGTCCTTATCTTTGGCAGCCTGGAAGATCAGGTTCCCGATGCCCTGGTAATTGAAGAGCGTCTCCACCACGACGAGGCCGCCGATCAGATACCCGGTCTGGGTGGCGATGACGGTGATCGTGGGCAGCAGCGAATTCCGCAGCACATGCCGCCAGATCACCACCTGGCGCCGCAGGCCCTTCAGCGTCGCGGTGCGGACGTAGTCGGACTCGAGCGCCTCAATGGTGCCGGCCCTGGCCATCCGGGCAATGTATCCGAACAAGACGAACACCAGCGGCACCGCGGGCAAGAGCAGGTAGCGCAGCTGGGTGAAGAACGACGAGCCGGCTGGTGCCTGAGCAGAGGCGGGCAGGAGCTTCAGGACGACGCTGAAGATGACGATGACCACGATGCCGGAGACGAACTCCGGCACAGTGGCAGCCGACAGGCCGGTCAGCGAGATGATCCGGTCCACTGCCCGGCCGACGTTCAGTGCCGCGACGACTCCGCCCAGGATGCCGAGCGGAACGATCACGACGAGTGCGAGCGCCGCGAGCTTGGCCGAGTTCACCAGCGCTGACCGCAGCAATGGCTCTACCGCTGACTGGTACTGGTACGACTCGCCCATGTTGCCGTGCAGCATGCCGGTGATCCAGCTCCAGTACTGAGTCACCAGCGGCCGGTCGACGCCAAGCTGGTGGTCAAGTGCGCGCACCGCGCTTTCCGCGGCGAGCGGGCCGAGAATGGATCGTGCCGGGTTGCCGGGCAGGACCTGGCCCGCGAAGAAGATGATCACACTGAGCAAGATCAGCGTGATGATGGCCAGGCCCAACCGCTTCAGGAGATATCTCGCCAACAGACCCCCCTGACGCCTAGGCCAGACAACTGGCCGGAAAAGCCGGATTGAGGAAGTTTAAGAGCTATCCAGCAGAGCCGCAATGGTACGAGCGTGAGCCCGATCGGCGGCACCTGGACTCCTAGCTGCCGCGACGGTTCCTCGGCCCGGCCGCAAACCCGCTGGCTGCGGGATATCGTCGCCGCCATGACAGTCAAACGTAGCGATCTGCGCCCGGTCACGCATCACCATTCGCCAGTGGCACGCCGAATGCTGGGAAATGCAGCACCGACCGCACGACGCACGCTGTCTTGCCCGGCCACGTGAAAATCGTCTCGATCCGCCTGGACCGGATGCGGCTGCCGCTGAATCCGCCGTTCGAGGCCGCCTGGGACCCGGTGCCTCGGCGCCACTTTGATGCGACTCTCGTGCGGGTCGTGACTGATGAAGGCATCACCGGCTACGCCTCAGGCGACACCATGGACGGGTTCGGCGCATTCGTGGACCTGTTTATCGGCACCGACCCACTACAGATTGCGAACCAGGTGCGCGTACTGGAGACGGTCAGCTTTCACGGCGGCCGGTTCTGGCCGCTGGAGGCTGCGCTCTGGGACATCATCGGCAAGGCGTGCGGTCAGCCTGTCGCCACGCTCTTCGGCGGCGCTGCGGATCGCCTGCCTGCCTACGCTTCTTTCGGCGAGTTGAGGAGCCCGGCGGCGCGCGCTGACGCCGTGCTGGCCGCGCGTGAGGCCGGCTTCCGTGCGGTGAAGATCCGGATCGACCGCGCGGACATGAGCGGCGGCCTGGCAGCGGTCCGGGCGGCGCGCCAGGCTGCCGGCGACGACATGCGCATCATGGTCGATCTCAATCAGTGGTGGCGGATGGCGGGCGACATCTCCCCGGCACTAGATGTCGCCTCGGTTCGCCGCATTGCAGCCGAGCTGGCAGACCTGGGCGTTACCTGGCTCGAGGAGCCGCTGCCAGCCGCTGACCTCGCGGGGATGCGGTTGCTGCGCGAGCAGTGTGGCATCCGGGTAGCGGGCGGCGAGATGGCCCGCAGCGTGTCCGAGTTGCTCGACGCGCTGGAAGCCGGCGCGCTTGATGTGGTGCAGCCCGACGTCGTGCTCGCGGTCGGCATGCTGCGCGCGCGCACGGTCGGCGAGATCGCGCTCCAGCGGGGCCGATGGTTCACGCCGCACACGTGGACTAATGGCCTCGGGCTGCTCGCCAACTTGCATGTCGCGGCGGGGGTGGGCGGGGGCCCGTACCTGGAGTTTCCTTACGATCCGCCGGGTTGGACGGAGCAGCGGCGCGACTTCTTCCTGGCGGAGCCAGTGCAGATCGACGGCGACGGCTGCGTGCGCGTGCCTGCCGCAGCCGGCCTCGGCGCGGCTATCGACGAGGCGGCGGTAACCCGGTGGGCCGTGGGCACGCCCTGACCGCACCTGCCCAGCGCAGGTGGGGGTGCCTGCGGTTAGATGAGGATGGCTGCCAGAGGAGGAGTTCGTCATGACCGCAGTGCCCCAGGTGTCCGGCGCAAGGCCAGTCCGCGCGCCCCGTGGCAGCAGCCTGAGTTGCAAGGGCTGGCCGCAGGAAGCCGCCATGCGGATGCTGATGAACAACCTGGACCCCGAGGTCGCCGAGCATCCCGACCAGCTCATCGTCTACGGCGGCTCGGGGCGAGCGGCCCGCAGCTGGGACGCGTTCGACGGCATCGTCGCCTCCCTCCAGGATCTGGAGGGGGACGAGACGTTGCTTGTGCAGTCGGGCAAGCCGGTGGGGATCTTCCGCACGCACGAATGGGCACCTCGGGTGCTCATCGCGAACTCGAACCTGGTGCCCCAGTGGGCGACATGGGAGGAGTTCAGGCGGCTGGAGGCCGAGGGGCTGACCATGTTCGGCCAGATGACGGCCGGCTCGTGGATCTATATCGGAACGCAGGGAATCCTGCAGGGCACGTACGAGACTTTCGCGGCCGTCGCGGCGAAGCGGTTCGGGGGATCGCTCGCCGGCACGATCACGCTGACTGCCGGGCTTGGCGGGATGGGCGGCGCCCAGCCGCTCGCGGTGACCATGAACGGTGGTGTGGCCCTCTGCATCGACTGTGACCCATCGCGGATCAGCCGCCGGATCGAGCACGGCTACCTGGATGTAGAGGCCACCGACATCGACGATGCGATCCGCCGGGCCGAGGCTGCGGCGTCAGCAGGCGAGGCCTTGTCGATCGGGTTGCTCGGCAACGCTGCTGACCTAGTCCCTCAGCTGCTGCGGATGGGTGCCCCCATCAACGTGGTGACCGATCAGACGTCGGCTCATGACCCGCTGACCTACCTGCCCAAGGGTGTCAGCTTCGAGGACATGGCCGCGCTGCGGGCCGAGGACCCGGCCGGGTTCACCGCCAGGGCCAGGCAGTCGATGGCTGAGCACGTGCAGGCGATGGTGGGCTTCCAGGACGCCGGCGCCGAGGTATTCGACTACGGCAACTCCATCCGCGGCGAGGCTCAGCTTGCCGGTTATGACCGGGCGTTCGCGTTCCCCGGATTCGTGCCCGCCTACATCAGGCCATTGTTCTGCGAGGGCAAGGGCCCGTTCCGGTGGGCCGCGCTCTCCGGGGACCCGGCCGATATCGCCGCAACTGACGAGGCCATACTCGAGCTTTTCCCGCAGAACGAAGCCCTCGCCAGGTGGATCCGGATGGCACGGGACAAGGTCCGCTTCCAGGGCCTGCCGGCCCGGATCTGCTGGCTCGGTTACGGCGAGCGGCACGTGGCCGGCCTTCGCTTCAACGAGCTGGTACAGCGCGGTCAGGTGCAGGCACCGATCGTGCTCGGCCGGGATCATCTGGACTGCGGCTCGGTCGCCTCGCCATATCGGGAGACCGAGGCGATGGCCGACGGCAGTGACGCTATCGCCGACTGGCCGCTGCTGAATGCGCTGGTCAACACCTCTTCGGGCGCATCCTGGGTGAGCATCCACCATGGGGGAGGGGTAGGGATCGGCCGGTCGATCCACGCCGGCCAGGTCTGCGTTGCCGATGGCAGCGACCTGGCGGCGCAGAAGCTGGAGCGGGTGCTGACGAACGACCCGGGTATGGGCGTGATCAGGCACGCCGATGCGGGCTACGACCGGGCGACCGAAGTGGCCGCTGAGCGCGGCGTCCGCGTCCCGATGCAGAAATAGTGCAAGGCTCGGTCCGGTGGGGCCGCGTAGGACTCCGGGAGACCGCAGATGACTTTCGCTCAGTTGTGGGGCGAGTTGCTGCCAGTCGGTCGCGATGAGGTGACTGGTGGTTACCGTCGGTATTCCTGGAGCGATACGGACGCGGCGTGCCGAGCCTGGTTTGCCAGGACTGCCACCGAGCTAGGACTGCGCACCGACTATGACCGTAACGGCAACTTGTGGGCCTGGTGGGGGCGGCCCGGCAGCGCTCCGGCGATCGTCACGGGCAGTCATCTTGACTCGGTGCCGGACGGCGGTGCCTACGACGGGCCCCTCGGCGTCGTGTCGGCGTTCGCGGCGATCAGTGAGCTGCGCAGCGCGGGCTTCCGGCCTGCCCGGCCGCTCGGCGTAGCGGCATTCACCGAGGAGGAGGGCGCCAGGTTTGGCGTGGCCTGCCTCGGCAGCAGGCTGCTGACCGGAGCGATCACACCGGCGGCCGCGCGCGACCTGCGCGACCAGGATGGGGTGACGCTGGCCGCGGCGATGGTGGCGGCCGGCCGTGACGCCAGCGCGATCGGGGCCGACGAGGAGCTGCTGGCGGGCATCGGGGCATATGTCGAGCTGCACATCGAGCAGGGCAGCGCACTAGCAGGGCTCGGCGCGGCGGTCGGCGTGGCCGAGGGAATCTGGCCGCACGGCCGCTGGCGCTTTGACTTCGCTGGCCGGGCCGATCACGCCGGCACGACCCGGCTGGCCGACCGGCGGGATCCGATGCTCCCGTATGCCGCCACTGTGCTTGCAGCCAGGGCCGCCGCCGAGAGCAGCGGCGCGCTGGCGACCTTCGGCAAGGTCGCCGCTGAGCCTGGCGCCGCGAATGCGATCAGCTCTTCGGTGCATGCCTGGCTGGACGCACGAGCGCCGGACGATGCGGCGCTCGAGCAGCTCGTCTCCGATGTCTGGACGGCCGCGCTGGCTGCTGCGGGACAGCACGGTGTAGCTGTGCGCCGGCGGCGCGAATCGATGAGCCCTCAGGTCATATTCGA
>Ga0335074_10003112_pt1 | contig 22603 bp, 17 predicted proteins | sample Lox_Sample_23_FD_206715 | JGI IMG/M metagenome (GOLD analysis project Ga0335074, IMG submission 206715) | Soil microbial communities from Loxahatchee National Wildlife Refuge, Florida, United States - Lox_Sample_2.3 | ecosystem: Environmental > Terrestrial > Soil > Wetlands | place: USA...
AGGGACCTTCCACTTCCCGGACTGGACCGGATGGGGCTGGGCTTCATGGGCTGGGGCCTGCGCTCGACTGCACGAGGATTTTGAGCCGCCACACTGATTGGAGACGGTTTTGCGGGCGGCAAGTTTCCCTGGGCGATCAGAAAGGGTCTCCGGGGTCGTGGCTGCGGGCGGCAGCGTGGCGGAAGGATTCCATGGTGCCGGTCCAGCGAAGGAAGTGGAGGAGGTTGCCTTTCTCGCGCCAGACGAAGGCGAGGACGTCGCGGGCGGCGAGCTCGTCGGCTTTGAGACCGGAGTAGGTCTCGATGCGCCACTTGAGATATTCGCTGCGCCAGGGGCGAAGACGATGGCCGCTGGTGGCGTTCCAGATGAAGCGCAGCGAGGCAAACATGGCGAGGGGTCCTGAGGTGAGTATAGTGGGATCGGTGATCAGAGATCAGGGATCAGGGATTAGGGATCAGGGATCAGGGATCAGAGATCAGTGATCAGTGATCAGAGATCAGAGATCAGAGATCAGGGATCAGGGATCAGGGATCACTGATCGGGCCGGTTCGCGATAGCTGTCATTGTGGTTACGAATCGATGGTCAGGCACCTGATCGAAAAAATCTTTTTCCCGGGGTTCATCCCCCCGGAGGTTGCTGTTCTAAAAGGATGGGCCCCTCCAGCATCCCCTTATCAAGACAGCTAACATACGGCCAGCTAAAAGCCGGTTGGCTGAGCACCGTTCAGCAGGAAACGAGCTGCGTGAGCGCCGGGAGGCTGGAGCGGAATGCGGAGCACCGGCGTCCGGCCCACAAAAAACAGGCCCACAAAAAATAAAAGGTGGGGGTTTTCAGGCACCCGGTGTCCGGCGAGGAGCCTCGGTCTGACTCCTCACGCGAATTTTGCCTTCCTCATTTCCTCCCGCCGTGGCAAAGTGTTCGAGATGAAAGTGCGGCTGGTTTTTGCGGTCTGGATCGGGATGGCGGCGAGTGTGGCATGTGTCGCGGAGACGCCCACCCAGCAAAGCCTGGAAGCGCGGCTGAAGAGACCGCCGTTTCTGATGATCCGCGGGTGCTACGCGGGGAGCGATCTGGCCTTTGACGCACAGGGCAATCTTGCCGGGGCAGCGGAGACGGTGCCCTTTTCGCTCTGCGCGATGCGCGTCGACAAAATACAGCTGACCGATTCTGCGCTTCAGATCCAGGGCGTTCGGGAGGGTCTGGAGTTCACGCCTCGCGACAGTTACGGACTACCCGAGAAGGTCAAGGCTGTCCCCTACGACAAGCACGAAAAATTTGAGGCGACGATTGCCCGCAGTCCAGCGGTCCCGGATCAGCTGGACACCGCGCTGGCCAGGGTCTTCTCTATCGGCATCGACGATGCCCTGGCAGCCTCAGCCCCGGATTACTGGCAGCCCTGGCTACACTTCGACCTGCATCCGAAAGACCCACCGAACGAACTACTGCCCCTGTTCCCCGGCACGAACCGCCTGGCAGGGATGGTCTTGCGGAGCCCGGCTGTCCCCGAAAAGGACCAGTCCCATGTGAAGCCGCCGCAGCTACTGCATACCTCGTCCCCGAGCTTGAGCAACCCGGCGCGCCACTTGCATTATCAGGGAGTCGACTCGATCAGTCTGATTGTCGATGCGTCAGGACTGCCGCAGCACGTCTTCATTACGCATCCGCTGGGCATGGGGCTCGACGAGAAATCTGTCGAGCTCGTGCAGCAGCAACGCTTTAAGCCCGCAACCTATAAGGGCAAGCCAGTGCCCGTGCAGATATGGATGGAAGTGACCTACAGGATTTATTGACCGCGTGGCGATCGACCGTCCTTACACGTCCATCACGGTGTCTTCGATGGCGCGGCGGACGTTGCCTTCGGCGCGGGCGAGGCGGCGGACGGCTTCGGGCTTGTCGACGTTGGCCTTGAGCATGACCAGGGCGACGGGGACGCTGCGGCCGGCGGAGCGGATGACCTCGACGGCCTGATCGCGTCCTACGCCGCAGGCGCGCATCAGGATGCCGATGCCGCGCTCGATGAGCTTGGAGTTGTGCATGTGCACGTTGACCATCAGGTTCTCGTACACGTAGCCCAGGCGGGTCATGGCGCCGGTGGTGATCATGTTGGTGATCATCTTCTGGGCGGTCGCAGCCTTGAGGCGGGTGGACCCGGAGATGACTTCGGGGCCGACCTCAGCAATGACGGCGATATCGGCGGCGCCGGCCAGCGGCGAGCCGGAGTTACAGGTAATGCAGGCGGTCTTTGCGCCCAGGGTGCGGGCGTAGGACACGGCGGAAACGACGTAGGGAGTGCGGCCGCTGGCGGAGAGGCCGATGACCACGTCCTTGCGGCTGGGACGGCGGCGGGCGATGTCGCGCTTGCCCAGCTCCTCGGAGTCCTCATTGACTTCGACCGGCGAGGCGAGGGCCTTGGGGCCGCCGGCCATGATGTATTGCACGGTCTGGGGGCTGGTGGAGAAATAGGCGGGGATCTCGCAGGCATCGAGCGCGGCGAGACGGCCGCTGGAGCCGGCGCCGACATAAATGAGGCGGCCGCCTTCGCGAAGCGCGTGGGCGACCATGTCGATGACCTGAGCGATCTCGGGGATCGCCTTCTTTACGGCCGCAGCGACTTTCTGATCTTCCTGATTGATGATGCGGGCAATTTCAACGGCAGAGCGAGTGTCGAGACCGCGCGTGGCTTCGTTGAGTTTCTCGGTCGTTAGATCGTGAAGGCTGAGCGCCGATCCATTGGATCCGTTCGTCGGGCCGGTGGAAGCTTGGTCGTGCGTCGGTAACGTAGTGGCCATGCTGGTTGGGAATTAAGCCTGGGAGTCCTGCTTAAGTGTATCGCGCAATGGCACGCATCGGCGAATTTTCCTATGCACCCGGAACATTCTTCAGCAAAGGGAAAAAACGGGACGAAGGCTGCGCTACCAGCTGTGGCGGCCGACGGTGCCCTGACCGGCCTCGATGCCGCGAATCTGGCCGTCGCGCATGTGGATGATGCGGTCGGCGATGGTAGCGGCTTCGGGGTTGTGGGTGATCATGAGCACCGTTTGTTTGAATTCGCGATTGGAGCGGCGCAGCATGTCGAGGACGGCGTCGGAGTTTTCCGTGTCGAGATTGCCGGTGGGCTCGTCGGCCAGAACGATGGCCGGCTGGGTGATGAGGGCGCGGGCGATGGCGACGCGCTGCTGCTCGCCGCCGGAGAGCTCGGAGGGGCGATGGTCGAGGCGGCCGGCGATGGAGAGCAGCTGGGTGAGGCGCTCAAAGAATTCCTTGTCCATGGGCTTACCGGTGGCCGCGATCTCCCAGGCGATCTCGATATTCGAGCGGGCGGTGAGGGTCGGGAGCAGATTGAACTTCTGAAAGATGAAACCGATGCGAGCGCGCCTCATGCGGGTGCGCTCGGCGTCGCCGAGCGAGGAGAAGTCGACTCCGCCGATGAAGACGCGGCCGGAAGTAGCGCGGGTGAGGCCGCCGAGCAGGTAGAAGAGCGTCGATTTGCCGCTGCCGGAGGGCCCGACGATGGAGACAAACTCGCCCGAATCGACTGAGAAGGTGGCGTCGCGGAGAGCAGGAACTTCCAGCTGGCCCGAGCGGTAGGTCTTGCCGAGGTGCTCGGCGCGAATCATCGGTTCCACTCAGCGATTGTAAATGCAGCGATCAGTGATCAGTGATCAGTGATCAGTAGTCCATAGCCAGCGGCCCGTGGTCCGTAATCGACGGCGGATTCGTGATTATGGATTACTGTCTACTGCATTGGCGGCCGATTCCTGATCACTGACTCCCGGTGACCGCAGTTCAGGAGGCGACCGGATGCCGGGCCGCCTCGAATTCGGCGGAATCGGGAGAAGCGAAGACGGGGCGCAGCACCTTGCGCGGGCCGCGCTTGCGGGCAATCATCACGCGGATGCGCTCCAGCATCTCGACCGGGGTGGAAGCGCCCTTGGGCAGGAAAGCATCGGCGCGGTTGGCGCGCTCGAAGGCCTTGATGCTGCCGCTGATGAGGATGGCGGGCACTTCGGGGGCGATTTCCTTCATGCGGCGGACCATCTCGTTGCCGTCCATCAGGGGCATGACGACATCGCCGAGCACGAGGTCGATGCCGCCCTGGCGGAAGCGCTCGAGGGCTTCTTCGCCGGAGTGGACGGCGACGACGCGGTAGCCACGGGTTTCGAGGAGGAACTTGCGAACAGCGAGGGCTTGTTCATTGTCGTCGACGCAGAGAATGGTCTTCTTCGGTCTCATTTCGCTCCAGGGAAGCGCCGCGAGGGCGTAAAACGGCAGCGGCGCACGCGACGGGGCGTGAGCCGACAGCGGGTCGGCGTGGGCCGCATCCCGGCGCCGGGACGCGAGGGGTCACCTGCGACGCAGAAGCGCGCAAAGGGCCGACTCCGCCGGCGGGCGGGATGCGGGGAAAGGAATGCCAGACGCAGGACGCAAGAGTTCCCGGCCCGCGCGCAATCCGGCAAACATTCCGGAAGAATAGCGGGCAGTAAGAACCGCTCAGAACGTAAGAGAAATGGACCGCATCAGCTCCGGCCTGGCCGCAGCGATGGAACGCGGCGACACGGTTTCCGGGCTTCGGAATCCATCCTTCTCCGGTGCTGAAGCAGCGCCGGTACGGCTGAGTTCCCTTCCAATTCAGTTGTCAGCAAAAGGCGAAAAGCAGGTTCCCTTTCGGAAACGCCAAGCCAGAGTAGAAAGGTCGCTGCCGCATGTAAATAGGGAATCAAAAGCGAATGTGCGCGGTGACTTTGGGGCCCGTTTGCACCGAAATATGTTGTCGCGCGATGAATACTGCGCGCGGGGCTCATCGGGGATGTTGAAAGCATGTGGATCGCGGGGGGAAAAGGCGGGGAAATGCAGCGAAAGCGGTGCGCCCCGAATCGGCCGTTTGGCCCGATTCGGGACGCGGCGGAAATGACTACTGCTGGAAAACCTGCATCATCATCTCGGTCTGCACCTGGTTGAGCTGGCGAATGGTCGCCTCCAGCGTCTCGCGGTCGCCGGGGGGCGCGCCGGTGAGCAGTCCGCGGAGGCGGAAGGCGGTGTGACGGAGGAGAATCTCGGCGTTTTTGAGCTTTTTCGCGTCGCGCAGCAGGCCGGCGTGGATCCTGGAGGCATATCCCTGGGCGGCACGCAGCGAAGCATTGGCCTGCTGCTCGTCGCCGGCCTGGAGCTGCTCGGTCGCGATGGTGGTCATGGAGTGGACGAGCTCAGCGTACAGAAAAGGCTGATCGCGGGGCGAGGCGATGGCGGCTTTGGCTTCGAGATCGGCGAGCTCGCGAGCATCGGGCGGGCGATCGGTGAGGCCGTGGGCCCAGGCCATGGAAGCGGTGAGCAGGATGGCGGCCGGGACAGCGAGGAACCGCATGACGCACCTCCGGGGAGCTGCGATACCGAAACCGGATCGCGGGTCCCGTCTCTTCTGCGCCACTTGCTGCGGCCTTTCTCCTGTGCCGGCGCCCGCAAAAGGCGGCGAGGCTCAGAGCCCGGGCACGGACCACGTGGACAGACTTGCGTGACCTGCGTGGCTGTGGGCACCGAGCTATTTCTCAAGAGCGACAAGCCGGTGCCGCGCCTGCCACTCCTGGTCCGGGAGTTTTCCCTGGTCGGCGGTAAGGAACTTCTGATAATACTCCGCCGCTGACTTGGTTTGATGGAGATTATCGAAAGCTGTTGCCCAAAGAAAGAGGGTGGCGGGATTATCGGGCGCGAATTTTGATCGCATGGAAAGCGCCTGCAATTCGCCGGACCAGTGCTGGAGTTTGGAGTCGGCGAAGGCAATTCCCGTCCAGGCATCGACGTCGCTGGGCAGCGCGGCCGCGGCCTTGCGGAAAGCCACGAGCGCATCCTCGTAATGCTGTTGGCGGATGAGCACCTGACCGTGGGAGTCGAGGAGGCCGGGATCGGTAGGGGCGGAAGCGAGCAGCTGGAGGTAGAGCGCGTCGGCCGCCTCCAGATCGCCGGCCTGGAAGTCGGCGTCGGCGAGCATGCCGGTGACCGAGCGGCTGTCGGGCTCCAGCTGATGGAGCTTCTGGAGCACGGTAACCGCCTCGGCCGGCTTGCCCTCGGCATTGAGGATGGCAGCCATCTCGGCATTGAGCGCGGGATTGTCGGGATCCTTCTGGAGGGCGCTCGAGACCAGCGGCTGGGCATCGGCGAAGCGCCGCTCCTGAACGAGGAGGTGGGCGAGGCCGGCGGTGGCTTCGCCGGCAGCGGGTGAGTCAGGCTGATCGTGAATGACCTTGCGGTACTCCTGCTCGGCGATATCGCCATTGCCCGCCGCTTCGGCGATCTGGGCGGCGAGCAGGGTGTCTTCGGGGGTCTCGGGCGTGAGCCTGAGGGCCTCAACCAGAGCGTCGCGGGCACCGGTGGGGTCGCTGGTGCGCAGCAGGCGGGCGAGAGCGCGGAAAGCCTGAGCCTTCGCGGCGGGATTGGGAGGGTTCGGTTCCAGCTGGGTGGCGGCGTCGAGCTGTTCGCGGGCGCCGGCGGCGTCGCCCTTGCCGGCGAGGAGAAGGCCGAGAGCAAGACGGGCTTCAAACTGCTTTGGGTCGGCGGCGACGGCCTTGCGGTACCAGGATTCGGCGTCGGCAGACTGATTCCGGGCGTCGGCCACGTAACCGCGATCGAAGAGCGCGCGGGCATCGTTGGGGTGGGCAGACAGATACACGTCGAGCTCGGCGGCCGCGACGGTGTAGTTGCCGGCTTCGATGGCGGACTCGGCCTGATCGAGCGGGCTGGGCGCAGACGGCTGCTGTTGCTGCGCGCCGGGCACGCTGGTTCCGGGCGGGAGGGGTGCGGACTGCGCGAAACAGCGAACAGAGAACAGTGAACAGAGAACAGCAAGCGAGCCGAGAAAGAGCCGGCAGCTCGCAGCTTGTAGCCGGAGGCTGATAGCGGATCGGCGGACAAGAGGATCAAACATCAGGACAAGACTTCGCTTTCCGTGGGTGTTTCAGGTTGGGCGGCGGCGTGGCCGTGGAGAACGCGAGCCAGCCACTGGCCGGTATGGGAGAGTTCGTTGCGCGCAATGTCTTCGGGCGTGCCCTCGGCAACGATCTGACCGCCGGCCGATCCGCCTTCGGGGCCGAGGTCGATGACCCAGTCGGCGGACTTGATGACGTCGAGGTTGTGCTCGATGACCACCAGTGAGCCACCGCTGTCGATCAGCTTGCGCAGGGCGACGAGGAGCTTGCCGACGTCGTCGAAGTGCAGGCCGGTGGTGGGCTCGTCGAGGATATAGAGAACGCGGCTGCCGCCCTTCGTACCGTTGGAGCCGCGCTCGGCAGAGCGCGTGGAGGCGAGGTGAGCGGCTAGCTTGACGCGCTGCGCCTCTCCGCCGGAGAGCGTGGTGGCAGACTGGCCGAGGCGGACGTAGCCGAGGCCGATTTCTTCGAGCACAGCGAGCTTGTCGACGATCTTGGGATGGCCCTGGAAGAAGCGTAGCGCCTCGCGGACGGTCATCTGCAGGACGTCGTGGATGCTCTTGTTCCTGTAGTGGATTTCGAGGGTCGAGGCTTTATAACGGGTGCCGTTACATTCCTCGCAGGGCAGCTCCACGTCGGCGAGGAACTGCATTTCAACCGTGACGGTACCGTCGCCCTCACAGACGTCGCAGCGGCCGCCGGGGACGTTGAAGGAGAAATGGCCGGCGGTGTAGCCGCGGCGCTGAGCTTCGGGCTGCGCGGCGAAGAGCTCGCGGACGGCGTCGAAGGCCTTGATGTAGGTGACGGGGTTGGAGCGGGGCGTGCGGCCGATGGGCGTCTGGTCGACGAGGACGATGTCGTTGAGGCGCTCCACGCCTTTGATGTCCTTGTAGACATTCGTGGGGTCGGCGCCTTCGATGCGGCCAAGGCGGTGGGAAACGGCTTTGTAGAGGACCTCGTGGACGAGGGTGGACTTGCCCGATCCGGAGACGCCGGTGATGCAGACCAGCAGGTTGAGGGGGATGTCGACGTCGAGGCCTTTGAGGTTGTTGGCGCGCGCGCCGCGCAGGCGCAGCCAGTCTTTCGATGAACCGGGCGCGTGACGGCGGGCGGGCACGGGGATGGTGAGGTGTCCGCTGAGATAGCGCCCGGTGATGGAGGCCGGGTTCTCGGAGACTTCCGCGACGGTGCCGGCAGCGAGGACCTTGCCGCCGAATTCGCCGGCACCGGGACCGAGATCGAGGAGATAGTCGGCGGCGCGGAGGACATCGGGGTCGTGCTCGACGACCAGGATGGTGTTGCCGAGGTCGCGCAGCTCGTCGAGGATGCGGATGAGGCGCGAGGTGTCGCGCGGGTGCAGGCCGATGGAGGGCTCGTCGAGGACATAGAGCGCGCCGACCAGCCGCGAGCCAAGCGAGGTAGCCAGCTGGATGCGCTGCGACTCGCCGCCGGAGAGCGTCGAGGCGAGGCGGTTGAGGGTGAGGTAATCGAGGCCGACGGCGTTGAGGAAGAGCAGACGCTGGCGGATTTCCTCGAGGATGCTACCGGCGATTTCCTCCTGCATAGGGGTGAGCGTGAGCGTCGAGAAGAAGCGCGCCGCGGCAGCGATGGCGAGCGCGGCAGCCTCGCAGATATTTTTCTCACCGAGGCGGACGGCGCGAGCTTCGGCGCGGAGGCGCTGGCCTTTGCAGTCGGGGCAGAGCGCGTAGCCGCGGTATTTGGAGAGCATGACGCGGACGTGGAGCTTGTATTTCTTGCGCTCGAGATACTGGAAGAAGCCGTGGACGCCGGGGAAAGAGGCGTGGCCGTCGAGAACGAAGGCCTGCTGCTCGGGAGTCAGGTCCCACCAGGGAACATCGAGGGGGATGCCGTGCTGGCGCGCGGCTTTGCGCAGATCGGTGAGATAGCTGCGATATTTGGGGCGATTCCAGGGGTCGATGGCGCCCTCGTCGAGAGTCTTCGACTTGTCGGGGATGATGAGGTCGAGATCGAAGTCGACGGTGTTGCCGAATCCCTGGCAGCGCGGGCAGGCGCCGTAAGGATTATTGAAGGAGAAGAGGCTGGGCTCAGGTTCGCGATACTGGCGGTGGCAGGTTTTGCACTCGAAAGCGGCAGAAAAACGCAGACGCTCGCGCGGCGCGGTCGCGTCGGCGTCACGAGGGACGATTTCAAACAGGATTTCCCCGGATTCGCGGTAGCCGATTTCGGCGGCGTCGACGATGCGGGCGCGGACGTCAGGCGAGACCACGATGCGATCGACGAGGATGAAGACGGGCAACGAAAAATCGATCTCGAGGAGCGATTCGGGCGTGGAAAATTCGTAAATCGTGCCGTTCTGGTAGAGGCGATTGAAGCCGCGCTTGCGCAGATCGGCGAGGCGATCGCGGAGGGCGTCGGAGATGGCGCCGGGAGCCGGTGGCTCTTCCTTTTTTGCCGCCGATTTTCGCCCGCGTTTCGGCTTCTCGGTCTCCTCGGCCTTCGGCTCAGTGGGAGCCGGGCCAGTCGGCTGGATGGGAAAGAGCGCGTGGAGGCGAGTTCCCTCCCCTGACGCCAGGACGGCCGCGGCGATTTCGTCGACGGTGTCGCGGCGCACGATGCCGCCGCAGACAGTGCAGTGGACCACGCCGCAGCGGGCCCACAGCAGGCGCATGTAGTCGTATATTTCCGTGGCCGTGGCGACGGTGGAGCGCGGGTTGCGGGTCGAATTTTTCTGGCGGATGGCGATGGCCGGCGCGAGACCGTCGATCAGGTCGACATCGGGCTTCTCGATGCGCTCCAGAAACTGGCGCGCGTAGGCGGAGAGCGATTCGACGTAGCGGCGCTGGCCCTCGGCGTAGATGGTGTCGAAGGCGAGCGAGGACTTGCCCGAGCCCGAGACGCCGGAGACGACGGTCAGCTTACCGTGCGGAATCGCGCAGTCGATGTTTTTCAGGTTGTGGGTCCGCGCGCCGCGGATGATGATCTCGTCGCTCAATGGTCTGGTTCCGGGGGTTGAGGAAAAAGTCTCCCAGTTTGATTATAGGCGGGGCCGTCATGGTAAGAATGAAAGCCTATGCGCTGGACGGGAGCCCTGGTTCTGCTGGTTTTTGTGATTCTGTGCTCGGGAGTGATGCTGTTCCTGCTGCACCTGACGCGGGCGGGACGCATTCTGCACGAGCGCATCCCGGACCGGCCGCGGCGGCGGCTGTTTCTGGCCTCGGTGAGCTTTTTCGTGACATTTCTGGGGGTGCGCCTGATCGTTGCCGCCATCACCCACCACGTGGGACCGTTTGGCTGGGTGACGGTGCACGGGCGGCACATCCACCACCTGGTGTGGGGGATCCTGCTGCTGCTGGTGACCGGCTATCTGATGCTGGCGGAGTTCGGAACGAGCGGGACGCCGAGCTCGATTTTCGTGGCTCGGCTAATCTCCATCGGCTTCGGAGCGGGGGCCGCGCTGACGCTCGATGAGTTCGCGCTGTGGCTGGATCTCGATCCCAACGCCTACTGGACGCACCAGGGACGCATCAGCATCGACGCCGTCATTCTCTTCGGCGCGCTGCTGGCGGTGGGAGCATGGGGTGCGCCGCTGTTGACGAAGAGAAAGCAATCCACCGCTGAAACGAAGAGCTGACGCGAAAAAGAAAAGCCGCGGCGGTTTCCCGGCACGGCTTTGGCGGACTGCGGCGCTGCGCTAGAGCCCTTTGGGCGAGAACCCGAGCTGGAAGGTGACCATGACCGAGCGCCCTGGGAGCAGCTCGAGCTGATCCAGGGGACTCGGCGTATAGAGCACATCATTGGCGGAGGGGGTGGTATTTACGCCTGTCGGCGTAACATTGCCTTCCCCCGTAATGTCCGCGATGTCATGGTTGTTGAACAGGTTGTTGAAGCTGAGCCTGATCTTCGAATTATCGAACCGCGATCGGTTCCGGATCGAATAGTTGAGGAAGAGGTTGCTCATCCACCAGGGATCGAGCGGAACATTCTGGTGAGTGGAGCCATCGTCCTCCCAGCGCGTGCCCACGCGCTTGTTAAAGAAGCCGATGTCCCAGCCATTGTCCTGCCAGGTAGGCGAAATGGTCTCGGTGTCGTGCGGCGTCTCGGCGACCCATGCGGAGGGCGTGGCGGGAGTAGCCGTTTCCCCGTTTGCTTCGGTTGCAGGCTGCGCCGCGGCGGCTTCATACTTGGCTTCGCCGATGGTGCCATTGAGGTAGAGACTGAAACCGGAGCCGAAGGCGACATTGCCTTCCGCTTCGAAGCCGTTGGTGTCGGAAGGCGGCGTGGCGTAGTAGTAGGTGAGGCCTGCGTTTGAACCGTAGGTGGGGGTGTCGGGATAGGTGTAGCTCGAGTACTGATTAATGAAATGGATATGGTATGCATCGGCATCCATGCTCAGACGGTTCAGCTTCAGCACCGTTCCGCCCTGATAGGTCGAGGCCACTGTCGGAGGAGGAGCCACCGCGACCTCGGCGCCCGTTTCGTCGAAGACGGTGCTGAAGGGGATAATGCTGCCCTTGCCGTAGTCGCCGTAGACCGACCAGCTATTGAGGACGCGGTAGTTGACCTCGGCGGAGGGCAGCACGCTGTTGTAGGACTTTTCGTGGATCGTGAAAACAGGGCACTGCGCGGTGGTGTCCGTGGTGGGGCAACCGAGGGGGCCAACGTCTTTGTTGGAAGCCCACTGCTGCACCGTCATGTTGTAGTGGGCATCCTTGACGCCGGCGGTGATGGTGAAGCGGGGGATGGCGACGAGCTGGTACTCAGCGAAGGGCTGATAGTCGCGGGTGATGAAGCCCTCGTGGAATTTGATTTTCCCGATCAGATCCGAGTCGACCCAGTCCGAGGGATTGGTGTCGATCTGATAGCGGTTGGTGGAGGTGTACTCGAACCAGCCGCCGGTGCGAGCGACGCCGTACTTTGAGGCGTCGCTGAGATCGGCGATCACGCCGCCCTTAACGTATTGATTCATCTTGTCGATGCCGGTGTAGGGGCCCACCGGGGTGGTAGTCACGCCCATCGCCGAGAGGGCCGGAGTGACTTCGCTGTACTGATCGTTGTCGTAGTGCTGGTGGTTCGAGTAGGAGTAGGTGTAGGGCTTCGTCTCGAAGTGCCAGCCCTTACCCCAGTCCCTGGTGTAGGTGACGATCTCGAAATTGGTTGGAATGTGGTTGGTATAGAACTTGTAATACAGCCCGTTCACCGTGCCGTCAGGGTTGTAATAGTTGTTCTGCATGTAGAAATTGTCGCCGTACTGCTGCAACTGGAAGCGGTAGGGGTCATTGTTGGGCGTATTGGCGTCCACGATGACGACCGTGCTGATGACGGAGAGATCGGATTGGTCTGAGAACTTATAGGTGAACTTGGCGGTCCCGGCGGTGCGGTACTGATAGTTGAAGGTCTGGTAGCCGTCGGAGCTGAGGTGGTGCCCTTCAAACCAGAAATTGGCCTTATCGCCGGGGCCGAAAAGGCCGGAGTCGAACTCACCGAGAATCTGATTGGTATTGAAGGAGCCGTAGGATTCGGAGAAGCGCATGGAGCTGGTGGGGGGCAGTGCCGGCGAGAAGAAGTGGATGGACCCGCCATAGTTGGCCGGCCCCATGTCGGCAGCCGTGCCGGGGCTGCGGTCGAAGTCCACGTAGCCGATGGCGGGTCCCGGAACGTAAGCCCAGGAGTGGTGACTGGGATCGTTGGAATCGTTGAACGGAACCCCATCCCACGTCATCGTGTAGTCGTCATCCACAAAACCGCGAAAGTAAGTAATGGCCTGTCCGAGGCCGACCCCGTTGGTGCTCCAGCTCACGGTGCCGGGGGACGCCGCCAGAATGTTCGTGAAGTCGGAAATGGGGGACGTATATTGGCTCACGTACTCGCTGGTGATTTCGGTGCGGGGCGAAGCGGCGTCGAGCAGCGACTTCATCGGCGCCAGCTGCGCGGCCAGCGAATTATTCGCTTCGGCTTCAACCGTCACTTCCTGCCCAACCGAGGCGATGGGCATGCTGAAGGAGAGATTCGCGGTGAGTCCCGCAGTCAGCCTTACGTTGTTCTGAGTCTGTACGGCAAAGCCGGTTGCAGAAGCCTGTACGCTGTAGGTGCCCGGGGGCAGATTGTCGATGGTGAATTTGCCGTCGGCGCCGGTGAACGCTGTGCGCTGGTGCAGGACAGCGGGGCCGGTGACAGCGACGCCGGCACCCTGGACGGCTTTGCCGGCCTGGTCCACGATGGTTCCCTGGATGGTTCCCTTGCCGGTTTGCGCGTGCAATGAGTTCATCCCCGCGAGGAGGACGAAGAAGCATGCGAGGATGCCAGGGAAAATCGAGCGAAATTTTGCGGGGAATGAAGCTGCGGGTTGATTTTCGAGGGTTGGTTGGGCTGGTGAGGATTGTCCAAATCGATTGGCATGGCGCGCAGAGGAGCGCCCTGACAAGCTTGACTGGTTTGTCACTACTTAGCCTCCGAATTTTCCGGGATAGAAAAGGATGGAACTCAGTGTTTTTGCTGGGGAAACCAGATGTAACCGTATGAAGCCTGCGTAAAGAAGCGATGAGAGGACTGTTGCAGGCGCGTGAATTGGCCGAAAGATAGTCCTCCCCGACGTAACAAACCGGCTATTTGCAAGCGAGCCAAAGAGACGTGCAGGACAATGCCGTCTGTTCTCTTCTTTGATACCCACGTCAAATCCCCCGCGATCCACAGGGGGCGGCAGGCTATAGTCGGAAAGGCGATTCCCACGACCTTGCTCGGGCGTGGCAGGAAAACCGGCAAACAGCGGAGGCGCAGCGATTCTGGAGGAGCCGCGGGAGGAGTTTTATCGTCCCCCCGCAGGCGAGCCGGAAGCGCGCAGATCTCGTGCTCCTCGGGCGACGGACGATGAGGAAGACGCAGAGCCCTTCTTGCGCGCGAGGCGCCGGGTCCCGGTTCGGCGCGGACTGCTTCCCTCATGGGCGCGGACGCGCTGGGGGCGGCTGCTGTTCGCGGGCTGCGTGCTGCTGGCGCTGGGCGGCCTGGCCGCGCTGGGATGGGAGACGCGGCATTTCCTCAGGCACGACCCTCGATTTGTGATTGCATCCTCGGCGTCCATCCAGACTGTCGGCAACAGCCAGCTCACCCGCGCGGATCTGCTCTCGGTCTTCGGATCGGACATCGGGCGCAACCTCTTCTTTGTGCCGCTCGCCGGGCGGCGCGCGCAACTGGAGCAGATTCCCTGGGTGGAGCACGCCACAGTGATGCGGGTGCTCCCGAATCAGCTGCGGGTCGCGGTATCGGAGCGGACCCCGATTGCATTTGTCGAGATTAAGGGACGGATCGAGCTGGCGGACGCGGCGGGCGTGATTCTTGAGATGTCTCCGCAGGACATCGCGGCGAGGCATTACGCATTTCCCGTGGTGCTGGGGATCAATCCCGGCGATCCTCTGTCGGTGCGCGGGGCAAGGATGCAGCTCTACCAGCGTTTTCTCTCGGATCTGGACTCGGGCGGCGAGAAGGTTTCGGCGCGGCTGAGCGAAGTGGACCTGTCGGACCCGGAGGACGTGAAGGCGACGGTGCCGGAGAACGGAACCGATCTGCTGCTGTATTTCGGGCAGGAGGATTTTCTGGCGCGCTGGCAGAACTATGAGGCGCACATCGCACAGTGGCGGGCGCAGTATCCGAATCTGGCGTCGGTGGATCTGCGCTACGAGCGCGAAGTGGTGCTGAAGATGGCCGACGCGCCGCCGGATCCGGGTGCGGCAGCTATGCCGGCGGCAGCGGCACCTGCGCCGGCAAAGACGCGGGCGCGGCCGAGTGCGGCGCAGAAGAGGGCCTGGAAACGAACGGCCGCCGTAAAGAAGCAGCGGCGCAAGACCCACACCGTGCGGGAGGCGCAGTGAGCCAGCAGCCGGACAATATCCTCGCGGTGCTGGACCTGGGCAGCGCGAAGTTTCGGGTTTTGGTTGCAGAGATTCATGAAGGCGCGCTGCGTTATCGGGGACACGGGATTGCCAACGCCGCGGGCATGCGCAAGGGGATGGTTGCCGATCTGAAGCCGGCGACGGCGGCGATCAATCGCGCTGCGGTGATGGCCGAGGAGTCGGCGCAGGCGACCATCGAGCGCTGCGTGGTGGCGGTAGGCGGCCCGCATATTCGCGGCGTGAACAGCCGGGGGGGCATCAGCCTGGGGACGCGGCTGCGCGAGATCACGCGTGAGGATGTGCGTTCGGCGGTGGATCGGGCGCGGTCCATTTCCCTGCCCGCCGATCGCGAAGTGCTGCATCTGCTGCCGCGGGAGTTCATCCTCGACGAGCAGCCCGGGATTCTGGACGCGGTGGGGATGGTCGGCAACCGGCTGGAGGTGAACCTGCACATCGCCACCAGCTCGGCGAGCGCGCAGCAGAGCGTGGTGACCTGCGCCAATCGCGCGGGGATTGAAGTGACGGAGACGGTTTTCGAAGGCATCGCCGCGGCCGAGGCGACGCTTTCCGCGGACGAGCGCGAACTGGGCGTTTGCCTGCTGGACGTGGGCGCGTCGACTTCGGAGCTGGTGGTGTTCTTCGAAGGCTCGGTGGCGCACACCTCGGTGGTGCCGATCGGGGGCGACCACTTTACCAACGATCTGGCGGTAGGCCTGCGGGTGACGGCGCCGGAAGCGGAATGGCTGAAATGCCACTACGGACACGCTACGGTGACGGCGATTTCGCAGTCGAGCGAAGTGGAATTGACGGGATTGCCGGGGCACGAGCCGCGCATGGTGCGGCAGCGGCTGATCAGCGAGATTCTGGAGCCGCGGGCCAGAGAGCTCTTCCAGATGCTGCGCGACAATCTGCGCCAGGGCGGCGTGCTGGAGGCGCTGGGCGCGGGCTGCGTGCTCACCGGCGGCGCTGCACGGCTGCCGGGGTTGCTGGATGCGGCCGAGAGTTTGCTGCGGGTTCCGGCGCGGGTGGGCACGCCGGTGCCGTTATCGCGGATGCCCGCGGAATTGTCGGCGCCGGAATGCGCGGTGCTGACGGGAACGTTGCTGTATGCCCACCGCACCAGCGTGACGCGTGCGGCGGAAAACCAGGGCTTGCGCGCCAAGCTGCGCGCCATCTTTGCCGGGAGTATTTAACCATGGAGCCGAAACCGATGCCTCAGTCCGATGAAATCCGCATTCAGTATCACGATGAAGTCCCCCGCGGCGCGAAGATCAAGGTGATCGGTGTGGGCGGGGGCGGGGGCAACGCGGTCAATCGCATGATCGCAGCCAATATGGAGGGCGTGGAGTTCATCGCCGCCAATACCGACCGCCAGGCGCTGACGCTGTCGCAGGCTCCAGTGAAGCTGCAGCTGGGCGTGAAGCTGACCAGCGGGCTGGGCGCGGGCGCGAACCCCGATGTGGGGCGAAGAGCGGCGCTCGAAGACTCGGAAAAGATTATCGAGGCGCTGGAAGGCGCGGACATGGTTTTCGTGACCGCCGGGCTGGGCGGGGGCACGGGCACCGGCGCGGCGCCGGTGATCGCGTCGCTGGCCAGCGAGATGGGCGCGCTGACGGTAGCGGTGGTGACGCGGCCATTCTCCTTTGAGGGCAAGCGGCGCATGATGCAGGCGGAACGCGGCATGCAGGAGCTGCTGGAGAGCGTGGACACGATGATCGTGATCCCCAACGAAAAGCTGCTGGCGGTAGCCAGGGACGCGGGCTTCTTCGAGTCGTTCCGGATCGCCGACGACGTGCTGCGCCAGGGCGTGCAGGGAATCTCGGACATTATTACGATCCCGGGCATCATCAACCGCGATTTTGCCGATGTAAAGACCACCATGGCCGGCATGGGCTACGCGGTGATGGGCACGGCGGTGCGCAGCGGGGCGGACCGGGCGATCGAGGCCGCGCAGGCGGCGATGGCCTCGCCGCTGCTGGAGGCGGGAGCCATCGACGGGGCGCGCGGGATCCTGATCAACATCACCGGATCGAGCACGCTGCGGCTGAACGAAGTGAACGAGGCGTCGACGCTGATCCAGAACGCGGCGCACGAGGACGCCAACATCATCTTCGGCGCAGTGCTGAACGAGACCATGGGCGACGAGGTGAAGATCACGGTGATCGCCACGGGTTTTCGCCAGGGGTCGGAGGAGCGGCGCGAGAACATGCTGAGCGCAGCGCTGCGCGCCCAGGCTCCGGCGCGGATTGAGGCGCGGCCGGCGACGCCGCGGTTCGCCAGCGAGGACGAGGACGACTTCCCTGCTTCGGCGCCGGCGGCAAGACGCACCGAGCCGCCGGTTTTTGTTCCGGTGACGGCGCGCGAGGTGATCTCGGTTTTCCGGGAGCCGGAGGAGCAGGCGGCGATGACGGCCGCCAATGACCTCAACGTGAGCGAAGAGCCGGAGATGGAGCCGGTTCCGGTGGCCGTCCACGTGGCCGACGACGCGAACGAGCCGCGCACGATTGTGTCGCCACACACAAGTTTCGAGGAGGAATCCAGTGAGAATCTGGATATCCCGGCGTTTTTGCGGAAGGGCGGATTATAACCCGGAAGGGTTACTTCCGGAATACAAGAATGTACTCGACAGGTAACGGTTTCCGGTTATAGTGAACCCAGAGTTCCTGTTTACCATCCAAGCAGTTGCACGCGCCACCCCCCGGGAGGGCGACAGGAAGCTGTTTTTGGGGTTTAAGCAGGGACCGCGACTCGATCCGCCGGTTCCGGTTCGAAACGGTAATGCCGGTTTGGAACTTCAGGACGGCGGGCGAGAAGAAAAACGGGCTAAAGGGCGCAATCTGCGGGCACGATGAAGCAGAGGGGCCTGAAGTTTTTGAAGGCGAGTTCCCGATGAAGCGTGTTGTTCTCTCTCTGATGCTGGCCGCGTGGATGACGCCGATGGTGTTGGCGGCGGCGACGACGACCACAAGCACCACCAGCTCGCGCAGGTCCGTGCACCATACGGCGCATGCCCGCCTGCATGGTGCGTCCGCTACACACCGCAGGGTGGCGACGCGGCGCGAGAGCGCTGAGACGGCTTCGCGGGCGCATCTGCGTTCCGCGACCCTGACGCGGACCCGCTACCGCCATCACTACATCCCGCACCGGTATTACGAGCGCTTCACCGCGGATTCCTTCGCGACCAGCGATCTGACCGCAGGGGACATCACCGGCGGAGAGGATCCGGTGGTTCGCCAGGCGGCGATTGACGCGCTGGGCAACATGAACGGGACCGTGGTGGCCATCGATCCGTCGAATGGGCGCATTCTGGCGATGGTGAACCAGAAGCTGGCGCTCTCCTCGGGAGCGGAACCGTGCTCGACCATCAAGCTGACGGTGGCGCTGGCGGCACTGGAAGAAGGGATCATCACCGAAGACACGCCGGTGAATCTGGGCGGAAATTATCACCTCGATCTGACCGAGGCGCTGGCGCACTCGAACAACCTGTATTTTGAGACGCTCGGCCGCCGGCTGGGCTTCGAGCGCGTACACCACTACGCGATGGAATTCGGGCTGGGCGAACTGGCCGGCTACGACATTCCCGGCGAACATCCGGGGATCTATCCCGATCAGGCGATTCCGGAGAGCGAAGGCGGGGTGGGCCGCATGTGCTCCTTTGGCGAGGGCGTTTCGATGACGCCGCTGCAACTGGGAGCGCTGGTGGCGGCCATCGCCAACGGCGGCACGCTCTACTATCTGCAGCACCCGACTACGCCGGCAGAGGTGCTGAACTTCCAGCCGCGCATCAAACGGACCCTGGATATCTCACGAATCCTGCCTGCGCTGCAGGACGGAATGGCGGCGGTGGTGCGGTACGGCACGGCGCGATCGCTGCGCGTGAACTTCAGCCAGTTCCCGGTGCTGGGCAAGACGGGAACTTGCTCGGATGACGGCACCCGCTTTGGATGGTTCGCATCCTATGCCGACACGCAGTACGGGCGGATTGTGGCCGTTTTCTTCCTCGAGGGCGGGCGATCGACCTTCGGCCCCAAGGCTGCTGAGCTGAGCGGCGTCTTCTACCGCGACCTGTGGAATCAGAGCTACTTCGTGGCTAAACAGCCCGTGGAGGAGCAGGCGGGCGATACGGCAGCGGGCGAGCCGCAATAGGCCAAACTCAGAGCGAAACTACGCCGCCGGACGGACAGACCCATCCGGCGAAGCTTTTTGTGCCGATGACCCGCGCCGGCCCTGGGCCGACTGCAGATGTCCGCGAAAGAGCGAGTCGCGCCGCTTGGCGATCTCCGCGTTCAGCTCACCACCGATGAGAATGGCCAGCGCGGTGAGGTAGAACCAGAACATCAGAGCGAAGAGGGCTCCCATACCGCCGTAGAGGCGCGAGTAGTGGGCCATGTGGTTGAGGTAAAAATCCAGGCTGAAGGAGCCGGCAAACCACAGGGCGGTTGCAAAAAGCGCGCCGGGGATGGTGGAGCGAAAACGCTGGCGCATGTTGGGAGCAAGGAAGTAGACCAGTTCCAGGCCCACGACAAAGCAACCGAAGACCGCAGCCAGGCGGAGCAGCGGCCAGATTTTCTCGAGCATGCGCGGCAGGGAGCCGAGTTCGCCGAGGAGATGCCCGAAATGGGGGCCGGTGACGATGGCCAGCAGTGAAATCGTCAGCAGGCAGCCGCTGGTGAGGGTGAGCAGCAGCGCCTGGAGCCGGTCGCGCAACCAGGAGCGCTCCCTGGTCACGTCGTAGGCGATGTTGAGCGCCGCGATCATCGAGGTGAATCCGCTGGTCGACGACCAGATATAGCTGGCCAGGCCGAAAATCAGCACGGCGCCGTGCGGGCGAAGCACGCTGCCAACCATGTTCTCGACCAGAGCGAGGGCGTTGGCGGGAACCAGCAGAGCGATTTCGCCGAGCAACTGCGGAACCAGGCTGGGAACCCGCAGCAGCGAAAGCAGGGCGATGACCGCCATCACCAGCGGCACCATCGACATGATCGACCAGAAGGCGAGGCCTCCGGCCACGTCAAAGACCTTGGTGCGTATCAGCTCGCGAGCGACGATACGCGCCACCGCTTTGGTCTCGTTCCAGCGCCGGCGCAGACGCTGGCGCCAGCGGCGAAAGGTCCTGCGGCGGCGAGGAGCCTTTCCCGGAGAGGCGGCAGCGCGCGCTTCCGAGGAATGGTTGTCAGCAGGCACAGGCGGCTCCGGAACCAGCGATCTCCTTCTGTGCGATGTGCAAACTGCCGGACCGGGATGCGCGGAAATCGCCCCGCTTGCCGATTGCACCGCGTTTCTGCGATACATGGAGGGATTTATCGGGCCTGCAAATGGGCCTGTGGAGCGAACAATGCGACGCAAGATTCTCTTCCCTGCGGTTTTGATTTTCGGAGCGCTGATCCTGGCTGGTTTTCGGGCGCAGGCACAGGAGTCCCAGGATATCTCGTATGCCAGCGGAGCGGAGACGGTTCACGCGCTGCTGTATTTGCCGCCCCGTGGCGGCGTGCACCCGGCGCTGGTGGTGATCCACGAGTGGTGGGGGCTGAACGACTGGATTAAGCAGCAGGCCGCCGGCTTTGCGCAGCAGGGATACGTGACCCTGGCCGTGGATTTGTATCGCGGCAAGGTGGCGACCGACGCAGAGACCGCGCATGAGCTGTCGCGCGGGCTGCCGCAGGATCGCGGCTTGCGCGATCTGACCTCGGCTGTCGCGTTCCTGGCGCGGCGGAAGGATGTCGATGCGAAACGCATTGGCGCGATCGGCTGGTGCATGGGCGGCGGCTACGCTGCGCAGCTGGCTGTCGCAGATCCCAACCTGCGCGCAGTGGTCATCAACTACGGATCGCTGCCGACGGACCGCGCGGCGCTCGAGAAGATTCACGCGGCGGTACTGGGCAATTTCGGCGGTCTCGATCGCGGCATCACGCCCGACGACGTTCACGCCTTTGAGTCCGCGATGCAGTCGCTGGGCAGGAGCGTGGACGTGAAGATTTACCCCGATGCCGGGCACGCCTTCGAGAATCCGAACAACACGGCGGGATACAAGCCGGAGGATGCAGCGGACGCTCAGGGGCGCTCGCGGGCATTTCTGGCCATGGAGCTGAAACCGGGGCAAGCGTAGAGGCGCGGGCGCGGGCAGAGCTAATCTGAGAGAGATGCGCGCCTCCGTCCTGCACCAAGCCGCACCGATTGCGAGCCGTCCGCTGGCGATCGAGCAATTGCCCGTTCCGGAACCGGGAGCGGGCGAGGTTCTGCTCAAAGTGGAGGCTTGCGGGGTCTGCCGCACCGATCTGCACATCACCGCCGGCGAGCTGCCTCCGCTGCGCGAGGCCGTCACGCCAGGGCACCAGATCGTCGGACGCATCGAGAAGACGGGAGCCGGCGTGACGGGCCGCCGCGTGGGCGAGCGGGCGGGGGTTTCGTGGCTGGGCGGCGTGGACGGGACCTGTCCGCTGTGCCGCAAGGGGCGCGAGAATCTGTGCGATCATCCCACGTTTACGGGCTACTCGGTGAACGGCGGCTACGCCGAGTTTGCGACGGCGCGGGCGGATTTTCTGATTTCTCTGCCGGAAGAACCTCACGCAACAGAGCTGGCGCCGCTGCTGTGCGCGGGGATCATCGGATTCCGCAGCCTGCGCGTGGCCGAGGTGCAGCCCGGCGATCGCGTAGGGCTGTTTGGATTTGGAGCGTCGGCCCACCTGGCGATTGAGGTGCTGAAATCCTGGAACTGCGAAGTGTACGTCTCGACGCGCGGAGCTTCGCATCAGGAACTGGCGCGCAGCCTGGGCGCGACGTGGGTGGGCGGAGCCACCGAGCAGCCGCCAGTGGAGCTGGATTGCGCTGTGACCTTTGCGCCCAGCGGGGATGTGGTGCTGGCGGCGCTTGCGTCGCTGCGCAAGGGCGGCATCGTGGCCATCAACGCCATCCATCTGGACCGCGTGCCGCAGTTCGACTACGACCGGCTGTTGTGGGGCGAGCGCCAACTGCGCAGCGTGGCGAACATGACGCGGCAGGATGGACGCGATTTTGTGGCGCTGGCGGCGAAGATCGGCATCCGGCCGCGGACGACGGTGTTCCCTCTGGATCAGGTGAACGAAGCGCTGCTGGCAGTTGCCGAGGACCGCATCGACGGGGCCGCGGTGGTCGTGCCTTAGTTGAGAACGAGGGCCAGGGTGAATCCGTCGTAACCCTTGCTGCCGACGGTTTGCAGGGTGGTGGCGGAGACGCGCGGCTCGGCGGCAATCAGCTCGTTGAGGCGGCGGACGCCGTGGACGCGGGGATCGTCGGACTTTGCGTCGGCCACCTCGCCATCGCGGATGACGTTGTCGACGACGATGACGCTGCCGGGATGCGAGAGGCGCAGCGCCCACTCGAAGTAGGGCGCGTTGTTCTCCTTATCGGCGTCGAGGAAAACGAAGTCGAAGGGCTCGAGGCCTTCGGCAGCGAGCTCGGGGAGCAGCTCGAGAGCGAGGCCGAGGCGCAGATCGACCAGGCTACTGAGGCCGGCCTGAGCGAGGTTGGCGCGGGTGACTTCGCAGTGCTTCGGTTCGGCTTCCAGGCTGATGAGGCGGCCGCCGCGGGGCAGAGCGCGGGCCAGCCAGATGGTGCTGTAGCCTCCGAGCGCTCCGATTTCGAGGATGTTGCGCGCGCCGCGGATGCGCGCAAGCAGATGCAGGAACTTGCCCTGGCTGGGGGTGACGGCGATGTCGGGCAACCCGGCGGCGGTACTCGCTTCGCGGGCAGCATCGAGCGCGAGGTCGGGTGGGATGAGCAGGGCGTCGAGGTAGCGCTCGACCTCGGTCCACGTCTGCTCGGGTTTGCGTTTGGTGTTGCCG
>Ga0335074_10003113_pt1 | contig 22598 bp, 22 predicted proteins | sample Lox_Sample_23_FD_206715 | JGI IMG/M metagenome (GOLD analysis project Ga0335074, IMG submission 206715) | Soil microbial communities from Loxahatchee National Wildlife Refuge, Florida, United States - Lox_Sample_2.3 | ecosystem: Environmental > Terrestrial > Soil > Wetlands | place: USA...
CGAATGAAAAGACGGCTTACGCGCGGTCTTTGCTCACCACCGCAAGCCAGTTGCCGTCCGGGTCAGCGACATAGGCCCGGCGCAGGCCAGAGACGTGACCGCTGTGCGGCTCGATGAGCACGGGCGCGCCAGCGGCACGCAGCGAATTGACGGTGTCGTCGGTCCAGTCAACCCAGACCACGAGCTCCATCGGATGGCCAGCCACCGGCTCGGGCAGCCCTTCCGCGACGACGGCGTCGCGGCTGCTGATCGCGATCGTCACGTCGCCAAGCCTTAGTTCTACGTGCGACGGCCGCCCCTCTGCCGGCGTCCTGAACGTCTGCGTGCCGCCGAGCTGGTCACGGTAGAAAGCGACCGCCCGCTCCACGTCGGCGCTGTACAGGTTGGGCATGACGGACTTGGTCATCGGTGTCGCTCCCCTATCTGCTTGCCGTCTGCGGCGTGCTCTGCGATGTGCTCGGAGAATGCTGTCAGCGGTCCGCCGCCCTTCTCGTCGAGGATCTTGCGCATCCGCTCGGCTTGCGCGCCGTAGCGCTCGAGGTGCCGGTGCGTGAACTCGACGCGGGTTACGTGCGGACCCTCCGGGGTGAAGGTGACTTCGATCTCTGAGCCGCGGGCCGGATCTTCCTCGTAGGTCCAGCGCGGGCTCACCTGCCAGGTCAGGAGCAGCCGGTACGGAGGCTGCCAGGCAAGCACAGTGCCCCAGTCGGTCTCGGTGCCATCAGCGGCGCGCTCATACCATCTGCCGCCCGGAAAAGGCTCGAGCACTGCCTCGGTTCCTTGGGGCTCGGCGAGGTGATGAGTATCCACGGGCCACCATCGCTGACCGACGAAGACATCGAACGCGATCGCCAGCGGAGCATCCACGCGCACGGTCTTGGCGACTACGATCTCCTGCCCGGTCGTCATGCTCTGCTCCTTCGCCACGCTCTCGGCGGCGCGCTGATATGCCGCCAGCGAGCGCTCCCAGTACCAGTCGAGGTGATCCCGCAACTGCTCCAGCGCGTCTGGCTCCAGGTGGTAGACCCGGCGGTTGCCGGCTGCCTGATCGCTGACCAGGCCGGCGGCCTTGAGCACCCGCAGGTGCATCGACACGGCGGTCCGGCTGATCGGCATTGCCGCGGCAATCCCGCCGACATCAAGCGGGCGGGCGGCCAGCCGCCCGATGATCCGGCGCCGCATCGGATCGCCGAGAGCATCCAGGGCGAAATCTATGTCAATGCTCATTGACCGTCAATCTATGCTGTCCTAGCTGGATGCGTCAACGAGTTCCCGGCAGGACCGGCCCCGCCACCGCGATCGCACCCACCCGGCTAGCGGACCGGCGCCTCGGCCAGATGGATATGGCCGTCGGTGAACCAGTACGGCGGATTGGCAGGGCTGAGCTCACGGAACGGATAACCGCTCTTCAATGCCACCCGGCAGGATGCCGCGTTGTCCAGGTCGTGCACCAGCATGATGCGCGGCAGGCACTCGGCACCGAAGTGATCGAACGCCCAGTCAGTCACCGCCCGTAGCGCAGCGGGCGCGATGCCGCGACCGCGGGCGTCCGCCGCCGTCCAGTAGCCGATCTCACCGCGCTGCCCGGTGCCGACCTGGCCCCCCTCGCGGTTCCACAGCCCGACGTGACCGACCACCATGTTGAGCGACACGTCGAGCACAGCGAAGGTCAGCCAGTCACCGCAAGCCCAGCCGTGCTCCTGGCCCGACAGCCAGAGGGTGGCTTCCTCGTTACTCCGGGGGCCGCGCCAGCGCTGCGCTGCAGGCACGTCGACGTCAGTGTGGAACCGCCCGGGCCAGCGAGCCGGATCCTCCCGCACCAGCGAGGCCAGCAAGTCCGGCATGTCGGCAGCGCACCAGGGCCTTAGCCGAAGTGCTGGCCGGTCCCCCTCAGCGGCAACGTCCAGCTCGACAGTCATGCACCGCACCCTGCGCCGGGCTTCAGATACTCGCAACTCGTTTTCTCGCCAGCTCTTCGCACCGGAACCGGCCGACCGCACAGGTCAACTGGCCGCCGCAGTCAGCAGGACCGTCGCGCGTTCTGCCGCAGCGCGCACCCGAGGCACCGGGTCAGTTCGCAGCACGGCCACGGGATCGAGCGCCGCGCCAATCCGCCGCTTGGCCGCGACCTTGGCGGCCATCTCGCGCACCCGCCAGTGCTCGTCCTCGAGTGCGGCGACGACCGCGCCCTCCGCCTCATCCGTCCAGGCGTAGAGCAACCCCCTGGCGCCCCAGACCCGCCGCCAGTACTGGTTGCGCTGCTCCGGCCCGTCATCGAGGACCCGGTAGCCGCCCGGGCCGCCGAGGGCGAGGATGAACTCGTCGTCCACGTCCTGACCCTGCAGCAGCGCAACACAGCCAGCGACGACCTGCGCCATGCCGCGGCGCGCGCACTCGATCTCTATGCTCTGGCGGGGCGTCAGTTCCCACGCCGGTCCCGCTGGCACAGCGTCACCTCCATGGCAGCCTGCTCCAAGCCTCGCACGTCCGCTCTAAGCCAGCTGCCATGCCGGTAATCCGCGGCGGATAACCAGTTGCCGAGCCCGCCTCCTCTTGGTGTACTGCCCTGACGACCGGCCACTGACGACAGGAGAGAGCGAGATGCGAGCAGCGCTCATGTTCACCCCGATGGCAGCTTCCGCCCATCAGAAGGACATGACGCTTTCGTGCAACTCCTCAACCTTGGCATCCTCGCGCATGTAGACGCCGGCAAGACAAGCCTGACCGAGCGCCTGCTGTTCGACGCCGGAGTCATCGACGAGATCGGTCGCGTCGACGACGGCAGCACCCAGACCGACACGCTCGCGCTCGAACGCGCGCGCGGCATCACCATCAAGTCGGCTGTGGTCTCGTTCGCCATCGGCAACCTGACCGTCAACCTGATCGACACACCTGGCCACCCAGACTTCATCGCCGAAGTCGAGCGGACTCTTGGCGTGCTCGATGGCGCCATCCTGGTCATCTCAGCCGTCGAGGGCGTCCAGGCCCAGACCAGGGTGCTGATGCGGGCGCTCAGGCGGCTGCGGATCCCGACCGTGATCTTCGTCAATAAGATCGACCGCGGCGGGGCCGGTTACGACCGGTTGCTGGCTGACATCGCGGACAGGCTCAGTCCGGCGATCGTGGCCATGGGATCCGCGCAGGACCTCGGGACCGCTGCGGCGGCCTGGGTGCCCTACGGCCCGGCTGACGAGGGTTTTGCGGACCGCCTCGCCGACATGCTTACGCTGCATGACGACGCGCTGCTGGCTGATTACGTAGCGCACGACAACGCGCTCACCTACCGGCGCCTGCGCGCCGCGCTCGCGGCCGCGACTCAGCAGGCGCTGGTGCACCCCGTCTACTTCGGCTCGGCGATCACTGGCGCGGGCGTCGCCTCGCTGACGGCCGGGCTCGCCGAGTTGCTGCCGGTTGCCACCGACCAGGCAAATACCGGGAACGTGCACTGCCGCGGCACTGTATTCAAAGTGGAGCGCGGCCGTGCCGGGGAAAAGATCGCTTACGTCCGGCTGTTCACCGGCGCGGCGGGCATCAGGCAGCCGCTGTGCTACGGCGCCCCGGCCGGCCAGACCGGCAAGACCGCCAAAGTCACCGGGATCAGCGTATTCAACGGCGGTCCTGCCGTCCCGGCGCAGTCGGTGCGGGGCGGCCAGATCGCGAAACTGTGGGGCCTTGCCGATGTGCGGGTCGGCGACGCGATCGGTGACCTGGGCACTAACGAGCCAGGGCAGCACTTCGCGCCGCCGACCCTGGAGACTGTTGTCGTGCCGGCCCGCGCCGCGGACCGCCCGGCGCTGCACGTCGCGCTGTCTCGGCTGGCCGAGCAGGATCCGCTGATCAACCTGCGCCAGGATGCCGTCCGCCAGGAACTGCTGCTATCGCTCTACGGCGAGGTACAGAAGGAAGTGATCCAGGCGACTCTGGCAGCCGAGTACGGCATCGAGGTTGGCTTCCGGGAGACCACGACAATCTGCACCGAACGGCTAGTCGGCGCCGGCGCGGCCGCAGAGTTCATGGGCGAGCCCGCCAACCCGTTCAAGGCCACGATCGGCCTGCGGCTCAGTCCGGCCCCGCCGGGCTCGGGCACTCGGTTCCGGCTGGAGATCGAGCGCGGTGCGCTGCCCGCCTCGTTCCTGACGGCAATCGAGGAAACCGCAGGCCAGACTCTCACCGAAGGTCTCTACGGCTGGCTCGTGCCTGACTGCGTCGTGACCGTGACGCACTCCGGCTATGTGCCGCCGCCACCGCAGGGCTGGAGCAAGTACTCAAGCTCCGCGGCCGATTTCCGACAGCTCACGCCGCTGGTCGTTATGACAGCCCTCAAGCAGGCCCGGACGGTCGTCTGCGAGCCGGTCAGCAGTTTCCGGCTGGAGATTCCGCAGGTCAGCGTGGCGGCAGTTCTTCCCGCGCTCGCGCGGCTTGGTGCGACGAAGCAAGCGCCCGGCGTTGCTACCGCAGTCGCCGGAGCAGTGCTCGCCGGTGAGATCCCCTCCGGCCGCGTACACCAGCTGCAGCAGGAGCTGCCCGGGCTGACCGGCGGCGAGGGCGTGCTTGAGGTGGAGTTCGCCCGTTACCAGGAGGTGACGGGCGAGTTCCCGGTCCGGCCGCGAACTGACCATAACCCGCTGTGCAGGCAGGAGTACCTGCTCCGGGTCCAGCGCGGTGCGCTCGGATTCCGCAGTCCGGGCTAACGGTCAGAGCGGGCTAGCAGTCAGGCTGCGCCGGGGCCCGGCTGCTGCCAGCCCTGGTGTGCTCGTTCCCGCCAGGTTAGGGCTGATCGGTTGCCACGTTCGCGGAGAGTGAACGGTGATCCGATGCATGAAGCCGACCGCTTCCGGCGGATAATACTGGCGAGGTCACCCTGCCGGTAGCACCCGGACCTGCTTCGACAGGGTCGCTGACACGAGCAGTACGAGCGGATTCAGGCTGACCGCCCGGTGCCGGGAGCATACGGGCTGGCGGCGCTGCGGTCATCAGCGCGGTGGGCGGGACCACCCCGAAATTTCCTGGCCGGATCGGGGAATCTAACGTTAACGTCAGGGTTATAGCTGAGGGTAAGCAAGGGTTATTGCTGAGCGTAAGCAGAGTATTGCGGGCAGAAGGCCAGGGTAGATCCGGATGCGGCGAGCTGGACCGCGGCGGTTAGCTGGGGCCCAGGGAATACAGCTCCGGGCGCGGGATGTGCGCCAGGGTGACGAGACAGCGGCAGGAGGACGGCGGCAGCAGGATATGGAAAAGGCAATCCCGCTCGCGCTCCTGGCAAGCGTCTTCACAGCTACGTCGTCGGTGTGCCAGCGCCTCGGCGCCAAGGAAAGCCAGCCAACCGGGCTCGATATCTGGCTGGTGTTCCGGCTCGCCCGGCGGCCGGTGTGGCTGCTCGGCATTGCCAGCATGATCCTGGGTTTCGTCTTCCAGGTCACCGCCCTGCACTACGGCGCGCTTGCGCTCGTCCAGCCCATCCTGGCGCTCGAGCTGCTGTTCGTGTTCGGCTACATGGCCTTCATGGGCTCGCGGACCGTCCGCCGCCGCGACTGGCTGGCCGCGGCGGCTATGTGTGCAGGGCTCGGCTTGTTCCTGTTCGCAGCGTCACCACATGGTGGCCGTCAGCATGCCCCGCCATCGTTGTGGCTGCTTGCCGGGCTGCTGACGCTCGCCGTCGTGCTGGTCGGGCTCGCAGTGGCGTTCGGCCTGCAGCGTCGCACGCCAAGATCCGAGCCGCAGCGCGCTGCGATACTCGGGGCAGTTACCGGGATCTCCTGGGGCTTCGTCGCGGCAGTGATCAAGGAGTTCAGCTACCACCTGGGCGGCGGGCTCACCGGGACCTTCACGAACTGGTCGGTGTATGTCCTGATCGGGGCTGGGGCTGCCAGCCTGCTCCTGGCCTCGCACGCGCTGGCCGCAGGACCGCTCGCTGCATCCCAGCCAGGCTTCACAATTCTCGATCCGCTCGCAGCCAGCCTGCTCGGTCTCTTCCTGTTCGGCGAGCACTTCCAGGACGCGACGGAGGACCTGGCGCTCGAGGCGCTGGCGCTGGCGCTCCTCGTCGCGGGAGTCACGGCGCTGAGCCACAGCCACCTCATCGTCGGTGAGGACGGCGCTAAGCCGGTCAGCGAGACAACCGACGCGCGCGCGATCCGCGAGCGCCCGAGCATCGGCTAGGCCTTCTCGCGCGTCACGCTCTCGGGGGCCTTATCTCTTCGCAATCCCTCGAAGCGCGGATGCCGTAGCTCCCCAGCCCTGGTCCACTCGCTGAACGCCACCTGGACAACGAGTCTTGGCTCGACCCAGTGCACCCCGGCGCGCGGCAACGCGCCGCGATCGAACGGCGGCTGCGGCCGTTCCAGGCCTGACAGCGTGCCTGCCAGGCTGGCCAGGGTCGCCTCATCGAAGCCGGTCCCGACCTTGCCGGCGTATGCCAGCCTGCCGTCCGGATCGTAGTAGCCGAGCAGCAACGCTCCGAAACCGGTCCGCGTGCCCTTGGGATCTGTGTAGCCGCCGACGACGAATTCCTGCCCGGCCTGGCACTTGAATTTGAGCCAGTCCTTCGAGCGGCCGGCCCGGTACGGGGCGTCGGCACGCTTGACCACCAGCCCTTCCCAGCCGCTCGCGCAGGCGTAGGCGTAGTAGGCCTCGCCGTCCCTGACGCGGTGGGTGGTGTAGCGGAGGGGCCTGCTGAAGGAGAGCAGCTGGCGCAGCACCTGCTTCCGCCGGCGCAGCGGGAGCGCGCGGACGTCACGGCCGTTCGCCCACAGGACGTCGAAGAGGTAGAAGTACACTGGCACGGCGGCGCGAAGGTCCGCACCGGGATTGCGCACGCCCAGCCGCCGCTGCAGCTTCTCGAAGCTCGTCTGGCTGCCGTCGAAGGCCACGACTTCGCCGTCAACGACGAAGTCATCGCAGCCTTGCCCCGCGAGGGCTTCGGCGAGCTCGGGGTAGGTGCTGTTGACCTGCTGCTGGTTACGGGTCATGAGCCGGAGCCGATCGCCCGAGCGATAGGCCAGGCAGCGCTCACCGTCGAATTTGCGCTCGTAGAACCAGGCCGGATCACTGAACCTGGCTTTGGTGAGCGTAGCCAGCTCCGGTTCGAGCCACGCGGGCTGGACAGTGTTCATCGGGCCGGGCTGCGCGGTGCTCATCTGCCGGTGCTCATCTGCCGGTGCTCATCTGCCGGTGCTCATCTCCCGGTGCTCATCGGCCGGCCATTATCAACGCGCCGCGTTCGCACGGGCGACCGCTGCGGCGATCGCCGGCGCCTCGGCTGTCACGGGAACGCCCGCTACCAGCACAGTCGGCGTGGCCTCAACCCCGGCCGCAATGGCGCGCGCGGTCACATAGGCCGGCCAGCCCAGATACGGCCCCTCGGACAAGCAGGCGGCGAACCGCGCGGCATCAAGTCCCGCGTTCTGGCCTAGCCCGGCGAGCTCTGCGTCGCTCAGGCCGGGCCCGCCCTCGGGCGGCTGGTTGACAAAGAGGGCGTGCGCGAAGTCAACGAACCGGCCCTGGTCAGCCGCACAGCCTGAGGCCGCTGCAGCCCGGGTCGAGTAGTTGGTGGTGGATGCTTCGTCGAGGAAGTTCATCGGATGGTAGGCAACGCTCGCCTGTCCGTCAGCCGTCAGCTGCGCAAGGACTGGCTGCGCCGCTAGCTCGAATCGCCGGCAGAACGGGCACAGGAAGTCGATGAAGGCATCGACCCGGACCTGGCCCGCTCCGATGACGACTGCGTCACCTTCGGGCGTCGCGCCAGCGGGCACGCGGATGGGGGTGGTCGGCTCCGTCATTTGGCTCCTCCGGTGCAGTACTTCGTTACGGCGGCCACTGGCCCTTCGCCTGGCTGGCGATCCGGCGCTGCCCGAGAGCGACGCAGGGCCGGCTCCGCTCACGCTGCCAGGTGACTAGTACCCAGCCTGCTGCAGGGCTACCTGCGGGCAAACGACCGAACCCGGTGGCCTGTATTCCAGGTAAGTGTTCACGAGGGAGGCGACTTCGAGGCGAACCTCATTAAGATAAGAGCAACCGGCCGAGCGTGCATAATGCCCTAGCGAGGCGGGAAGCAGATGACCGGACCGTTAAGCCGTTCGCGATTGAACACGCGTGGCGACTCGCCCTCCGCTGCCGGGGGCGGACTTGCAGCTGAGATGGCTCGCGCCCTGGTCATCGCAAGTGCGCTGGTCCCGATGGCCGGAGCGCTGTCACTGGCCGCGGACATCCGCCGGGGCCGCGAGCGGCACCGGCAGGATGTTCTGATCGGGAAATTGTGGACCGCGGTGAAGCGCATCCCGCGAGGCACCGTCCTTGAGGATCCCGTCACCCGCAGCCGGGTCAGTGCTGAGCGGGATGGCGGCTTCCTGATCCTGGCAATCGCTGACCCGGTTGATTGCCCGGATGCTGAGGCGACAGTCGCCCGTTACACGCTCGGCTACTGGTCAGTGCAAGCACGACCGCCGTTGTACCGGCACCTGGCCGGGATTCATGACACATCCCCCGCGCAGATGCGCTGGCAGCAGCGCGAGCGGCTCGCCGAGTTCAACGCCTTGACCAGTGCCGCTGAAGTCACGGCCGAGGAACTCACCGCGCTGCTGGTCCAGGTGGCGCGCAGCACACCCGCTACTCTCCGCTGACAGCCGAGGCTAAGCGAACGCAAACGGCTGAACCAGGACACTGTTAGCAATCCATTGGCGCTAAGGGATAGCCGCACCTGCCTGGCCGGGCCTACCATGCGCTCGTGGCGATGGGTTTCGGAACAGCAAAACGGCTCCTCGTCGGCAGGCCAATGCAGAGCGAGCGCCTCGGCCACACGCTTCTGCCGAAGAAGATCGCACTACCAGTCTTCGCTAGTGATGCGCTTTCGTCGGTGGCTTACGCCACGCAGGAAATCCTGCTCGTCCTTGCAGCCGGCGGGCTCGCCTTCATTGCCTACACGCCGTGGATCGCGCTAGCAGTCGGCCTGCTGATGCTGGTAGTGGTCGCCTCCTACCGGCAGAACGTGCACGCCTACCCGTCCGGCGGCGGCGATTACGAGGTGACGACCACCAACTTCAGCGCGCGGGTGGGCATGACCGTCGCCAGCGCGCTGATGGTGGACTACGTTCTCACGGTTGCGGTGTCGGTGTCGTCGGGCGTCGCTAACCTGGCCTCCGCGTTTCCCGCACTGAACTCACACGTCACGATCATCGCGGCCCTGACGGTCGCCGCGATCGCAATCATGAACCTGCGCGGGGTGCGGGAGTCCGGTACCGGCTTCGCGATCCCGACCTACTGCTTCATCGGCATCGTCATGCTCATGATCATCTGGGGCGGGATCAGGCTCGCGACGGGGCAGCACCTGCACGCCGAGACAGCTGGCTACGCCATCAGGTCCACCGGCACCTTCGCCGGCCTCGGGCTCATGTTCCTGGTGCTGCGGGCATTCTCCTCCGGCTGCACTGCGCTGACCGGAGTGGAAGCGATCAGCAACGGCGTGCCTGCGTTCAAGCCGCCCAAGAGCAAGAACGCCGCGACCACGCTGGCCTTGCTCGGCGGCATCGCGGTCACGATGTTCGGCGGGGTGACCGCGCTGGCCTTGATCAGCCACGTGCACGCGGGCGCGCTGATCGGGACGCCTAAGGGGTACGTGCAGCCGACGGTGATCGCGCAGGTGGGACGCGCCGTGTTCGGCTACTCCTCGCCGCTGTTCTACATGTTGCAGCTGTTCACTGCGCTGATCCTGGTACTGGCGGCCAACACCGCGTTCAATGGCTTCCCGGTGCTGGCCTCGATCCTGGCCAGGGACGGGTACCTGCCGCGCCAGCTGCACACCCGCGGTGACCGGCTCGCCTTCAGCAACGGCATCCTGCTGCTGTCCGGGTTCGCGATCGTGCTGATCGTGGCGTTCCACGCCTCGCCGACCCGGCTGATTCAGCTGTACATCGTCGGCGTCTTCGTGTCGTTCACCTGCAGCCAGACCGGGATGATCAGGCACTGGAACCGGTTGCTGCGCGCGACCACCGAGTCAGCGGCACGGCTGCGGATGATCAGGTCACGCGCGGTCAACACGCTGGGCGCCTGCGTTACCGGAGCCGTCCTAGTCATCGTCGTGATCAGCAAGTTCCTGGACGGCGCGTGGATCGCGGTGGCCGCTATGGTCGTGCTCTGGCTCACCATGCGCGGCATCCAGCGGCATTACCAGAGCGTCGCGCTCGAGCTGACACCCGACGAGGAAGCCTCGCTAACCCTGCCTGCCAGCAACATCGCCATCGTGCTGGTCTCCAAGCTGCACTTGCCCACCCTCCGGGCGCTGGCCTACGCGCGCGCCACCCGGCCCGCCAGGCTTGAGGCTGTCACGGTCGAGGTCGACGCTGCCGAGACCGCCCGGCTGCAGCAGGACTGGGACCGGCGCTCCATGCCGTTGCCGCTGACGGTCGTGTCGTCGCCGTACCGGGAGATCACCCGGCCGGTCGTCGAGTATGTGCGGCGGCTGCGCCGGGAGAGCCCGCGCGACATCGTCACCGTGTACGTCCCCGAGTATGTTCTCGGGCACTGGTGGGAGCAGGCACTGCACAACCAGAGCGCGCTCCGGCTCAAGGCCAGGCTCCTGCTTGAACGTGGTGTCGTCGTGGCCAGCGTGCCCTATCAGCTCGAGTCCGCAACGCGGGTTGCGCGAACGCCAGACCCGCTCATGGGCGGACGGCTGCTGGCCGACCGGGAGAGCCAGCATGCCGCTGAGGTACGGCAGGAAGTAAGCGCGCTCACCGGGCATGACGGCAGCCAGCCCGTGCCGATCGCGGAGTGCCAGCACCGCGAACGGGTCGAACTGGCTGGCACGCTCCGCGCCGTTACCACCCGGCCACGCGGGGGCAGCCTGACCATGGAGGCCGAACTGTGGGACGGCACCGGACGCGTCACCCTGGTCTGGCTCGGCCGGCGAGAGATACCCGGCATTCAGCCAGGGCGGCGGATAGTCGTCCACGGCAGGCTGACCAGTCAGCACGGCCAGCCCACCATTTTCAACCCGGCCTACGAGCTGCACACTGCCGGAAACGTCCCGGATGCAGGGACCTAGCTCATCAGGGACAGAACCGGTATCCCATGCCGGGCTCGGTCAGCAAGTACCGGGGCGCGGACGGGTCGGGCTCCAGCTTGCGGCGCAGGCTCGCCATGTACACGCGCAGGTAATGAGCCTCGTTCTGATAGCCAGGGCCCCAGACCTCCTGGAGTAGCTGGCGCTGGGTGACGAGCCGCTCGGGATTGCGGGCCAGTACCTCGAGCAGTTGCCACTCGGTCGGCGTCAGCCGGACATCGGTGTCCGCCCTGGTTACCCGCTTGCGGGCCAGGTCCACCGTGAACTCAGCCGTGCTGATCACCGGCTCGTCTGGAGCGGGCGCAGCCCGGCGGACCGCAGCGCGCAGCCGCGCCAGCAACTCGTCCATGCCGAATGGCTTGGTGACGTAATCATCAGCTCCGGCGTCCAGCGCGGCCACCTTCTGGCTCTCCTGGCCCCAGGCCGACAGCACGATGATCGGCGTCGAACTCCAGCCGCGCACTCCCCTGATCACGTCCGTGCCGTCCATGTCCGGGAGCCCGAGATCGAGGATCAGCACGTCAGGTCGCTCACGGGCCATCGCGGCCAGGCCTGACGCTCCGTCGGCCGCAGTGCTCACCTCGTACTTGCGCGCGGCCAGGTTGATCTTCAGCGCACGAAGGATCGGGACCTCGTCATCGATCACCAGGACGCGCGTCATGGGCTAGCGGTCACGCTTGCCGAGCTGGCTGCCGCCGCCGCGCACGGCAGCAGGACCCGCATGGTGAGCCCGCCTCCCGGCGTGTCGGTAGCGCACACACTGCAGCCCATCGTGTCCAGGAATCCCTTGACCACGGCGAGGCCCAGCCCGACGCCAGTCCCGCCGGACGGATCCGCACCGCGAGCATCCAGTCGCTGGAACGGCTCGAACATGAGCTCCTTTGCCTCGTCCGGCACGCCGCGACCATGATCGATGATCTCCAGCAGCACGTCGCCGCCGAGCTGGCTGGCGCGCAACTGCGGACGCCGGCCGGCCGGCGAGTAGGCCAGCGCGTTGGCGAACAAGTTCGCCAGCACCCGCTCGAGCAGGCCCGGGTCGGTGAGCACCAGCGGTAGCCCGTCGGGCACCGTCAGCCGCATGTCGCTGCCGCCGTCAAGACCTCGCAGCGCCAGCGGCGCCACCTCGTCGATCGCCGTTGCCCGCAGGAACGGCTGCAGGGACCCGGTGGTCAGCCGGCTCATGTCCAGCAGATTGCCGATGAGCGCGTCGAGCCTGTCAGCCGACATCTCGATAGTGGCCAGCAATGCTGCTTCGTCCGCCTCGGTCCACTCCACGTCCGTCTGGCGCAGCGTACTGACGCTGGCCTTGATCGAAGCGAGCGGCGTACGCAGGTCGTGACTGACCGCGGCAAGCAATGCCGTCCGCATCCGGTTTCCTTCGGCGAGGGCCTCTGCCTGTGCGGCCTGGGTCCGCAGCCGGTCACGGTCCAGGGCGGCCGCAACCTGGGCGGCGACACCGTCGAGCAAGCGAGGTGAGAGCGGCCGGTGCTGGCCGCCGACCTCGAGCACGAGGTCGCTACGTGGGGCGGCGCGCTCTACCGGATCGGCGGGCGCTGCCTGACCGCTCGCGGCGGCCCGCACCCACTGGTCGCCTGTGCGTTCGAGCAACTCGGCCCGCCCGCCGCGACTCGCGGTGAGATAGCTGAGCACTGCGGCCGGGGTGTCCTCGCCGCCCAGCACAGTCTGTGCCAGGGCCAGGAGGTCCTTGGCTTCCTCGGTGCTGCGGGCCGCCTGCCTGGCACGCAGGGCTGCGAGGTGCACGACGCTGCTGACCGTGACGGCGACCGTCACGAACAGCAGCAAGGCCAGCAGGCTCTTGCCGTCGGCGATCGTGAGCGTGTGTACCGGCGGGGTGAAGTACCAGTTCACCAGCAGGCTCGCGGTGACTGCGGCCAGCACCGCGGGCCAGAAGCCGCCCACCACGGCGACGGCGACCACGGCTACCAGGTAGATAAGCAGGTCATCCCCGAGGTCCAGGCGCAGGCCATGGGCCGACAGGACGAGCGTCAGGACGGGCAGCCCGGCCACTGCAAGGAGCACACCAGCCAGGACACGGCGCGCGCCGATGCCGCCCGACAGGTCAGCGATCTTGCGCTGCTTCCGGGCCGCCCGCTGACTCGCGGGCTTGTCGCTCGCAGCCTTGTCGCCTGCGCGCTGGCTCGGTGAAACATCCACAATCCACAGTGTGAACGATGACGCCACATGCCGCACTATCACGCCGACAGCGACGCCTCCTGCCGTGCAGGCAGCGAGCACCAGCGCGGCCCGCGCTGTGCCAGGCGCGCTCAGTTGAACCTCGGCGTAGGGCGGACGGGAGAACCCAGCCACTGTCAGCCAGCCGATACCGCCCAGTACCGGTGCGACGGCCGGCTCGGCGGCCATGGATCCTGCGGCTACGACGATCGCGACGAGCAGCAGTACCCAGCCTGCGGACACGGCTCCGTGGCTGGCCGCCGCGGCGGCGCCCACCACCAGCAGAGCGCCGAACCCGGCTGGTAGCGCCAGCGGTGCGGCCAGCCCCCGCCTGCGCCTGCGCGAACTACCAGCCGGACCAGGCCAGCCAGGGTTATCGAGGCCTCCGCCCATCCCGTCGGCGTACCCAGGCCAGCCAGGCAGGACAACATCAGCCAGGCTTGGCTCTTCGTTCTCGTCCATCCATGCCAGTTCACCGCTGGATGAGACCGATGCCGATGATCTTGACGCGTTCTTAACGCCGCCGGCCCCAGTCTTCACGCATCCTTCGCGGAGGCTCTTCATCATCCTTCGCGGAAGGAGGGCAGGCCCGGTCTGGCATCCTGTGACGGATGCGGCGAGTCACGGTGCTTGGCAGCTGCGGCGCGTTCCCTGAACCGGGCCGCGCGTGCAGCGGTTTCGCGGTGGACTGGGACGGCTACCGCCTGGTGCTGGACCTCGGCTACGCCACGCTGCCGCGGTTGCTTGCGCACTGGCCCGATGGCGGCGCGGATGCTGTGGCCATCACCCACGAGCACCCCGATCACTGCATCGACCTGCACGGGCTGTTCCGGATGCGGTTCTACGGCCGGCCGGGCAGACCGCGATTGCCGTTGTACTGCCCGCCAGGCGTGCTTGACCGGCTCGCTGGGCTGGAGCCGGACGTGGACCTGACCTCGGTCTTCGACTGGCATCCGCTGCCGGGCGCTTACCAGGCAGGACCGTTTGAGCTGACTGGCCTGAGTCTGCCCCACTTCGTGCCCAACGCCGGCATCCGATTGCAGGCCGCCGAGATCGCCCTGGCCTATTCCGGCGACACCGGCCCGGATCCGCTGCTAGCCGAACTCGGCCAAGATGCCGAGCTGTTCATCATTGAGGCCACAGACCGGGACGGCGAGGCTCAGCGACCCGTGCGCAACCTGATGACCTCTGCCGAGGCTGGACGCTGGGCCCGGGTGGCCCGTGCCCGCCGGCTTATGCTCACTCACTTCTGGCCTGGCAACGACCGGGCCGCAGCCGCGGCGACAGCCGCTGCGGAGTTCGACGGCGAGGTACTTTCAGCCGAGGAGGGTCTCGCAGTGAGCCTCGAAGACTCTTCCCCGGTAGACGGGGCCTTCCCGCGCTAGCGTGGCTAGCCGCCCTGCCAGGCAGTGCGGTTGACTGCGCGCGGCACCACCTGCTAACTTTTCTTGGCATATGCAAGAATACCCAGGTGGGCGTGACGTCGTAAGCGGCGACGAACTGCTTCAGGTGCTGGGAACACTCGCCAACCCGCACCGGATGCGGGTCGTGGCCGCCCTGGCGCAGCAGCGCAACTATGTCAGCCGGCTGGCCCGTGAGCTGGGCATCAGCCGGGCCTTGCTGCAGGTGCACCTTCGCAAGCTCGAGGCGGCCGGCCTGGTGTCGGCCTCCATTGAGGTGTCAGCGGATGGCAAGGCAATGAAGTTTTACGAGGTGGCACCATTCGCGCTGCATCTCACTCCGGAGTCGATCATGACTGCGGCGCGGACACTGAGCACGGACAGGGACCTGGAGGCGGAGCTGCGATGAGCCAACGGACGGCGAAGGAGACCGCGATCATCTGCGCAACTGCGGTGATCGCGATCGCGTTGCTAATGATTCCGTTCGAGTCGACATCGGATGGACGAACAAACAACAGCAAAGGCTTGGTCTTGATCGCGGTAGCTGGGGTCGTGGCACTCGGGCTCGTCCTGGCCTTCCGGTACCTCACCGCCAGGAAGCGAGCTCAGCTCGAGCTAACAGGCAGCGAGCAGTACCGCCGCCTGGCCGAGGAGTACCGGCGCCTGGCCGATCTGGCCATCACCGCGCAGGAGCACACCGACCTCAAGCTCGGCGATGTCAGCGCCCAGCTGGATTACCTGCGAGAGCAAAACGCGTCGCTGCAGAAAATCCTCAAGGACGTCGAGTAACGCCCACGTCGCGTGGTACCGCTCTGGATGGCATCCCGGTCGCCCCAGGAACTCGCAAAACGAAAGGACGACCTGAATGCCGCCCCCGCAGTCGCCCGCTGACCTGCCCGAGCTCCGCCAGCCGAGCCGCGATCATCGCACGCGCCCAACCTCCGCCAGCGGGTACGCCGCCGACAGCCCTGGGTTGTCGTTCCCGTCCGATGACGAATTTTTGTCCCGCTTCGGCGACGCGATCGACGACCGGATCGCCGAGATCCTGGACGAGCTCCTGACCGAGCGAAGCTCAGCCCGCGAGCATCGGCGGCTGCCCTACCCGCTTGCTGCCCTCAGCCTCATCCTCGCCGCTCTCACGGTTACCGTCGTCCTGCGGCACTCCCCCATCGTCTGGGTGGTCTGGCCCGCGACGGCTGTCGGCTGTGTCGCATCCGGCATCAGATCCAGGTAGCCGCTCCGCTTTACTTGCGCGCCACCCCGGCCCAGACAGAGAAAATGTCGTCTGTCTCAGTGCCAGGCCGCCACTGCTGAACCTGAACCAGCCCGGGCTCCACCAGCTCCAGCCCGTCGAAGAATCGGAGTACCTGGGCGCGGGTACGGGGGGTGTACTGCTGGTAGCTCAGCGTCTTAAGGCGGTCGACGACATCGGCCGCCCTTTCCGGCTCGATGTCTGACGCCGGGTGCGAAATGGACAAATAGCTGCCAGCTGGCACGGCGTTCATGAACTGGGCCACGATCGCGTACGGGTCGTCCTCATCGGGGATGGCATGCAGGGTCATAGCCACGTTGACAGCTACCGGCTTGCCGAAGTCCAGCGTCTCGGCGGCACCGGCCAGAACCTTCGTCACGTCCCGGAGATCCGAGTCCACGTAGTCGGTGAGTCCTTCAGGGGTGCTGGTGAGCAGGGCACGGGCGTGGGCCAGGACGACCCGGTCGTAGTCGACGTACACAACCCGGCTGTCCGGTGCTATCTCCTGCGCCACCTCGTGGGTGTTGCCCGCCGTCGGGATGCCGGTGCCGATGTCGAGGAACTGCCGGATGCCCGCCTCCCCGGCCAGGAATCGCACCGCGCGGCGCAGGAAGGCCCGGTTGGCCCGCATGAGCTCGACCATTGTCGGATAGGCCTTGATCATCGCCTCGGCGGCCTCGCGGTCGGCGGCGAAGTTGTCCCGGCCTCCGAGCAGGTAATCAGCGATGCGTGCCTGGTGGGCTACCGATGTGTCGAAGGTCGCGTGCTCTGCGGTCATTCGTGGTCGCCTTGTCTGCCATTGTTCTCGCCGGCCCTGCCGCGCATGCGGACAATGGCGATCATACTGTTGCGACGCGGCAGGAGGTATCCGGGCCGCAGAGGCCAGTTGCATACTGGCGGCGCCTCGCCTGCCGACCCGGTGCGGCGGGAGCGGCGGAATGGGAACTGTCTTCAGCGGGCCTGATGTGTCCGAATATGGGCAGCAGTGAACGAGTGCATGGAACTTTGGCGCTTGTAGTAAGGTTGCCCGCATAGCTGGCAATTCGCGGTACGGGGGCTCGCCCTTCCGGTAAAACTCGGAGGCGCCGCGCGCGACTTCGCTGCTGCGGCAAAACGCTCGTCTTGAGCAATTTGCCAGGGCAGTATCCGGATCGGTGTGTGCCCATCGCGGCCGCCAGCATTGGCTGGTTGGGGTGACAGTGGTGGACTCAGCGGTGGACGAGGCCCCTACTCATGATCGGCTGCGGCGGCGCCGGATCATCCTCATCGCGGTTCTGGCGCTCGTCGTCGTCGCCGCGGCAGGTGCCCTTCTGCTTACCTCCCACATCAAGTCGCCGGCAGAGCTGGCAGCCCAGACCAAGCCGCCAGGCCTGACTGAGCTCACCGCACCAGTGCAGAAGTCAGTACTGACCACGACGGTACTCGGCCAAGGCGTGGTGGAGCCGCCGGAGGAGGTCAGCCCATCGGCCATCGGCACATCCGGTGGCGGAGCCGCGGCCTCCAACCAGAACGTCCAGCCGATCGTTACCAGGATCTTTCGTCGCCGCGGCAGCACGGTCAGCCAGGGCAGCGTGCTCCTTGAGGTGGCCGGGCAGCCATTCTTCGTGCTCAAGGGCGCTGTGCCTGCGTACCGGAACCTTGAGCCTGGCGAGACCGGGCCAGATGTAGTGCAGCTACAGGACGACATGGAGTCGCTGGGCTACTCGATCGGCACCGACGCCAGCGGCTACTTCGGGCGCGGCACATCCGCAGCGGTCACCGCCTTTTACAAGGGCATCGGGTACCCGCCGCAGGAGACCACTGTCGGCCCGAAAGCTGACCGCGGTCCGGTAGTACCGCTCGGCGAGTACACCTTCGTTCCGCGGCTGCCGGCCAGAATCGCCAGCCTGAGCGCCAAAGTCGGCCAGGCGGTCAGCGCCGGTGCGCTGACGCTCGCGATCGGCAACCCCACTATCTCCGGTCAGATAAACCCGAGCGACGCCAGCGTGGTCCGGCCTGGCATGAGCGTCACGATCACAGAGCCAGGCGGCGGAGCCACCCTCGGAGGCCGTATTGCTTCTGTGTCACACAGCACTGCCAGCAAGGCCTCCGTCTCCGGCGGGCTCTACGTCCGCATCGGCATCAAACCGGACCGCCCGCTGCCAATGTCCCTGGTCGGACAGGATGTCTCCGTCAGCATCACGGCAGCACGTAGTCACGGAGCCGTACTCGCGGTACCGGAAGCCGCTATCTTCGCCAGCGCCAACGGCGAGACGTATGTCTCGAAGCTCGTCGGCGCCACCGTGGTAAAGGTCCGCGTGCGGGTCGGGACATCGGGCGACGGCATGTTGCAGGTGATATCGCTACAGCCGGGTGCGCTGGCGGCCGGCGACCGGGTGGTCACTGGCGAGAACTACGCGACGGCCGGCCAGAAGCGATCGACTAACCAGCCTGCAAGGCCCGGACAATGAGTTCGCCTGCGACTGAGCCCCCAGTCATTGAGCTGTCGGCGGTCGGCTACACCTATTCGGGGCCGCCGCCGGTTCAAGCGCTCACGCCGACCGACCTGGTCATCAGGCGTGGCGAGCACGTGGCCATCACGGGTCCGTCGGGGTCCGGCAAGTCAACTTTGCTCAACCTGCTCGGACTGCTTGACCGTCCCACAGAGGGCAGGCTGGAGATCGACGGGATTGACCTTGGCACCGCGTCCGAGCGCGATCGCGCGGCTGTCCGTTCCCGGCACATCGGATTCGTCTTCCAGTCATTCCACTTGCTGCCGCATCGGTCAGCGATCGAGAACGTCATGCTGGCCCTGGTCTACGCCGACGTGCCGCGGCGGCGGAGATACCCCCAGGCGATGTCCGCGCTCGGTGAGGTCGGCCTGGCCAGAAGGGCGCATGCACTGCCGAGAGAGCTATCCGGAGGAGAGCGCCAGCGAGTAGCGATCGCGAGGGCCCTGGTCAACCGCCCGTCGCTGTTGCTGTGCGACGAGCCGACCGGAAACCTGGACACCAGCACGACCGAGGAACTGACAGATCTGCTCGCCACGCTGCACGAGCAGGGAGCGACTCTCCTGGTGATCACCCACAACCCGGTGGTCGCGGCTCGGGCTGAGCGGCAGATCAGGATTCGCGACGGCAGTCTGTCGGAGCATGGTGTCTCACTGCCACGAGATCCGGAGCTGCCAGAGGGTCCCTGGGTCGAGGAAGATCCCTGGACGCACACAGATCCGAGTGCGCGCTACGGCGAACGGAACGGGGGCTCGCATGCCCGCCCCGGCGGCTAGGCGCAGGCGATACGTCCAGACTCCGTCTCGGTTCCGCCCGGCGGACCTGGCCGCTGAGGCGATAGCCGGGCTCCTCCAGCGCCCGGGCCGCTCGGCGCTGACGGTGCTCGGAACAGTTGCAGGCATCGGCGGCTTCGTCGCCATCGTCGCGCTCTCCCAGACGGCAGCCGGGCAGATCGGCAAGGAATTCAATGTCCAGGACGCCACTCAGGTGACGGTGAACGACACCGGCGCGCGCAGCGAGCCCGCCGGCCGCACGATGGACTTCCCCATGAATGCCGACGCGCTGGTCGACCGCATCCACGGCGTCCTGGCGGCCGGAGTTTGGTGGCAGGCCAGCTTCGGCAATATGACGGTAAGCGCGCTGCCGCCTGGGACCGACGGAACCAAGGTCGGGCTGCCGGTCACTGCGGCAAGTCCGGGAGCCCTGGTCGCCAGCGGCGCGCAGCTTGCCGCTGGTGTGCTGTTCAACCAGTTCCATGAGGCCACCGCGCAAGACGTCGCGGTGCTTGGCAAGAGCGCTGCGGCACAGCTTGGCATCTCGAGCCTGGTAAACGAGCCCGCCATCTTCATTGGCGATCAGCCTTTTACCGTGATCGGCATCCTGGCCGGCGACCAGCGGCTGGCGCAGCTCAACCTGGGCGTGACGGTACCTGAGAGCACCGCACTGCGCCTGTGGGGTGCTCCGCAGTCGTACGCCCCGGCCCAGATGCTGATTCACACCAAGCTCGGAGCTGCTCAAGTCGTCGCGGAACAGGCAGCTGTGGCGCTTCGGCCGGATGACCCGAAGCTGCTCACCGCGACGGCCCCGGTCAACGCGGCGCAGCTCAAGAAATCCGTGACAGCAAGCTTCAATGCCCTCTTCCTCGCGCTGGCCGGAGTCGCGCTGGTCATCGGTGCTGTGGGCATCGCAAACACAACGCTGGTGGCGGTGCTTGAGCGATCCAGCGAGATCGGCCTGCGCCGCGCCCTCGGCGCAAGACCCCGGCACATCGCCGTCCAGTTCCTCGCCGAGTCCACAGCGCTCGGACTGTTCGGTGGCCTCGTCGGAGCTTGTCTCGGTGTGCTAGTCGCCATCGCCGTGACCATTTCGGAGCACTGGACGGCGCTCCTCGACGCTCGCATCGTCTTCGCTGCTCCTGCTGCCGGCGCGGTCATCGGACTCCTTGCAGGCCTGTACCCTGCGCTGCGCGCGAGTACCATCGAGCCCGCCGATGCGCTGCGCCGCTGACTACACCGGCAACGGCTGCATGGTCATCCGTTATGGCAGGCAGGTAGCCTGCCTGCTGGCCATCTTCGTGCTCGCAGCTTGTTCCTCCGCAGGGAGTTCCGCGCATGGCGGCAAGGGCCAAGTGCGCCCGGGCCCGTTTGCTCGCGGCCGTGTCGTTATCGTCCCCGGTCCCGGAGGAGGCTTCCTCGCCGTGCCCGGGGCGGCCGGGTCCAACGGCCGACCGAAAGTAACGGTGTCGCCGATTCCGCCTGCAACCTCCGGCTCGGCCATCAGCCTGCCGCTGGATTCCTATGCAGACGTCGCAGGCCTCCAGCAGACAGCGCTCGCTGAGGCTCAAGTGCTGCTGACGCAGAAGTGCATGGCAGCCCGAGGCTTCGTCTACACCAGCCAGGCCACGCCGAGCCAGGAGCAAGCGGTCCTGCAAACCATCGAGTACGGGTTCGGCGCCACCAACCTCGCCGATGCGAGCGTTTACGGGTACGGCCAGCCCTCAGCTGACAGCGGACCCCAGCCGGGAGGGCTTTTCCTCGGCGGATTCAGCTCATTCAACGCGCTCAAGCAGCAGCCGCCCGCTTGGACGGTAGCCCTGCTCGGGTTCGCTCCCGGCGCCAGGATCGGTCCGGTCCGGGAGGAGAGCTGTACGACCCTGGCACTCAACGACGTATACCGGCCCGGCAGCCAGATTGGCGACCCGGTCCCGGCTATTGCCGAGCAAGCAAGCCAATGGACCCAGACTGATCCGCGCATCCTCGCCGTCGACTCCGCCTGGTCGAAATGCATGGCACTGCGGGGCTTCCACTACGCCAATCCGCAGCAGCCAGCCGACCATCACTGGCCGACTACGCCGACCGCTGCCGAGACCGCCACGGCCGTTGCCGACGTTACGTGCAAGCAGCAAGTGAACCTGATCAACACCTGGCTCACGGTGGAAGCCGCTTACCAGACCGCGCTCATCGGCCAGAACATAGGGACTCTCGCGCACCTGCAAGCCGGATTCCAGGGCGCGCTCGACCGGGTGGAAGTACTGCTGGCCAGCCCGGCCGGCCAGACACCCAGGGAACTGGGCAGACGCGGACCTGTCGTCGTCTATCCAGAGGGGTGATCGTGACTGACCCGGACCCTGCAGGACTGGCCCGCGGCGGGCCGAGGCTGCGCAAACCGATGACGGCTGGCGTTACGCGCGATAGCCTCCGAGGCCATGGCAAGTAGCTGGCCGACTGGATACAGCAACCGTCATAGTCGATGCGCGGTAGTAGCACCCTGGCACAGCGATTCGGCCCCGCCGGGCGTCTCTCCAATGTGGATGTCGCGATGGATAAGTCCCCGGGGCCGGATGAGGTTGTGCCATGGGCTGGCACGTTCCAGCACAGCCAGGGCGACGTCAGCGCCGCGCTGTCGGTCTCTGAGCTGTTCCGCAACCGTCACCTGGAGCTGGTGCGCCTGGCGGTAGTGATGGCGGGTGACTTGGCTACTGCCGAGGACGTCGTGCAAGACAGCTTTGAGCGGCTCCATCGCCGCTGGCCCGCCGTCACGGAGCCGAGCCGGGCGCTGGCCTGCGCCCGCTCCTCGGTCCTTAACGACTGCCGGTCGGTACACCGCCGGTCTGCGGACTGTTCAGCCGTTGCGCGACTCGGCTCCGCGCTGGCGTGCCCATCGCAGCGCCGCGCCGGTGCCTGCTGCTCCCGGTCTGTCCGCGTCAGCAAGCTGCCTGTGCACGTACCACCAACGGTAGCCATCGACAACGTCGCGCTCTCGCCAGACGGCACCAGGCTCGCGATGACGGCCCAGTGGAATTGCGGGCGACACGCCTGCGGCTACACCGGGATCCGCGTGGTAAACCTGGCCACCGATGCCGTCACGATCTGGTCCACCCGCATCAACGGCGGCGCCGTCGCCCGGATCGTGGAGCTGAACGCACGCACCGGTCACGTGGAGCGCACGCTGTACAGGGCCACCCCAGACGACCAGTCCGAAAACCTCGACCAAGCTTGCAACGTCCTGTCGCTCGGGCCCGGCGGTCGGCATCCGTTGGTGGGCTGTTTCTCCAAGCTCGGGGCACTGGTGAACGGGCAGATCGTCAGCATGCCGGGCTTCTCCAGCGCATCCAGCAGCGGCATTTCCGGCCAGCAGGCCATAGCCTGGTAAGCCGAGCCGAGCCGAGCCAAGGCCTTCGCCCTGCGGTCGCGCCGCTGATCGCACAA
>Ga0335074_10003114_pt1 | contig 22588 bp, 30 predicted proteins | sample Lox_Sample_23_FD_206715 | JGI IMG/M metagenome (GOLD analysis project Ga0335074, IMG submission 206715) | Soil microbial communities from Loxahatchee National Wildlife Refuge, Florida, United States - Lox_Sample_2.3 | ecosystem: Environmental > Terrestrial > Soil > Wetlands | place: USA...
AATACCTGAGATGAGAAACGACCAATAAGTGAAGGCATTCAGCCGCGGATAGGCCATATCCCGGGCGCCAATCATGAGCGGAATCAGGTATACGGCAAATCCCGTGAGAATCGGCGAGGCGTACCAGAAGATCATGGTGACGCCATGCATCGTGAAAATCTGATCGTAAACTTCAGGCGAGAGAAAGGACTGACTTGCGCGGGCGAGCTGGATGCGCATCAGCAGAGCTTCCACCCCTCCCACCAGGAGGAAGACAAACGCGGTGACCAGATATCGGATGCCCAGCTCTTTGTGATCTACGGTGGCGAACCAGCCGCGAAGTGTCTTAGGAGTTTCCCAAAGCTCCGTTAATCTCTGTTCAATTGCAGCGGCGCTGCTCATTTCAGATGTTGGTTGACTTCTTCGATTGGACGCAAAAGTTGGTGTGAATTACTCCTGTTACGATTACGTGAAGGTTTTGGCGCCGTTGGAGTTCTATAGCTCTCGGAGCGCGACTGTTCGCGCCGCATTTTGTCGCGCCTATTGGCTTGCCGCTTTACTCTTGCCTTGCGCAGGTTTGGTCTTCTCTTCCATTGCCGGCTTAGACAGAACCTTAGTCCACACCTCACCGCCATTGAGCCCGCGTTTATCAAATTCGGCGCATGCGTCAGGAGCTTCACTTAGCGGCAGCCGATGGCTAACGATGAAGCTAGGCTTGGCTTTGCCGGCGATGATCAGATCGCACAGATAGACGTTGTACTTCTTACGGATTTAGAAATTTCCAGAACTACCGATTGCCCGTTAGGGTAATGTGTTCTTAGGATCGGTAGGAGGCATCCCGTTAAGTGCGTAGAGCCGACCCGTAGAGGCGCCGCAAACGCTCGGCCTGTGTCAATGCAAGCGATTTGAGTGGTGGAGGCGGCGGGAGTTGAACCGTTCTGCGGTGTTGAAAACACGGAAGTTGTTCATTCTGAAAAGCGATAGAAACGGCAGAAACGCCAGAATGGGGAAGTCATTACACGTTTATTACACACTTTGGCTAGCCGAACGTATCAGTTCGAAGGTCCGACGATAAACGAGCCGCGAGTATCAATGTACCCGTGTCGTGCTTGATCACTCTTGCCCAAAGTGACCGCAGCAACACCACGAAAGAACGGTGTCACTTTATCGAATTGGGCCGCGATAGCTTCCTTTCCATTCAAGTCCACGAAGCCCCATTTGCCGGTCGCCTCTACCATGTGCCAGTTGACGCCCTCGCCTTCGCTGTGTTCATGGCACTGCCCAATGCAGAATGGCGCAAGATCTTCTGAAAACGCTGATGCGTCACCGTATTTCGGATGAACCACCATCGAGCCATCAGCAACACGGAGAAACCCCCACCGTCCATCGTTGCTATCGTAGCTGCAATTCCCGCTACAAAAGGGAACCACCCCTTTATAAACCTCACCGATTATCGTGTCGTACACGAGGGGAACGGTGAGCTTCCCTGTTTTGTCGATCACTCCAGACTTCTTGTTAAGAGTCACCACGGCGTACCCGTTTGAGAATTCTGCGGCTTCGTCATACTTCGGAGGAATCACCACCCGACCGCTCCGATCAACGTAGCCCCACTTCGCCGAGCTTTCCAAAGGCAAGAGTTGCCGGTCGAAGTGGTAGGGATCAAGGTTCAGCGACGATTCCCGTGAATTACAACTGACGAGGCTTATCGAAAGCGCAAAGGTTAAAGCAATCCAACGCTTCGTATTCGACCTATTGCTCGTAAGCATCGATTGACCCTGTCCCGTGCTCTGGTCATCGGCAAATGGCACGCGAAAGATCGTATCACGCGCCACCCGCGTTCGATGGGCACGTGCGGCCTATGCGATATCGTAGTGCGAATCAGCGCTGCAAGGGGAACAATGAATCAATCAATTGAGTTGTTGCGATTGGAAATGGATGGCCGTTGGTCCGCAGAAGACCTCGGGCATGCTCTCCGGGATCTCTCCGACTTGTATGACCTCCGTCTCTTCCTCGAATCGCTCCGCGACGATCAGCGCGACTGGGAACACTTTTACGAAGAACTGATGCACTTTCCTCCGTTCCGGCATCGCTGGCGACGAAAGTTTTCAACATCCAATCCTTTTCTTTGCCCACCTCCGGGCTTTGGTGGTGCTGCGCTTCCACCCATATTGGACGAGGCCCACTTATCACGATTAAGACGATTGTTCGAGGCGGAAGAAAGGCTCGAAGTTCGCCGCGTGCGGTACGCGTCGCCCGGCATCACTGATTTGGCAGGATTCGGAACGATAATCGGACATCTGAAAGATTTTCTTCTGAAGCTTATCGAGCGCCGTGACACGCAGCATCAGCGCGAATTGAGTGATGAGCGTGCATCGCTTGAAAACGACCGCATCAGGTTGGAGAACGCCCGCAACTTCGTTGCCCTTGGGCGGGATCTCGGCTATTCGGAAACCGATCTGCGCTTCCTGGTGGCTCACGTGGACGGCAAACAAGATTCATTGGTGAGGCTCATTGATCAGCAGAAGCTGCGCAGCGTAACGACGCCCAACCCGAATAGTCCACCCACTTCGAGATCGGCTTCCGCCTCATAGCCTAGTCGGATTCTTAAAAAGCGCTGCACCCAGAAACAGACGAGCCATAGAAAAACGGCCAAGGCCGTTTTCGTCGCAGGACTATCCGGGAGCTACCGGAGGCATTGATGCCCAGCGTACGACCCTGAAGAGCCGTTATGTGCGCCTGTGCGCTCGGTAATGGGCATGCGAGGTGCATGGCGAGTTGTGAACTGATGCGTTTGTTCACTGTTCACTCGGGACTCGCGACACGCCATTCGTCATGCGCCGGTTTTTTGGGGTTCTTCCAACGGTCCGAGTTCAGCTTCGGTTTACGTTCTGTACGGCACAGTCACAATCAGATTCGCCACGCCCACACTCCTGTAAGTGGCTGATTCTTCAATGTCACATCGTCTCTAAGCCGATTTACATGCTGATAACTGAGTTATCGCCGATAACTCGACGTTTGGAGTCGTATGATACACTGTAGTTAGATATCAAGAGCGAGCCTTCTAACACTCGCTGCACTCATCAAAGCCCGGCATCCGCTGGGCTTTTTCTTTTTCCAGGACACTTATGGAACGACAAAACGCCGGGACATCTCCGGCATCACCTTCGACCGTTACTGTCGAAGAATTTTCGGACATTCTGCGGATATCGCGATTGTCCGCATACCGTCTCGTGAAGAGCAAGAAAGTAGCGGCGATCCGTGTGGGCCGATTGTGGCGCATCCCCGAAGCTGAAGTTCAGCGGTTCCTTACGGGAGGCGCGAATGCCACTGAGTGAAGCCGAGTTGCTCGACACTCAAAAGATTGTCGAGGACTACTACGCTGTGCTGCGGGCATCCAAGCACGGACATACTCCGCTCGCCGATCCGCTGGCGGAAGCGAAATGTCAAGCGAACTATAAGGCCGCTTTTGATCGCGTGTCTCGAATCATGAGAAACGCGCTTCCGCGCGAGTTGAAAGCGATACGACTCCAGGACTTGAAGCGCCGTAACAGTTGGCGCGAGCAGCTAGAACGGCGGAAAGAGAGGATTGACAATGGATACGAATCTGATTGATCGCTGCCAACGAGCCACAGCCGAGCTATCCGGCGAATTGTTGGCAGAACTCGAATCGGCCAATGAAGCCGTCGAACTGGCAAAAAGGGCAGAAGCCAAAGCCGTTGAAGCAGAGGAACGCGCGGCGCAAGTCGACCGACAAATCAGTAAACGATTGGCGGAAGTCAAAGACGAATTGCAGCGGGCGCAGAGCATTGCTCTAGATGCAGCAATCGACGGGAGTACAACGTTTTCGGAAACTGCCGCTAACTATGGTGCTCTTGAAATGCAAATCGCCTTATTAGAGCAGGCGCGTTCACGACATAGCGCTTTCAGCGTACTTGAGGCACGCACTAACAGCTACGCCGCGCAACGCGAATTGGCGAAAGTTCAGAAGCGGGCTGCACACATCGAATATGACTACACACTCAACGAGTTGATGCTCATCGAACAAGCAAAGGCGCGTATTAACGGGGCAACAGCCTTGAATGAAGCAAGCTTCGATACCGGGCGGGCTCGTCAGTTGCGCAACGCGATCATACGCTTTGATGATATTGAAACGAGCCTCACCAAGGCTTTAGAAAAGCATTCGGCAGATGCTATTGAGACACGCCGCGAATACCTGAAAGGACTCAACAAATGAACAACAGACAAGACGCTCAGCGTGAATTGCGCGAGCTTTTAGGGTTTCCCGAGCGGGATACGATAACGCCGCTGCCAACGCCGAAGACTGCCAATCAAAAAGATGTGGACTCATATGTCGAGAGTCTTCTATTGAAGGATAATCGACTTGTCACGCGTGATGAAAAGCAGTTCCTCGCAGACGGGTTGAAGCAATTCTTGGAGAGTATGAATGAGTGACGAACAGCTACCGCTTTTAAAAGCGAACAACCCACGTCGCGATTTGCAGGAGTTCCTGACAGCAACCCGTACCATTTTCCTTGCAATGGCCGCACACGGTGGAGAGAATGCCGATGCCTACCATCGCCTTGCGAATCGTGCCGCACAGCACAAGGCAATGATCGAGGCTGAGATTGACCGCGATGCCGACGAAATCGCGGAACGTTACGACCGCGATTTGCAGGATCTTACCAGCAGGTATTTCGAGTAAGAGATTGTTGCCAGCGAATGACCACTCTGGGTGGTCCCCGTTGCCGGTGGTCATCCGGCCTGTGCAACACCCGTGCTTGCTTGTCCGGCTGATTCTGCATTTGCAGCCGATCCAGGTAGGCACGGTCTGAAATCCGCAACAGACTCCTCGCACTTTTCCCGAGTCGAGTCGTTCGCGGTGCGCGCCGCGCGCCACCGTCTGTCCTGTACTGTGGCGTGCGGTTCGGTACCCGGCACATACGTTGTGGATCTATCCAGGCGCGTGTGCCGGGGTGATTTTATAAGCTTGCTCGTAAACAGGTGCAGTGTTTACGGGCACCCGGCGTGTATGGTTTCCCCTCGTTGGCGTACACGCCGGTTTTTATCGCTTTGCTGTGAACGACTGAAGAGCGCTACCTCGACGCTCACGATGTTTGCAGCTACATCGGCTCTCGTGTGGAATCCACACATTTATCTTGGTTCCTCGACGGGAAAGCCGATCCACGCAACGCTCGCCTCACGCCGCAATCTATCCCGGTTGTGGGGCGTGCGTTGTTTTGTTTCGTGGCTACGCCGGACAATGCTAGCGGCTGTCCACAGGCCAAGGGATTGAGTTTACGTTGGAGGACCTTATGAAGACAGAAAAGGCAATTCGAGGCATTGAGGTCAAGATAGCCAAGGCTGAGTTAAGCTTTCACTCTACTAAGTCGAGCGATGTGGGCATCCTGTATTGGAGCGGGTTTAACACGGCAGGTCCGATGAGCGCACGTGCTGCAATTCGCCTAGCCTGTGATCTTGAAAGTATCGGAATAGATACGAGCGTACAGAGGTTCACTCGTGCTGCGTGGAAATGGACGCAGGAGCGTCCCGACGTTACTGGCAAAGATTTCGATGAGCATCACGCACGCATTGAAAAGAGGAAAGCAGAGCGGCGGGCATGGCGCGGCAAATAGTGGATGGCAGACGGATTTCAGTTTAAGATTGAAAATCGTTGTAAGTGATTGACAACACGAACTAGCGATGACCCTACGATTCGAGCAGTGCTCACCCCGCTGCTAAGCTAAGAATAGATCCGGCACGCACCGCGCGTCGAATCGCAAAGCACGCCCACACCCTGGGGGCCGTGCCGCTTTTTAAGTTCTAACAAGTTGGTTTCCTCCACGTGCGGACTTACTCCACCGCATCGCGGACGGATGGCGTCACTCTCGAATCCACGCCGGGAGTGACGCCCATTTTTGTTTGGGGTAACGAACACAATTGGGGTATTCAGTGATCGACAAAAAACAAGAAGTAGGATGCAACCTGCAATCTGAAGATGGATCGCAGATCGTTGTGAGGAATGTAGATGACGCCGTACTTATCTGCGAGAGGCAAACGTTTTCCTCGTGCAATGTGTTGGAAGCGACGGTAGGCACGAACTGCCCTCGTGGGGGCGACACCGGGCACGGTGGACGAACCGTCTTTATGCTTCGGGATGCAGGCGGAACTGATATCCGCTGCACCGTTCTGCACGAAGGCTTCAGCAATGGTGGTGTGGTGATCGAATTGGGCGGTGATTGCGAGTGCGAAACCTTCGCTGATGCCTTGATCTGGGCGGGAACACGGCTCAAAGAGCGCTTGAGCCGAGGAGTGAAGCGGCAATGAAGACACAACTAGAAAGTGCCCGAGAGCTTATTGCGCTCGGGTTTTCCGTCGTGCCAATCGAACATCGTCAGAAGGGGCTACGCTTGCTGGGCTGGGAAACGTTACGGCTCAGCGCTGAAGATCTGCCGAAATATTTCAAGCATGGATCGCCGGGGAATGTTGGCATCCTGCTCGGGTTGAACGGAATCACTGACGTGGACCTCGACTGCGACGAAGCAAATCAGATTGCGGATGAGTATCTGCCACAAACAAGCTGTGTCTTCGGCAAGAGTAGTACTCCACGAGCGCACCGCGTCTATCGCATCGATCCGGGCATACCCTCTATTCGAATAATTGACCCGGTAAAGCGCGGGACGAGTAACAAGAACACCATCCTAGAACTGCGCTGTCTGAAGGCCGATAAGACAGTCGGGTTTCAGACCGTTGCTGCGGGCTTCCATACGTCCGATGAACCCATCGGCTTCTTCAATGGCTGTAGTGGTCTGCCTTCTGAAACGACTGCCGAAGTCCTCACGGACGCGGTAAACAAAATCGGGGCCGTTGTTCTGCTCCACAGGAACGCGCCTGACGCTGGAAGAAATCCCTACTTCATGGCTGTCGCGGGCATTCTCGCAAGAAGTGGTTGGGCCTTTGGTGAGAGCCACAGGCTGATGAGATCGCTTTGGGGCCTTATCTGGCCCAACGCGGTTGACGAGCACGCGTGTGAAGCCGAGCTACGGGCGACTTACCGAAAGTTCGAGGCCGGGGGCGAGGTCACTGGGATTCCGACCCTACGCGAGTTCATCACCCACCGGAAAACGCTGTCTATCATTCTGGACCTACTCAACATTGGTGCGGACGAAAAGGAAGACAAGTCAGAGCGGACGCGCCGCGTGGGACGCCGTGAGCAAGAGACTAATGAACTTGAGCATCTCCTATCGGGCGTTCAGTTCTTCAACGACGGTAAAGACGGGTTTGCGCGTGTCGAGGTGAACGGCCATCACGAATGCTGGATCGTCACTTCTGATCGCTTCAAACAGATTCTTCTTGGCAGGTATTACGCCGCTCACCGCGCGCTGCCCGGCAAGGAAGCCATGCAAGACGTGATCAATCTTTGCGCCTTTCGCGCAATGCAGGGGCCGGTACAGCAAGTATTCAGCCGCATCGGTCACGTGGGCAACGCTGACGGTGAACGCTCCGTTTATATTGATCTCGCGAATGAGAACTGGCAGGCGGTAGAGATCACTGCGAACGGCTGGCGTGTGGTGAATGAGCCACCGGTTTACTTCAGGCGTCCGGGTGGGATGCTGCCGTTACCAACGCCAGAGACGGGCGGATCGCTCGATGAGCTACGTCCGCTGATCAACGCATCGAACGATGCTACGTGGATTCTTATATGTTCGTGGCTCGCAGCGGTATTTCAACCCGAAGGGGCGCAACCCATACTCTTATTGCTAGGTGGGCAGGGGTCTGCGAAGAGTACAACTGCAACATTGCTCCGCAAATTGACTGATCCAAATGTCGTGCCGTTGAGCGGCCCTCCCGAGAGCGCACGCGATTTTGCAATCACGTGTGTGAATTGCGGAGTGGTCGCATTCGACAACTTGAGCGGTGTCCGCCCGTGGCTGTCGGATGCCATGTGCCGCGTTGCAAGCGGTGCTGGATTCCGCACACGAAGCCTGTACAAGGATGCTGAAGAGCAAGTGATGCTACTGAGAAAGCCACTGCTTCTGAACGGCATCGATTCCGTTGAGCGTAACGACCTGATCGACAGGTGCCTCGGTCTTACGCTGGAACGCATCACGGAAGCCACGCGACGCACTGAACGGGAGATCTACGAAGCGTTTGACAAGGCGCATTCGCGTATCTTGGGGGCGTTGCTCTCGGTCGTTAGCGCCGGGCTGAAGAACCTTGCGACAACGAAGCTGCCATCCGCCCCGCGCATGGTTGATTTTGCGCATTGGATTGTCGCCTGTGAAGGCGCACTCCCTTGGGAAGCAGGCAAGTTTCTTCGTGTCTACAGCGAGAACCGCAAAGAGGCATCTCAGGACAGCGTGGAAGACGATCCTTTTGCGCTTGCTGTGGCCGGGTTTGCGCAAGCGTTCAGGGGGGGTACCTCCTGGTGCGGGACCGCACAGCGATTGCTAGAAGCTTTGTCTACCGGCGATGACTATCGAACACGTGGAGATCGTTGGCCGCGTGATGCTGCTGCCGTGGGCAGGTGGTTACGGCGGGCTGAACCGGCCTTGCGAGCTTTGGGCGTGGTGGTAGTGACCAGACGCGAGGGAAAAACAGGCACGAGAAAAATATTTATCTCGTACCAGCCAAATGAACCGGGTATCTCGGGCGACGAGCGTCGCGCGCTGCTCCCCGAGATGTTCGCGGATTTATCTAAAGCAGCTTAGACATTGCGAGAGTGTGCAAGAGTGGCAGGGCGTCGGTGCTGGGCTGACGGTTTGGCTGACAGTATGAAATGAGCACTGTCAGTCGCGCGCCGCGCGATGCGCCGCGTTTTCAGCGAGTTACAAGAGTGCTAGACAGACTGACGGGCCGACGGAGATTTTTACCCTAAAGTTTTCCGGGGAATTGCGGAACTTTGCAAAAATGCGAAATCTGCAAACTTATATATTTTTCTCCCTCTAAGAGAGAAAGAATAACCGTCAGCTCTGTCAGCCTACTGCTACCCCCCTCTTGCACCATGCACTTAGCGGCTGACAGCAAGAGAAAACTATCCGTCAGCCATCTGTCAGCCTGCGTTTTACTGTCAGCCGATGGCAACGGCGAGAGTGGCTATTACAGGACTGACACACCTCGGTCTCGGAGTTTAATCCGTGACCGTCAGCCTAACTGTCAGCTTGCAAACTAAATAAAACATTGCTACTTACTGTTGTTTTTCCCCGTGGCGGACAGAGCAGACGGATTTGAGGTGAAAACGTCTGGGAATTACATCCCGACTTCGAGGCACGCACGCTCAGTACGAAGCACACACGCCCCCACCTGCTGACGGTCAGCTTTGTCAGCCGAGAAGAAAAGCGGTCTTGACCGATTTCCGTTCACAGAGCGCATCGCGCGATTCGCGCCGGGCGTGAGGTCCAGGTCAACACTTGAGATTCAACCTGCGACGCGCGTGGCGCAGTGCGGAGCCATTCAGCGTGTACGCGGTACGCAACAGAAAGAGCCGGGCACAACCGGCAAGCATGCGGATCTGATCCGCTTCAGTGAGCGCATCGCGCTCTCAGACTATTGAGGATTTTGAATGTCGATAAAATACGGTTCGCTCCGTGAGGAGCATCTCGCACACCGTGCGGAAAAAGAAACTCGTGACGCTGAAGCACGAGAAGAGCGAAAGCAGCAACTTGCGGAACAATCGCGTGAGTTGACGCTGACCCAGGAGATCCAAACAGCATCGAGCGCTCTTACGAAGCGCACCGTTGGTAGGCCGAAAGGATCATTATCGAAACGAGTGCAGGAAGCCAGAGACATTGTTGCCAAAGTGGGACTTGATCCGCTGGAGTTCCTCTTGCGCGTGGCAAAGAACAGACGGCTCCCCTTGGATCAACGGGTGCGAGCAGCGGCTAGCGCGGTGCCTCATGTTCACGCGAAAATCGCGGTGAGCCATGTGACTCATGAAACGGATCACTCGGTTGAATTCAGAAAAATTCAGGTCCTTGCGAGTGACGCTCACACAGCCCAATTGATGGAAGAGCTAACGCTGAGACTATGCAAGATCTCACCTGATGCGGCACACGACGCGATGTTCACCGAACCCGCAGCATTGCTACCGGAACCCGCATCCGAGCCGGAAGCGGACGAGCCGGATAGCGACGCGGAAGACGCAAAGCTTTTCGAATAGCAACGCAAGGCGTGAGCAAAACTACAGACGGGGCGACTTGCTCAGTAGTTGCCCATCCCGCTTCATGCGAGAGATTCGCAGTCGATGAGCGACGTAGTTCTTATGGCAGATGCTCAAGTAATTGAGATCCTCGGACGAAACCGGCTCATTGATGAATTGTTACGTGCAGGGCTGGAGGTGGCGTTGCCGCTACGCGACAGAGGCATCGATCTGATTGCTTATTCCGATTCGGGCGAGAACATTACGGCGTTCGTCGGAAAGCCAATCCAGATGAAGGCCGCATCGGGCGAATCGTACGGCATTGATCGCAAGTACACCGCGTTTCCCGGCCTGATCCTTGCGTATGTCTGGAATGTTGGTGATGGCAACAAGACGGCTACCTACGCGATGTCCTACGCTGAAGCCGTGGCCGTTGCCGATCAGATGGGCTACACGCAAACGGAATCTTGGCAGCGAGGCTGTTACGTTTGCACGAGCGTGAGCGCACGGCTACGTGCGTTGCTCGAAGCACACCGAATGACGCCCGGCAAGTGGCGGGAGATGGTAAACGGTGTTCCTCAGACGGCATTGCGTGCTGCGCAGTAACAAAGCACTCAAACGCTTGTTAGACGGCTTCGCTGGTCGCCAGCGGTTGCCCGTGACGCATCCGTACGCGAGAAGCAGAACGCCGAACAGCAACAGCATCGCTCCTACGAATAGTTCAAACATACGCTCCTCTCCGGCCACTACGCCGCGCTTGCTGCAACCCTTGAATGAACGGCTAAAATCTTCTGAACCGTTACGGCGTGCCATGTGCCTCCGCGCTTCGTAGGCGCACCAGAATCGTTCAGAGCGTCAGCTATCGCCTGCATGCTCAACCCGGCTTGACGCTTGCGCTGTACGTCGCGCACGACTCTCATTTCGGCTTCGTTGTAAACCAGATCATCCCCTTGACGGTCGAAGCCCAGCGGAGTCAATGCGCAATACACCTTACGCGATGCTCTCTTGTGGGCGAGTGCCGTCTTGGTTCGCTCTGAGATCAGGTTCCGTTCCATCTCGGCGAACGCAGCGGCCATCGTGAAGAACATTCGACCCATTGCGCTAGCGGTATCGATTGCGCTTCCGCCCATATCGATGACGTGAAGTGCGCATTTAGCTTTGTCCCACTGTGCTGATTGATCGAGCGCATCCGCAGCATTGCGAAAGAGCCGATCCAGTTTCACGGTGATGACGTGCTTTGCCCGCTTCTTAGCGAGATCCTTCACGAGCTTTGCACCTTGTGGCCTGGAACGCAGTGGAATCTTTGCACTGACGCCTTCCTCGCGATAGATGGCGATCAGATCAAGCCCGCGCATCGCCGCATAAGCGCGGATTCGCTGCTCTTGTGCATCGAGTGAAACACCCTCTTTGCTCTGCTCTTCCGTCGAAACGCGCACGTAAGCGATGGCTTTTTCCATATACTGTGGTTCCATCGTATATACGGACGGCCAGTTACACCATTCCCTTCGGAGTTTTCGGGGTGATAGTAAGTGAGTAACTCGTGGATGATTTTAGGTCTGATCGCCCGATGTGGGCTGCGCAAGGGGGGGTTCCGCTCAATGGTCAGAGGCGCACTATTCTCCTGAAAGAGTCATGTTGCGGAGGCACTCGCGGGAGATTCCCTTGGGAGATCAGGGCAGGGGCGTATCAGAAAGTTTCTCGGCTGGTGGATTTCCAGGCCACTCACAATTCTGCCAAAAATTTAAAGTTGGTTTACCGAATATATTTGGTGAATGTGTTTGATGGGATCACTTAGGACGACGAAACCGTGAAATGGCTGGGTCACCGGGGTCCGTAAAGTCCAGCACTATCCAATCATCATCTTCGGATCGATCAGACGGCTCTACCCGAGCAGCTTTGATTAACTGCCCCAGTTTCAGCTTGTGGAGGAAGGCGTTCGTGTCGCCATGAGCGTAAGCCTTAAGAAAGTCCTCCTGCTTTAGCGTTCCGGCCAATAATTCAAGCAGCGCACGCGAGGGAAATTTGATATATCCCGAACCCATCTCGTATCCTCCATACCGAAGTTCCTCTTCATGCCATTTGTTGAGTGTGCGTTGCCGACTGAGGTGAAGCTGGGCGTTTGCTGCGGTCCTGACTGGACGCGGAAAAAGTTCTTCAAGCGTCGCAATAGATTGTGCCCAAGCCTCCTGCTTGAGGTGCTCCGCACCAAAGTAGCGACGCGCCCGGACAGTCAAAGGCTTCCCATGATTAATGTCCATCTTGATGTCGAGTAGCATCACAAAATTGATGAAAGAATATTGCCGGAGAAAGCCCGTCACGATATCGTCGAGACCAAACGTATTCCAGGTTCGAGGAAAGCCGTTGAGCAGATAGCAATCTCCGTCGCAGAGAATGACGCCTCGGTGACCCGCTAGATTCGATTTCTGTAACTGATCAGCCTTTTCTTCCAAGGCGTTCCAAATTGGGTTTGCCTTTAACGAATACGCGTCTTTGTATTGCGGATACGTGACAAATGACAGCGATTGGTGCGGACTGTAGATTAGAGTTACATCACACGCGTCCGTCTGGCATGGGAACTCACGCGCTTCGGCAGGATTACTGAGGATGTCGCGAATGAATTCGTGAAACCCGACGTGAAAAATGTCTCGTACAAAGTGCTCCTCGCGGGGAAGCTTCGGCCTGCGGGGCCTTCCGGGCGTGTTATCAACCCCAAATTGGACGCGTAATGACGGAAGGGTTGCATCCCTCAGAGCTTTGGTGTGTTGCCAAAGTGCTTCCCTCAGAAACGTTTCAACAGGCCAGCACAGCTCTCGTCCTTTATCAGAAACTGTTCTGATGTCTGCAACTAAAGGTGTTTTCCCTGGACTGGCACAAAAGAATACATCGGGTTTGGTTTCGTCCCTCTTCCCCGATTCAAAACGAACTGACCCACACTTGCTGAGCGAGTTCGAAACTGCGACTTCCCACATCGCAGAGAGGAAATTACTCTTTTTAGTTGAATCGTTCAGCTTTCTGACATGTTCCTTTACCTGAACAGTTTGCATCCAGCGGACGTTCTCATCCAGCATGCGCTGAATTGCCCTCCGAGCGAAGATCGCCACGTCACTATTATCTGGGCAATCTCGCTCGTAAGGCCCAACACGCAAACGGAATTCGAGATATCAGAGTGTCGAGTACAAGGGCTTCGGTCGCGGTCGCGCGAACTGCTTAAGCGCCTCCTCTCGATGCCTCGGCACGGGTCTTGTGCCGCAATGCGGACATTCAAGCGTTAACGTCCCATCCTCTTCCAGGTAAATCTTCGTTCCCGCCAGATGACACGGCTGGCCGTTGGCATCCCGGAACAAATCGTCTTGATATTGCATGAAAATAACCTCCGTTCGTGTAGTCGAGCGGGGCGTGTTGAACGTTCAAACTTGCTCAGAGTAAACTCAGGCGACGCGCGACGCGTCGGGCTTAACTTGTACGAGCCACGCTCGTCGCACGCTCTCCTCAAGCTGTTTCTGCCGTGCATGGACCCAAGGCAGATAGCTTTTTTCCGTGGTCCTTACGCTTTTGTGTCCGAGCAGCATCGATACTTGCTCGATGGGCACGCCAGCTAACAGCATTTCGACTGCGAACGTATCGCGGAACATGTGCGGATGGCATCGCTTCGTTTTGCCGGTTTGAGGATCGACGGGCAATTTAGGTGCGGCAAGTTCGAACAACCTGCGATAGCTCCGCTGCCAATCCGCAACGGCGGATTTGGGCTTGCCGCGTCCTGACCAGAAGAAATAAGCCGAATGCGGATTCTTGCCGGGCGGAACGTCACGCAACGCGCGTGCCACATCAGGAGGCAAGGGAACGTACACGGGATGTCCAGTTTTTGCTCGATACAGCAGAACGCTGTCATCGACGAGACGACTGCGCTCTAAGGTGATCGCATCGCGGATTGCTAGGCCACTCCAACGCATGAGAAGCGTCAGCGTGCGCAAGCGTTCGCCGAAACGGTCTTCGTTCTCCCATCGGTCACCGCGATACAGATACGTCGCGTCAATGACGGCATCAAATTCTTCCTTGGGAAAGTAGTCAGTGGGTCGTTCACGAACCTGGATCTTGCCGACATCGAGCATCGGGTTCTTGGTGATCCAGCCTTGACGCATGCAGAAGTAGAAGAACCCGCACACCATGCCTTGCCGTTTGGATCTTGCGAGCGGTTCCATGTTCCAGGTTGACCGCCATTGCCGCAATTCGGATGTGCCGAGTTGCTCGATGTAGAAATAGCCACGCTCTTCGCACCAAGTGAGCAGTTGCTTTTCGAACGTTGTACCTTTCTTGCGAAGTGTGTCTTCGCCATTGCCCTGATCCTTTGCGTTCTGAAGGTATTCGGCGACTGCGTGCGCAACGGTCACGCGTTTGTCTTCGCTCGGACGTGCGGGCACTGCGGTGCCGTGCTGTTCGGGCAGTTCTTCCCACGTGCCGCGCGCTTCGGCTTCGGCGACGCGCCGGTTTGCCTGTTCCCAAGAACGGGTCTTCAGGCTTTCGCGAAGGAAGCGATCACCAATCTTGCCCTCAACGTGAATGAGGCATTTGCATTTGCGATAAGTACGGTCGTACTCGGGGCGTTTGGCCGTGCAACGAGCGGTATGACGCCTGAAGATCGTAAGCATCTCTGCCCAAAAGTATTACACGTTTATTGCACACTTTAGGAGCGGTTTTGTGGAAGTTGTTGATTCTAGGGTGAAAATAATTGGTGGAGGCGGCGGGAGTTGAACCCGCGTCCGAGAAAGCCCACTGTGCAAAGCCTACGTGTGTATCCGGTTCTGGCGTTTCAGCGACTCCCTATAAAACCGGCAAGAGCGAGAGCCGCCTAGTCCGATTGATCTCGGCCCATGGCTCCGGACCGAAGCCTGGTACCTATCCTGCAAAATGACGCTCCCTGGCTAACGCGCAGGCTCATCAGCCGGAGCGGCTACCTAACTAATTAGGCAGCGTATGCAAACTGCGTGTTATTGGCAGTTATGTTTTTCCGATCGTTTTACGGGAGCTCGGAACCCGACACGCCTTCACACAACGATTCAATCCCGTCGAAACCGTTGCGCCCCCATTCTGAGGAACAAGGGTATTTTACCAAATTTAAACGCCGTTCAGGGTTTTCGACTCATCATTGCATGCGCTTGCGGCCAAATGGTCCAATAGGGTATTGCTCGAACGATGCCGAGTCCTGTAGTTGCTCCCCGCGTCCGTCCGTCCGCGAAAGATGCAGAACGGGAACAGCACGGACATCTCTATCACGTCGTGCTGCTGGACGACGATGAACATACCTACGATTACGTCATTGAGATGCTGCAAAAGCTGTTCGTGCTGCCCGCCGAGGTCGCTCTGCAGCACGCTGTGGAGGTCGACACCACAGGCCGGACCATCGTAATCACGTGTGAGAAACCGCAGGCCGAATTCGCTCGTGACCAGATCCACGCATACGGCGCGGACCCGAGAATGCCGAAATCGAAAGGTCCGATGTCAGCGGTGCTGGTACCGGCCGGGGACACCGCCGTAGCCTGACTCACTGCTAAAGTCGCTGCTCGCGGCGAAGAACGGGTTCGATCAGTCTTCCGAAACGATCGTCGGAAAGGTGCTTGAAATATGGTCATGCCAAGTGAGACCATCTTCGTCGACCAATGCCCAAATCATGCCGATTCCCGCAGCCGCGAAACTGAGAAAGGTCCCGCACAGGCGTTGATACCGTCGCGCTTGGGACGGCCGATTCCCATCGAAGTCGACTAGCTGCAGACCGGCTTTCCGCATTCCGGTTGTGTCGCGGCCCGCAAGGGTCCACAACAGCTTGTAGAAGAGGGGCACCGTTAAAATCGCCAACGCGAAAAACGGAATAGCGTGCCGGTCAAGCAAAAGTTGGCCCCCGAGGATTTCAAACAGCGCCACGCCGAACCCGCATCCCAGCGCCATGAGAAGACCGTCGATGACCGCAGCCTGCAGACGCAAGGCCAAGGGCGCGACCGGAGCGTCGCAAATGATGCTCGATTGCGGCAGCGGAAGCGCCTGGTCGTGGCTCATGAAATCGAGCCGCCGCTGATCTGTCGATTGACTTTTGCGGGCTCGCACGCGCGGCGCCTCAATCTTTTCCGTCTTCAAGGGCGCAGGTCGCGCCAACTCCGCTGCGCGAGCGCGAATCGACTCCCGTTCCGCCTGTGTCGTTAGCGAATCAAATGGGATGATGCGAGGATCGAAGGCCGGCGTGCTAAATAGCGCCTGTTGGCCCGCGGCGATTGAGGCACGTTCGGGTGCTTGCGGCGCGACTGCGGTTTCCGGTTGGGAATTATATTCGTAGGCCGGTGCGGTTGCCGTCGCCGCGATCGGGTAGGTTGCAGGCGAAATACGCGCAGGTGTGCTTCGCACTCGCCGCCCGCAACGGCGGCACCGGTGGTCGTCGTCTAAAATCCAAGTCTGACAATGCTGGCAAGTCATCTGACCCCACTTGCGATCATACTCATTCCGGTGCTCCCAAAATGCTTGCGGCCACCGTACCGCTCATGCTACCGTCTTCGGTTGAGCTTTCATGCCGGCCGACACGTCTACCCAGTTTCTCTATCTACCAGAAATCGTGCCGGTTGTCTAGAACATTCTCATCTGAATTTGTTTTTTTTCGCTCTGGCCTTCCTTTTCGGGGCTCAGTTTGCTTCCAGCCAGACCTCAACCCGCCCGCTAAAGGCGAATCTTCCTCCGGCGGACGAGATTTGGATGAAGGGTATCGTCAACGAATCCGACAACGAATGGAGGCATCTGAAGGGCAGCGCCCACCTCGAGACCTCGGAAATGCAGATCTCGGCTGACGAGATCGACTACAACTCCGATACCGCCTGGGCTTACGCGCGCGGGCACGTCCAGATGGAGCAGTTTTCGACCGGCGACAAGCTAAACGCCGACCATGGCGAATATAATCTCCAGACCGAAGAAGGCAAGTTCTGGGTCGTAGACGGCACCGCGCCCGCCAAAATTCTGACGAGTCCGGCCGTGCTGACCACCACCAATCCGTTTTACTACCAGGCCCAGTGGGCGGAACGCATCAAAAACCGCTACATTCTTCACCACGGTTTTGTCACGGATTGCAAAATGCCCAAACCCTGGTGGAGCTTCCAGGCGCCGGTGTTCGACATCATTCCCGGTGACCGGGCCATGGCTCGGCACGCGCTCTTCCGTATTCATCGCGTTCCTATTTTTTACTTGCCCTGGTTTTATCGGCCGCTCGGCCGCAGCCCACGCCAAAGCGGCTTCCTGACGCCGAACTTTGGCCACACTTCCACGCGCGGCTATATGTACGGCGCCGGCTACTATTGGGCCATCAACCGAAGTTACGATGTAGACGGCCTGATGCAGTACTTCACCGCTCGGGGACCGGCCGAGAGTATTGAAGTGCGCGGCAAGCCTAACGAGGCCTCGGATTTCGACTTCAACCTTTACAGCGTTCAAGACCTCCAAGGCTACGAATATTCGCCCACCAATATCGAAAAGCAGGGCGGAACCGAGTTCGAGCTGACTGCCCGAACCCAAATATTCGGTTTCAACGGGCGCCTGGATTATAACTATCTCAGCTCGTATTTGTTCCGGCAGGCCTTCTCTTATTCATTTGCCACGGCTATCTCGTCTGAAATCGATTCCGTCGGTTACCTGCAGAGGCACTTTAAGGATGACTTATACACGTTGAACTTTGTGCTGCAACGTACTCAGCTATTTGAGAGCATCACAGAGCTTACCCAAGCTCCAAACCAGGTCATCCTTCAGCAATTTCCATCAGTCGAATTCCTGGGGCGTGATCAACAAATTGGGAGCGGCCCGTTGCCGCTTTATTTCTCGTTCGGATCCACTGCCGGGCTGCTGGAGCGTTCTGAGCCCATTGAATACGAGACCCTGGGACTTCCGAAAACGCCCAGCAGCAGTGGCGGCGTAGCGCGCGTAGACCTGGAACCTCGCGTAATGACCGATTTCAGCTTCGCAGGATTCTCGTTGAGCCCTGCCGTCACCCTGGGCGTCACCGATTATTCAAATTCTTATTCGACCAACTATGAGACCTACGGGCCGATTGTTCCATGCAGCTATTATTCAGCTTGCCCCCCCAACCCGACCGTCTTCGTGAAGCTGGCGAATTCGAATCTGTTTCGCAAAGACGCCGATTTCACGCTCGATTTCAGAACGCCCTCTCTTGAAAAGATCTACACTCCGCCTAAATGGCTGCACTTAGGAACCAAGCTGAAGCACGTTATTGAAGCCGAAGCAACTTATGAGTATGTAACCGGTATCAACGAATTTGAAAAAATTATCCATTTCGACGCCACAGATATCATTTCGAATACAAATCAGCTCACGATTTGGTTGACTAATCGCCTTTACAAAAAAGATAGCGCCGGGAATGTCAGCGAATTTCTCACATGGCGGCTCGGGCAGCAGCGTTATTTCGATCCCACTTTCGGCGGCGCCGTCCTGCCGGGCGTAAGAAATGTTGTGCTGGCGAGCGAAGAGTTCTCACCATATGCGTTCCTGGACGGCCCACGAGCTTACTCACCTATCGTGTCCTCGATGTCCATAAGTCCATACAGCTTTATCAACATCGAGTGGCGAGTGGAGTACGATCCCCTTCGGCATAAGATCATCGACGACGCCTTCACTGTCAACGTCAGGCGTGGATTGTATTATGCCGGCATTGGAGACACGGCTATCACGACCTCGCCACTTCTGGTCCCCCAGGCGAACCAAGTCAATTTCGGAGGTGGTTATGGAAGTACAAACCGGAAGGGCTGGAATATCGGAGCGGTCGTCGACCGGGATCTGCTTGCCGGAAGGAACCTCTACGAGTTCATCCAGAGTTCATACAACACCAATTGTTGCGGTTTCAGCGTTCAGCTTCGGCGCTTCAACATCGGCATCAGAGATGAAAACGAATGGCTGTTTTCGTTTTCCGTGGCGAATATTGGCAGCTTCGGAAGCCTGCAAAAGCAGGGCCGGATCCAGTAACCAAATGCTAGCTTAGTAATCTATGTCGGGCGCAGAACCCGAAAAGGTCGATTTCTTCATCTCGCGCGCGATCGAAGACGCTGAAAAGGCTCTGTGGATCAGTGACACGCTCGAAGCTGCTGGCTACACGACGATCATCCAGGACAAGGACATTCTGCCTGGACAAAGTTTTCTGCATGAAATGAATCGCGGGCTCAAGCGCGCCGGCCACGTGATCGCCGTTCTGTCGCCCAGCTATGTGGCGAAGGAATTCGTTCCGAGCTTTCCGCTGCCATCTTTCAGGACCCGCTGGGCAAGAAACGCTTCCTGATCCCAGTTCGAGTGGCCGAGTGCGAGATTCCTCCTACCCTGAGCTATCTCGTTTACATCGATCTGGTCGGGAGAACGACATTGTCAGCCAGCAATTATTGCTCGACGGCGTTCTGCCTGCCTGCGCCGGCGCCTCGGTTGATACTCGATGGCATCGAAGTACCCGATCCTCTTCTCGTTTCAAGGCTACCTCTATAACGATTTCCTACTAGATCTGGGCCAAGCCGCCGAGGTGCTGCGCCGAGCGATTCAAACGCTTCAATGGGCTGAGGAAGGTAGGTGGCTTCTCAATATTGGCCTTGATCACGTCTCTTTCGGGCGTGCACATCCTCAAGGTTCGCCGAATCCGCTTTCCACCTCGATCAAGCCACCGAATATTTGCGCCGCGCGGGTCGTCTCGACTTTATGCCAATCGCTCTGCTCGCCCGCGGCACGCAACGCGATCTCGACGAAGTCTACCGCCTCGCTACTCGTTGCGGCATGCGCCTTTATCCGACCGACTACTGTGGCGCAAGCGCGGTACCGCCTCAGTCAAGGAGAAGCTTCAATAGCTCGTGACCACACCGACAAAGCCGCCACTCTCATCGCCCAAACCGGCTTATCACCGCCGTGATCGCGAACTCGACGAATTGCGTCAGGCGCTAGCCGCCGCTACTCCTCAGTCGTAGAAAACGCCTCATCGAGCAGCATCACGAAATCGCGCGTCTTGTGATCGATCGATTCCTTCAACGCGCTCAGTTCCCGCTCGGCGACCCGCAGCCGATCCGCCAGATGCAGGCACGCGAGCACCGCAGTGCGCGTCGCGTCCAGATTTCCCGCGCGCCGTGCAATCGACGACATCAGCTCATCAACCTGCTGCGCCAACGCCTCAGTCTCCCGCGCATCGCCCGACGTCGCGACACTGTATGTCTGATTGAAAATGGTGACCCGGACCGTGTGCTTGGACGTGTCCGGTTCGTGCATGATGTCAGCTAGCGCTGAGCAGGTCGAGCTGCGTCAGCAGCTTCTCGATCCGTGTCTTCACCTGCTTGCGCTCGCCCCGCAGCGCATCCACTTCTTCCGAAAGCTGTTGCACTTTCTGCTGCAACTCGCTTTTGTCCCTCTGCAACTGCTCGTTTTCACTGCGCATCGCCGTCAGCACCTGGACGGCGCGCGTGATGCGCTCTTCCAGGCTGGCCAATGCGTCTGTGCTGGCTTGAACCGCTTGTGCCGCTTCCATATCTGCTGAGAATAATTATCGACTATTGGACCGGCGCTTGTTGCGCCGCCTTCGCTTTTTCGACCAGGGTCAGAAAACCAGCCGAGTCGTTGATCGCAATATCGGCCAGCACTTTGCGGTTCAGCTCGATTCCGGCGCGCTTCAGCCCGTTGATGAACCGGCTGTACGTAATTTCGGCTCCGCGGCAGGCGGCATTGATGCGCACGATCCACAACGACCGGAAATTCCGCTTCTTCAAGCGGCGCCCGACGTAGCCGTAGCGCAGCGCCTTTTCCACCGCTTCCTGCGCGGCGCGATTCAGCTTCGACTTGGTAAGAAAATAACCCTTCGCGCGGCGAAGCGTTTTGTGGCGATAGTCTCGCCGGTGGGTACCTCTTTTAACTCGTGGCACGTTTTGCTCCTTGTTGAAATTGGGAACACCTCGGCGCTCCATCGAGAGGCAGCAGGCACGTGCAGCGCACTGCTCCTACCCGTGAATTACCTTCCCTCAGTAGGGAAGCATAGTCCTAAGCTTCGCTTGATCGGCTTCGTCGGCAATCACGCCGTGCGTTAGCTTGCGCTTCCGGGAGCGCGATTTGGACGTCAGAATATGACGCGCAAACGCATGACGCCGGGCTATTTTTCCCGTCCCCGTCTTCTTGAAGCGCTTGGACGCACCCTTATGTGTCTTCATCTTCGGCATAATCTGTCCTGAATGTATGCTGGAAACTGTCGTCTGGCTGGCGAAGCCGCCGGAACCGCACAGAACGCCCAATACGCGTCCTCGCGGAACTACTCTCGCAAGTATATCATGCAGCCGTGAACCGGCTCACTGCGTCTCTGCCCCTAATCCGTCGGTACGATTTTGAGGGCAACAGGAGCAGGCTGGTAGAAGCGAGCTGAGGGCTTGAGTATTGGTTGAAGTCAAGTGGCGGTGGTGATTGAGAGCAAAGCAGCTGACAGCTGGGCGTTGCAAGGAATGCGGAGGAGCCGCTGCTGCTGCCGATTGATATCGATCCGGAGCCGGTGGAAGAACGGCTGACGGGATGGGGCGGCGCAGCCTTACTGATACAGGCGATTCGATTGTTCGATGTACCGGGTAGCACGCAACGGCACGTTGGTGTGAGGCAGCGGCAGCGCGGCTACAGCGAAGCCGAGTAGGTGGAGAGTTTGATTGTGCTGCATGCGCTCGGCCGAGATTGCCTGGAGGACCTGGAACGGGGTTGGGCGAGGGTGCCGGATTATCGGAGTTGCTGGGCTATCGGGTGCCGAGCCCGGAAGCGGCGCGCAAGTTTCTGAGCCAGTTTCATGAGGAAGCGCTGGTGAGCACAGTGCAGCAGCAAGCTTTGATGTTGGGGCAAGCGAGTTGGATTCCGGAGGAGAATGCGGCGCTGGCAGGGCTTGGCCGAAGTTCACTGCGATCTGGTGGGGCTGGTGGGGCGGCGCTGTGCGGAGCAGAAGATCGCCACGGTGGATCTGGACAGCACGATTATTGAGAGTTGGAAACGGGAAGCACAGCGCAGCTATGAGGGATCGACTGGCTATCAACTGATGCTGGCGCTGTGGGCCGAGATGGACCTGATCGTGGCGGATGAGTTTCGCGATGGCAACGTGTCGGCTATTTGCCAGCCGCTGCGGGTAGCACGGCCTGCGTTTGCTGCTTTACCGGCGACGGTGAAGGAGTACTTCTTTCGCGGCGATGCGGCCTGTTATGAGCACGAACTGCTGACCTGGTTGCGCGACGAGCAGCGTAAAGACGGTCCCCAGGGATTCATCGGCTTGCCGTGAGCGCACCTATGCATGCGGCCTCGACCGAAGAGATTGAGCAAACGCCCGAGGAACGGTGGAAGCCATACAGCGGCGCGGTGAAGGAGTGCGCGGTCATTGATTACACGACGTTCTAAAGAATGAACCAGGTGCCGGCGTGCTCCCCAGCAAACGCTTTGGGGCCGATGCGGGCTGGTTCC
>Ga0335074_10003115_pt1 | contig 22579 bp, 19 predicted proteins | sample Lox_Sample_23_FD_206715 | JGI IMG/M metagenome (GOLD analysis project Ga0335074, IMG submission 206715) | Soil microbial communities from Loxahatchee National Wildlife Refuge, Florida, United States - Lox_Sample_2.3 | ecosystem: Environmental > Terrestrial > Soil > Wetlands | place: USA...
CGCGGCCGTCGATCGACACCGGCATGGGGCTCGAGCGCATCGCCGCGGTACTGCAAGGGAAACACGACAATTACGACATCGACCTGTTCCGCGCGTTGATCCAGGCTTCGGCCGACGCATCCGGCGTCGCCGCCGACGGGCCGCACGCGGTGTCGCACCGGGTCATCGCCGATCATCTGCGCGCCGCGGCGTTTCTCATCGCCGACGGGGTGCTGCCGTCGAAAGAGGGCCGCGGCTACGTGCTGCGCCGGATCATGCGGCGGGCGATGCGTCATGCGCACATCATCGGCGCCAAGGAGCCGCTGATGTGGCGGCTGGTGCCGGCGCTGACGCGCGAGATGGGCGCGGCGTTTCCCGAGCTGATCCGCGCCCAGGCGCTGATCAGCGAGACGCTGCGCTTCGAAGAAACCAACTTCAAGCAGACCCTGGAGCGCGGTCTCAAGCTGCTCGACGAAGAGGATGACCGGCTCTCGCCCGGCCAGGACTTCCCCGGCGAGATCGCCTTCCGGCTTTACGATACCTACGGCTTCCCGCTCGACCTGACCGAGGACGTGTTGCGCGGCCGCGGCCGCAAGGTCGCCATCGCGGGTTTCGATGCGGCGATGGAACGCCAGCGCGAGGAGGCGCGGCGCAGCTGGGTCGGCTCGGGCGAGGCGGCGACCGGCGCGCAATGGTTCGCGCTACGCGAGGAATTGGGTGCGACCGAGTTTCTCGGCTACGAGACCGAAAACGCCGAGGGCGTGGTGCGCGCGATTTTCAAAGGCGTCGAGCGCATTTCCGTCGCCGATGCCGGCGACGAGGTCATGGTCGTCGTCAACCAGACGCCGTTCTACGGTGAGTCGGGCGGGCAGGTCGGCGATACCGGCGCGATGTTTTCCGCCATCGGCGGCGAGGTCGCGGTGCGCAACACGACGCGCGAGGCCGGCGATCTGTTCGTTCATCACGGCACGGTGGCGCATGGCACGTTGAAGGTCGGCGATGCGGTCGAGCTCCGCGTCGATCACGGGCGCCGGCGCCGGCTGCGGGCCAATCATTCGGTGACGCATCTGCTGCATCAGGCGCTGCGTCACCGGCTCGGCGAGCATGTGACGCAAAAAGGCTCGCTGGTCGCCCCCGACCGGCTGCGCTTCGATTTCAGCCACCCGCGTCCGGTCAGCCGTGAAGACCTCGCGGCGATCGAGGCCGAGGTCAACGATCGCATCCGCGCCAACGGCGAGGTGACGACCCGGCTGCTCAGCCCGGAAAAAGCGATCGAGGAAGGCGCGATGGCGCTTTTCGGCGAGAAGTACGGTGAGGAGGTGCGAGTCGTCGCGATGGGCGCGGACGATCATGACGCGGCGGACGAGCGTCCCTACTCGGTCGAGCTGTGCGGCGGCACGCATGTCCGGCGCACCGGCGATATCGGCCTTTTCAAGACGGTTGGCGAAAGCTCGGTGGCCTCGGGCGTGCGGCGCATCGAAGCGCTGACCGGCGCCGCGGCCGAGGCCTACATGGCCGAGGAGGAAGAGCTGCTGCATCAGGCCGCTGCCGCCCTGCGCACCGGCCCGGCCGAACTGCCCGCGCGTATCGCCGGCCTTGTCGAGGAGCGACGCAGGCTCGAACGTGAGCTGGCCGAGGCGCGGCGTGCGCTGGCGAGCGGCGGCGGCGGGCAAGCCGCCGCGCCGGCGGCCGCCACGATCGGCGACGTCGCGTTTGATGGGCGGGTGGTCGACGATGTGCCCGGCCGCGAGCTGCGCTCGCTGGCCGACGACCTCAAGCGCCGCATCGGTTCGGGCATCATCGCCGTGGTGTCGCGCGATGACGGCAAGGCGGCGATTGTCGTCGGTGTCACGAATGATCTGACGGCCCGCTTCGACGCGGTCGGCCTCGTGCGGGCCGGCGCGGAGGTTCTCGGCGGCAAAGGCGGCGGCGGCCGCGCCGACATGGCGCAAGCTGGCGGCCCCGATGCGGCACGCGCCGAGGAGGCGCTCGACGCGGTCCGCCGCGCGCTCGCGGCCCAGGCCGGCGCTTGATTTCCGGCCTCCGATATTCCGCGACGGCGACCGATTCGCCGGCGCGGCTCGCCGATGCCTGTCGCAACTCTCCAGGATTGCGTCTTAAACTATTGTAATTAGATACATTTTCCCGGACCATCGACGACATGGGATGGCCGACCCCATAGTCCGTCGCACACGATCGGATTGCCGCCATGGGGCCGATGGGACAACAAGCAGGCGAGGGATGACGCGTTTCCAGAGCGTAGCCGCGCTGTCCCTTATTTTAGGTTTGATCGGTTTGACGGGGTGCGAGGACAAAAAGTCCCTGAACCTCGATCCGCTGGCGACGAACGGGCGTACGGGTAACGCGCCCGATCTCAAATATCCCGCCGTCATGCACATCGCCGACGCGTCGCGTAGCGTTGGCGATTTCGCCAATGCGATCAGCCTCTACCGTCATGCGGCGACGATGGAGCCGAACAACGCCGCTCCGCTCACCGCTCTCGGCGGAACGCTGCTCGAAATGGGCAACCCCGATGAGGCGATCACCAATTACAACGCGGCGCTGAAGCTGAACGCGCACGACCAGGCGGCGTTGCGAGGTCTGGCCAAGGCGTATCTCAAGACCGGCCGGCCCGACTTGGCCGGCAGCCCGCTGGCGATCGCCTACAAGGACAATCCCAACGATCCCAAGCTGCTGCAGCTGGTCGGCGTCGCCGATGATTTCATCGGCGAGCACGGTAATGCGCAGGTGCGCTATCGGCAGGGGCTGCGGCTCGCGCCGGCCGATCCCTCGTTGATCCTCGATCTATCGCTGTCGCTGGCGTTAAGCGAGAGGTTCGACGAGGCGATCAATCTGATGCGCCCGCTGGCGTTCGGCCCCGGCGCGACGCCGCAAGAGCGGCAGACCTTGGCGTTGATCTACGGGCTCAAGGGCGACCAGAGATCGGCGATGCAGCTGGCGCGCATGGATCTCGACACGGCCTCGGCCAACCACAATCTGGCTTTCTACGAAACGCTGCGTCGCCTGCCGCCTGAAGCGCGCAGCCGCGCGATCCTATCGGCGAGCGCCGTCGCCCGGCCGCAATCCTGAACGACCGGCCTACTTGGTCGCCGTCGGGGTGATCATCATCGGCATCCGCGCCGACACCACATAGTCGCTGCTCCCAGGCGGGATCGAATAGAGTCGCAACTCGCTCGGGCCCGGAGCGCGCGCGATCACGTCGATCTGTGTCTGTGTCGCGGCGACCGCCTTCGCGTTGGCAAAGAAGGTGTCGGGGTCGGCGACGCTGTCCGGCGCGTCCTGCGGTACGATGATGATCCGCAGATTGGAACTGGCCGCCAGCGCCCGGGCGTCGACCCCGACCGCTACCGATTGCCCCGCTACGACTGTTTGGTCGGCCGGCTCGATTGTGGCCTGCTGCGGTGTGCTGTCGCTTGTCTTTTGGGCGCTGTTGGGTGGTCCGTCGTCGACCCCGGACTGGCCGGACCCCGCGCCCGGTCCGCCAGAGCCGGCACCGGCGTCGGTGGCGACCGTGACGTGCTTTGGGCCGGTATGGTTGAACGTGTCGATGATGCCCAACGCCGCCGGACCCATCAGCACGATGAACAAGGTCGGCAAGATGAACAGGATCATCGGCACGGTCATCAGCGCCGGCAGGCGGGCGGCTTTCTCTTCGGCGCGGAACATTCGCGCATCGCGATACTCGATCGCCAGCACGCGCAACGAGTGGGCCAGCGGCGTGCCAAATTTCGCCGTCTGCATCAGCGTGTTTACCACGCCGCGGATCGAGCTCATGTCGGTGCGGGCGTTGAGGTTGTCGAAGGCCTGGCGCCGGTCGGGGAGAAAGGTCAGCTCGGCCGAGGTGATCGACAGCTCCTCGGCGAGATCGGGGCAGGCGTTGGCCAGCTCGCGCGATACCCTCACCAGCGTCGCGTCGAGGCTGAGCCCGGCCTCGGCGCAGATGATCATCAGGTCGAGCGCGTCGGGCAGGCCTAGTTGCATGCGCTTTTGGCGCTTGGCGATCTGGTTTTTGATGTAGATGCCGGGACCGAAAAAGCCGAACAGCGCGGCGCCAGCCGCAGCGAGCATCCGAAAATTCGGCGGCACCGGCAACAAGTGCAGCGTGTAGCCGTCTACCACCTCGGCGATGCCGAAGACGAACGGAAGGGTCACCCGCGCGAACAGGTAGCGGATCATCGTCTCGCGTGAGCGCATCCCGGCGCGCGCGAGCATCATCCGCGCCTCGGTCGCATGATGCGAGCGCAGCAGGTTGAGCCGCGTCACCAGCTCGTGGATGAGGCTGGCGGGCGTGAGTTGCACGCGCTGGCGCCGCGTCGCGAGCGCGGCAAGCCGCATCGCCTCCTTCTTGTCGGCGATGCTCGCGAGACGGCGCTCGAAATTTGTGTTGGCGCGCAGCGCTTGCCAGACGGCGACGAACGTCGCGAGCACCGCTAGCCCCGCCATCAGCGCGATGACGTCGTTCAGCCCCAGTCCGAACGGCAGGTATTCGTCGAAGGCAATAGCGCTCATATGTCGAACTTCGCCATCTTGATCATGATGCCGATGCCGACCGTCAGCATCCCGATGGCCAAGCCGACCAGCATGATGCCGCGGGGGTCGGTGAACAGCGTCTTGATGTAGGTCGGTGAGGTCATGAACAGGAGTGCCGTGACGACAAAGGGCAGCGAGCCGAGGATCATCGTGCTCGCCCGCGCCTCGCTCGACATCGCCCGCACCTTCTGCTGCATCGCGCGGCGGCGGCGCAGCAGGTCGGACAAGTTACCGAGGGTCTCGGCGAGGTTGCCACCGGTCTCGCGCTGTACGCCCAACGCGATGATGAAAAAGCGCAGCTCGGGGGCATCGATGCGCTTCGCGATATCCCACAACAGGCTGTCAAGGTCGCGCCCCATCTTCATGCCGCTCTCGACCGTGCTGAACTCGGCGCCGACCGGGTTGCCGATCTCCTGCGCGGCGCCGACGATCGCCTCGCTGATCGGCAGGCCGGAGCGCAGCGCGCGCACCATCAGGTCGATCGCATCGGGAAAGAGGTTGAGAAAAGCGCGCACTCGCCGCTTGCCCATCGTGCCGACCACGATGTGCGGAATACCGACCCCGCTAGCCACGCCGAGCAGCAGGCTGGGCATGAACTGCAGCCCGAAAAAGAGCTTGTCGACGAGAATCATCACCACGGTCAGGACGCCCGTAACCATCCCGTAATGACCGACTGTGATGCCTCGGCCAGTGCGTGCCAGCCGCGCGTCGAGCAGCTCGCGGTGGGGAAGGAAGCGCTTGACGACGCGATCCATCATCGGCGTCGCACTCTCGCGCCGTGACAGCGACCGCGTCTCCGGGGTCGCAGATGATGGGTCGGCCGCCGCCTTCTTGCCGCTCGCGATCATCCTCAGCCGGCGGCGGTAGCGCCGTGCATTGGCGCCTCCCAGTATCCCGGCGGCAAGCACGACACCAAGCGCGGCCATCATGCCGAGCCCCAGCGCCATGACAGTGGCGGGATCGAGTGGCATCATCAGATCGCTTCGAGCAGCGCCCGGTCGAGGCCGAAATACTCGGCTCGCGGCAGGAAGGCCGGGCGGATGCCGGAGGACTGGAACGTGCCGCGCAGGCGGCCTTCGCCGGTCTCGCCCTGGAACTGATAGGTGAACAGCTCCTGGGTGGTGATCACGTCGCCCTCCATGCCCACGACCTCGACGATGTGGGTACAGCGACGCGTGCCGTCGCGCATGCGGTTGACCTGGCAGATCAGATGGATCGCCGAGGCGATCTGCGTGCGCATTGCCTTCGACGGCAAGTTCACCGCGCCCATGCTGATCATGTTTTCCATGCGCGTCAGCGCCTCGCGCGGGTTGTTGGCGTGGATTGTCGACATCGAGCCGTCATGGCCGGTGTTCATGGCCTGCAGCATGTCCATGGCTTCTTCGCCGCGACACTCACCGATGATGATGCGGTCGGGGCGCATACGCAGCGCATTCTTGAGGAGGTCGCGCATCGTGATCTCGCCGCTGCCTTCGAGATTGGGCGGGCGGGTCTCGAGCCGCACGACATGCGGCTGCTGCAGCTGCAATTCGGCTGCGTCCTCGATCGTCACGGTGCGCTCCGCCGGGTCGATCATGCGGGACATCGCGTTAAGCAGTGTCGTCTTGCCCGAACCCGTGCCGCCCGAGATCAGGATGTTGAGCCGGCATCGTGCGGCGATCTTCAGCACTGTCGCCATGTTGGCGGAAATGCTGCCAGTCTGCGCCATGATGTCGAGCGTGATGGTCTTCTTGGCGAATTTGCGGATCGAGATCGACGGGCCGTCGAGCGCCAGCGGCGGGATGATGATGTTGACGCGGCTGCCGTCTTCGAGGCGCGCATCGACCAGCGGCTTCGCCTCGTCGATGCGCCGACCGATGCGCGAGACGATCTTGGTGGCGACGTTCATCACGTGCTGGTCGTCGCGGAACTGGACGTCCGCGAGTTCCAACTTGCCCTTGCGCTCGATGTAAACCTGACGCGCGCCGTTGACCATGATGTCGGTGATCGTCTCGTCCGACATCAGCGGCTCGAGCGGCCCGAGGCCGAGCATATCGGCGATCAGCGATTCCACCAGCTCGCGCTGCTCGGCGAAATTAAGCTGGATCTTGGTCTCGGCCAGCAGCTCCTTGACCCAGCCGGTCAGCTGGGCTTCGAACGCCGCGCGCGGCATTTCGGCTGCAGCGGCAATATCCATGTGCTCCAGCACCATCGGCTGGATTTGCGCTTTTGCCGATTCGACCAGCGCGCGGTGCGGCATTCGCCGGTGACCGAGCGCCTCGGGATCCGGTGTGCCGGGGTTCAGCAGCTCCTGGAGGATTGAGGTCACGAGGTCGCGCCGGGCGAGCGGGTCGGCATTGATCGCGTTGCGCACAAAATGCGCCTGAACCGCCGCATCGACCAACTTGGCGAGCTCGCCGCGGCTCAGCAGGCTGCGGCGCTCGGGACGGATTTCGCTGGAGAGCCGCGCGATAAGTTGATCCTTGGCGGCGGTTAGTTTGTTCTCGAGCCCGCCTTCGGCTGCGGGCGCTGGCCCGGTGTCCGTCCGTAGTGGCGGTCTGTCGCCGGATCGCGGCGGGGCGGCTGGCGGCCGCGCAAATGCTGCGGGCGGCTCCGGGCGCCGCGCGGCCGGATCGCCAAGCGGCACAACCACCATTTCCGGTGCGCCCGACTCGCTGCTCTCGGCTGGAGCCACGGACCGTTCCCGCATGACGGGCTCGCTGAAAACAGGTTCCGCAGCTGGCGCACGCAAGGCGGGCTCGGCCATCGTCGGCCCGTGTGCCATCGGGAACCGGGCTTGGGCCGCGACCCGTTCGTCCTGCGCCGGCTCGATCGCGGCGGCCTTCGGCGTCGGTTGCGGGCTGTCGCTCAGCGATGCGATCGGTCTTGTCGGTTCAGCCGAGGCCGCCTCTGACGGCGGCTCATCGACTGCGACGTCGCCCGGTTCGGCCGGCTGGCCGAACCCGCGGCGCCGGGTCAGGCCGGCGATGCGGTCGTCGAGGCCCGCCTCGGCGGGGGGCTTGCGGAACAAGCTTACCATGGCAGCGCGAACCGACGCTTTTTGGCTTCGGCCGTCGGAGCGCCGGCGAAGCTAAGGACGAGTTGGTGGATTTCTTTCGCATAGGCGCTGCGTGGCGCAGCGAGCGGCACCGGTTGCCCGGCATTAGCCGCAGCGCCAGCGGCTTTCGGATCGTACGGGAACGTCCCATCGAACGACTTGCCGATAGCTTTTTCGAATTCGCCCTTGCCGACGGTCGCACGGTCGCCATGGGCGCCGCTCTCGATAAGGAGGAGCCGCGTCTGCGGTGCCTGCTCGCGCAGCAGCGCCTGCAGCCGGATCGTATCGCGCAGGCCGGCGAGGCTGCGCTCGCACAACAGGATCGCGCGGCTTGCGGTGCTCAGCACCACGCGATGGATCGGCGTCACGACGCGCGGCAGGTCGATGACAACCCAGGCGAACTTGCGGCGCAGCTCGTAGAGCAGCACATCGATCGCGCCGGTATCGATCACCTGGGGCTCTGCGATCGCCGCCTCGGCGGCCAAGATGCGCAGGTTCTCGCCAACCTTGATCATCGCTCGCTCGATGAACAGGCTGTCGATGCGCGAGGGCTGCTCCAGCGCTTCGCAAAGGCCGTTGCCGGGGTCGCTGTCGAGCTTCAGCGCAACCGTGCCAAAATGCAGGTCGAGATCGACCAGGGCGCAGCGCTCCTTGCGCTCCTCGGCGAAGATCCAGGCGCAGGATACCGCGGCCGTCGTCGCGCCGACGCCGCCGCGGCTGCTGAGGAAAGCGATCACCTGGCCGAGCCCGCCCGTGCCGCCGCCGCTCCCCTGCTTCTCGAAGATCGCGGTGAGCTGCTCGCGACCAGGCGGTTTGACCAAATAGTCGGTCGCGCCGGCGGCGATCATGTCGCGATAGAGCCCGACATCGTTGACCGTACCGAGCGCCAGCACTTTCAAATCGGGGCCGCCGACCGCGCGCGCTGCGCTCAACTCCGAGATCGGCGCGGGCGACTCGCTGAGGTCGATGACAAGCACCCGGGGGGTCAAGCCCTCACTGATACGCCTCAATGCGGCATCGAGCGTCGGCTCGAAGTTCAGCTCGTCGTCGAGCTGCAATTCGCGGATAACGCCCTGGATGCGATCAAGCGTTGCTTGGTCGTGGACAACCGCCACCACGCCGACCCGTTCGGGTTTGCGCGCGGCGACTGTCGATCGTTCGACGGCTGCGGCCATTACTGACTCCCACCTGTGCCTGCTGCCCCCGTACCCGAGCCCTGGTTCGCACCCTGGCTCGAGCTCTGCACCGCGACCGGCAATGCGGTGTTCGCCGTGGGCAGTTGGACCTTGTCGTTGAGATAGCGATTGATCGCCGCGGCGGCCGGCTGGCCGGCTGTCGGACCTAGCGGCATTCCGCCCGCCAGATCGGAGGGATTGGCGACCATCATTCCGAGATTGGTCTCGGTCGCGCAGCCGAAATTACTGCTTGGCTGGTTGCCGAAGTCGGAGCTGGGCCGTTTGCTCCAATCGGGGCAGGGCGGCAGCGTAACCAACGTCCGTGTGACCGCGACGACGGCGTGGTTCGGCGGCATGTTGTCCAATACCGGCACGGGAACAATGCCGTAATGCAACAGCAGCGCCGAGATTGACGCATCGCGTTCCTTGATGAGATCGGGCGCGCCCGCGGCGGCAACGGTGACCCGGTCGGCGGGACCTATTTGTCCGCTTGCGGCGGCCTGGCGCAGGCGGACCGCGTCGGCCGCCGTGAGCGCCGCCGATCCCGGAACGAACCGTAGATCGAGCTGCGTCGTTTCGGTGTCGAGCTTCAGGCGTTTCGGCGCCTCTGCGGCGGTATAGCTGGTGACCGGCGCGCAGGCGCCCACGAGCACGGCCAGGCCGAGCGCCGAGAGAATGCGGTTGATGATCATCGTCGCGCCCCCTTAATCGAGCTTGAAGCCGACAGGGCCGATCAGACCCTGCTCACCACCCGCCGGGAGGGGGCCTTTTGCCGGCGCGGGCAAGGTTTGCCTGTAGGTGGCCGCCGTCGCGATGCTTTCGGCGTCGTGCGGCAGGATGAAGCCGTCGGTCGGCGCAGCCAGGCGGGTCGAGGTCGGCCGCACGAGATACGGCGTGACAATGATCACGAGCTCGGTCTCGTTGTGCTGAAAGAGCTGCGAGCGGAAGAGCTGGCCGAGGATCGGGACATCGCCGAGCCAGGGTATCTTCGAGATATCCTGCTCCGTGGTGTTCTCCAGCAGCCCGGCGAGCGCGAAGCTCTGGCCGCTGGCAAGCTCGACGGTCGTTTCCGCGCGACGCACGGTGAGCGCGGGAATGGTCACCGTCGAGGTGCTGCTGATCGGCACAGAGACGGCGCCGGTGGTGCTCAGCTCGCTGACTTCCGGCCGCACCTTGAGGCTCAAATGGTCGGAATCAATGACCGTCGGCGTGAAATCGAGCTCGACGCCAAAAGTCTTGAAATCGACGGTGATCGTCGGCGCGCCCGTCGTGGCGGACGAGGCGGCGACCGGCACGGGAAATTCGCCGCCGGCGAGGAAGCTCGCCGTCTGGCCCGAGGTGGCGGTCAGGTTCGGCTCGGCCAGCGTGGTAATCAGGTTTTCCTGACCCAGCGCGTCGATCATGGCTTCGAGACGCGAGCCGCTGCCGGGGATCGGAATGCCATAGCCGAGCGTGTTGGTGTTGCTGATCGCTTGGTTGGTGATCGGATTCTCAGTCCCGACCAGCAAATTACTGCTGGAACCGCAAAGGATTCCGCCGGGAGCGCCGCAGGGGTTTGGTTGCTTCGCGAAGTTGAAGCCGAGCGCCTTTAGGGCGGTACGGTTCACCTCGGCTATCTTGACCCGCAGATTGACCTGGTTCGGCGTGTCGACCGCGAGCTGGTTGACGACGACGGCATTCTTCACGTCCGTCGCCTGGGCGATCGAGGCGGCGAGCGCGCGGGCCTTTTCGGCGCTCACTGCGGTCGAGACGTTGCCGCTCAGCACCACCGAATTGTCGACGGATTTGACATTGATGTTCTCGCCCGGCATCAGCTGGTGCATGGAGTCGCGTAGCCGGGACAGATCATGGTCGACACGCACTGGCGAATGCAGCAGCACGTTGTTCGACGAGCCGACCGCATAGACCACGGTCTCGCCCGGCGCCTTGGCGCTGATGTAGATTAGTTCGGGCGATTTCACCTGGACGTCGGCGATGTCCGGGTTTGCGACGAATACCGTCGATGCCGGCCCGCTCAAGCGGATCAGCGTGCCTTTGCCGGCATCGAGCACAATCGGCGCCCCGGTCGCCGGAACCTGGCTCATCGCCGCCGGGACATTGTTTGGCGCCGCGGACGGCGCGGCCGCCGCCGGCGGCGTTGCGGGCGCGGCAGTGGTCGTCGGAGCCTGGGCGGCACTCGACGCGGCAAATTGAACTAATGCGGATGCGGCAAATAGACCGGCAAGCCAGCGGTACATCACAACCCCCTCTATTTATTGCTGCTGCACGACCGAAGTCGCCGTGCTCTGACCGCCCCGCAGGATCGTGATCCGGCCATCGTCAAGGCTCCCGTCGCCGTGCACGCCGCCGGGAGAATGAAGAAGCGGGCTGATATCACTATCCACGGTATAGGTTTCAGAGCCGGGGGAACCGAACGCTTCGGTTGATGAAGAAGTGGAGGAAGGCGAGGAAGCCGAAGAAGACGATGAATCCGACGAAGACGATGGATCCGACAAAGGCGACGAAGCCGGAGAAGGCGCGGGAGATGCCGGAACCTTATCGGCGACCTCCTGCTTGAGCCCGTCAGGCCCGTCCGGGTCCGGGACGAGGCTGCGCAGGCTTAGCGAGATTTTGCCCATCTCGTTGGCAAGCGCGATGACTTCGCTTTGCTTCGGCGTGACTTCGAATGTCGCGGTTTTCGCCACAGTGGCCTCGCCTGGCTTGCTGTCGAGCTTCTGGTCGATGGCGATCACACGGATGTCGCGCAGCACAGTTTCCGAAATCTTGTGGTCGAGCAGAGGGCCGCTCTGCTGGCCGGGAACTGGCCGGTCTTGCACGGAATAGGTGACGATCAGGTCGACCCTGTCGCCGGGCAGGACAAACCCGGAAATCCCCGAGGTCACATTTACCGGCACCGATACGGCGCGCATGCCGGGGCGCAGCGCGGCGGCGAGGAAGCCGCGGTTGCCGGGCGAGATGATCTCCGCCTCGGTGACCGGTTCGCCGGCGGCGATCGGTTGCTTGGCGACCCAGCCTGAATAAGTCTCGGGCGTCCGTGTTCCGAGCAGAATGTAATTCTTGTCGATGCCGCTTTCGGGCCACTGCTCCCAGGTGAAATCGGCCGGCTTGAGGATTTGCCCGCGCTCGATCGGCGAGCGGGCGATCAGCACCGATTTCGCCGGCGTCGGCACTGCGATCGGGGCCGCCTCCTGCTTGGCCGCGCGCTGCGAGGCAAGCCATACGCGGGCCATCATCGTGGTGCCGCCGGCCAGAACCAGAGCGACGACAAGAAGGATCAGTGTGCGAGCGCGCATGGCAATCTCAGCGGAAGTGCGGGACGAAAATGACGATCATCGCGGCGGCCGCGATGGCAACGCCGTAAGGAACCGGGGTGGCTAGGCCGCTCTTGAGCGACGCATCGCCCGGTCCCAGCTTTGCGCGCGTCAGCGAGACAAGGTGCGCGCCCGGCGGAATCAACAGGAACAGCGCGAGCATTCCGCCCAGTACGCCCGTCAGCAGCAGAAACGGCACCACCCGAGCCGGACCGGCCCACAGTACCGCGACCGCCAAGAGCTTGACGTCGCCGCCACCCATATACCCGCGCGAGAAAAGCAGCGCGCCAACGAGGAATATTGCAGCGGCGCAAGCCAGCGCGCCGAGCGTGGCGATCAGCGTTGGCGTCGCGAATACGTAAAACGGCCAGAGCACGCAAAGCGACAAGGTGAGCGCGTTGGGGATGACCAGCCGGCGCAAATCCTCGACCGCGGCCAGCACCATCAACGCGGCAAATCCAAGCACCGCGGCGAATTGCAGCTGCAGGAGCATCGACATCTCCGTACCTCAGCGCGCGCCAAACGAGCGTCGCGCCCAGAGGAGGGCGGCGGCGGCAGGATTTGGCGGACAAGGCCACACGAGCATGACGAGCTCCGACGTTTCGGTCGCCGGCATCGTCGCTAACAATGGTTAACGAAGACATAATTAACGGCGATTTGCGCAGCGCCGCGAAAATCCCCCGTAACCTTTTCTTAAAAGCGTGCCGCTAGGGTCCCCAGTCGCCGCGAGCAGCCATGCGCCGTCGTCGCGTGCAATGAATTCCGCAGGGCTCGCGAGTGCCCGGGAGCAGGTCGGTGAGACTGTTCGGCCGAATGAAGCGCTGGTGGGCGAGATTGGATGCGAGCGGCGCGGCGGCTGTCGAGTTCGCCATCGTCGGCTCGACATTCATGATGATGCTGCTGGCGTGCTTCGAATTCGGTTACATGCTGTTTGTGCAGTCCGTCCTTGATAATGCGGCGCGCGACGCCGCCCGGCTGATCCGCACCGGACAGGTGCAGGGTGCGTCGAACCCCACGAGCACGTTCCAGACCCTGCTATGCAACGAGGTCGGCTCGATCATCGGCTGCGGTAACATCGTCTACCAGTCTCAGGTCTTCAACGACTGGTCGTCGGCCCAGACCTCGCTCAACACCCCGCCGACCCGCGATTCCAACGGCAATTTGATCAGCGCGGGGTTCACCCCCGGCACGCTAAGCCAGATCGTCGTTGTCACCGTGACCTACAATTATCCGTTCTTTACCCCATGGATCGCCAGCATGCTGGGTGGCGGCACCGATTCGGCATTGCTGATGTCGACCGTCGTCTTCCAGAACGAGCCATTTTGATGCGGCCGCATGAGCGCATTCGTGATTCTCTCGGCCGCGTCCGGAGCCGGTGCGCCCGGCTGCGGCGCGATGTCCGCGCGACTGTGGCAATCGAATTTGCCTTTGCCCTGCCGCTGATGCTGATGATGACCCTGGCGCTCTACGAGGTCACCCAAGGGGTCATCTGCTATATGAAAGTGGTGGATGTCGCGAACACCGTCGCCGACCTTGTCAGCCTGGCTCCCAGCACGGGGATCGGCAATGTCGAATTCGACAATTATTATATCGCCGGTCAGATGGTGATATATCCGAGCACGGGGTCGAATCTTGGTTTCGCGGTTGCCAACGTCTATTTTAACAGTGCGGGTGGAAGCCCGACTGTTTCCTGGCAGATCCAGCGCGGAGGCGCTGCGGCGATCACCAATGCGACCAGTTTCGTCACTGGCCTCGGCAGCGACTACGGTAGTACGATCGTCGTTCAAGCCAGCTACACTTACACCTCGCTACTCGACTATTTCCTCACTTCGCCGATCGTCATCACCTCGGAAGTCGCCGAGGCGCCGCGATACGCCCTGTATCCCTCCAATCCCGAGGGAATTCCGTGCCCGCCGACGAGTGGATCGGAGACCTGCAATTGAGTCACTTAAGTAATTGATAGATTATTTACTTAGAGCTTGACCGGTAGTTCAAGTCTTAACTTTTTTTTAAAGCGGATGCGCGATCAATAGACTCCCCGATTGTCTAAAGCTGGCGGTGTCTGTCGTGATCAAGTTGTCAAAATCTCGCACGCATCGTGTGCCCAACCCGCGGACCGAAACGCCCGGAGCGACGGCCAAGCGCCGTTTTGCGCGCGGTCTCCTGCGCGACAAGAACGGCTCGTTGTTTGTCTTCATGGCGGTCAGCCTGCTGGCGCTGGCGACCGCGACCGGCGTGGGCATCGATTTCGCGCGCGGGCTCAATTTCAAGAGCGACTTGCAAGGAGCGGCCGATGCAGCCGCAATTTCCGGCGCTTCCATCTACTTCAACGCCGGATATGCGAGCGAGGCAACCACGGCCGCGAGCAACTACATGAGTAAGGCTATCGCGGCGCTGCCGACGAACAACGGCGTCACGACAAGCGTCACGCTAAGCCAATCGTCGCCCTGGACGGTGACAGTCAACGCGAGCGCGACGATCAACTCGACGTTCAACTCGCTGCTCGAACAGACAATCCCCATCTCGGTCACAGCTACCGCGAACGGCCCAAGCAATCCAAACATCAATTTCTATATGATGCTCGACGATTCGCCGTCGATGGCGATCGCCGCGACGCAATCGGGAATCAACACCATGGTCGCCAACACCTCGTCGCAAGGCGGGTGTGCGTTTGGCTGCCATGAAAGCAATCCGTCAGCGGACAATCTCGGCAACCCGGGCGGCGAGGATAACTACGCGCTGGCACAAAACCTCGGCGTGACGTTGCGGATGAACAATCTGAAAAGCGCGACCACGAGCCTAATGTCGACGGCGCAGAGCACCGCCCAGTCGAACAGTGCAATTTACGGTGTGGCGATCTACACGTTCGACTACGGGTTCAACACGATCCAGACGCTGACGACCACCATGAGCACGGCACAGTCGGCATCCAACAACATCGCGCTGCTTGAGGTTTACGACAATAACTGCCTGACGCAGGCCTGCACCTCGGGCGACACTGACACTAATTATGACGTTGCGTTCAGCGACATCAATTCGATCATGCCCAATCCCGGCAACGGCACCAATTCCAAAGGCGACAGCCCGCAGGAGGTGCTGTTCCTTGTCACCGACGGTGTCGAGGACGAGCTGGTGAACGGCAGCCGCGTGCAGTCGTTGATGAACACCACGATGTGTAACACGATCAAGAACCGGGGCATCCGCATCGCTGTGCTCTACACGACCTATTATCCGCTACCGACGAACTCCTGGTACAACACTTATATTTCGCCATTCCAGCCAAACATTTCGTCAACGATGCAGAGTTGCGCATCGCCTGGATTGTTCTTCGAAGTGGACACTGGCGGTGACATCACGACGGCGATGGCGGCGCTGTTCCAGTCTGCCGTGCAGTCGGCCTACATCTCGAAATAAGCTTGCGGCAAAAAGTGAAAAGGCGCCGGAGCGATCCGGCGCCTTTTTACTTCGCCGAAATGTCCTGCTGTCGGCGGCTGCACATTGTCGCCACCAGAAACGACAAACGCCCGGCGGTGCTTCCGCACCGCCGGGCGTTTCGGGTAACCGAAGCTTAGAGCTTGGTCGCGATGGTGTTGAACGTGCTCGAGAGGTTGGTGCCGACGGTGCCCATCACGGTCACGGCGGCGACGGCAATCAACGCGGCGATCAGACCATACTCGATCGCGGTTGCTCCGTCTTCGTTCCTCAGGAGCTTCAGGATGCTCGTGAACATATAAGACCTCCTAGGGGGCTAACGGACGCACGATGCGCTCAAACAATTGCCAAACCGTAAATGCCAACGGTTAAAGAATTGGATTGTATCGGAATGTAAATCGGAGCCTTAGAGCCATACGCGCGCCGGCGCCGTGCCTTCGCCATCAGCCGGCGCGCGCTGACCGGGACTCATCGACCGCCGGTCGCCATCACCTCCTCGTCCGTCGGGAAACGGCCGGTCTGCTTCTTCGAGTACTTCAAGACGCCGTCGACGGTGATATCGAATATCCCGGCGACGCCCGGCACCAACTCGACCTCGGCGCCGTATTTTTGCTCCAACAATGCTCTCGCACGGAGAGCGCGCGGCTCATAGTTTCAAGGCTTGCACCAATCGATCCTGACTTTCACGGCAAAGCCTCCGCATAAAGCTGTTGCTGCCGGAAGCGAGCTTACCACATTGTGCGCCTGGCGGGTGAAGGGGGAACGGTTGCAATGACGGCGAGAACCGGCGAGCGCTGGCAGGACATGCTCTACGACCTGCTGCGCCGCCACGACGTGACGCAGTTCGCCTATGTGCCTGATGCGGGGCACCGCATCCTGATCGACCGCGCGCTCGCCGATCCGGGCGTACATTCGGTGGCATTGACGACCGAGGAGGAAGGGGTCGCGCTCATGGCTGGCGCCGATCTCGGCGGCGCGCGCGGCGTCCTCTTGATGCAATCGAGCGGCGCTGGCAATTGCATCAACATGCTGTCGCTCGCCAAAGGCGGCCGCTTCCCGATGCTGATGCTGGTGAGCATGCGCGGTGATTTCGGCGAAGGGAACCCGTGGCAGTTTCCAATGGGGCAGGCGGTTGAGCCAGTACTGCGGGCGATGGGGGTCATTGTCGAGCGGATCGAAAAGCCGGAGGAGGTGGTTCCGACCGTCGCGGCGGCGATTACCACCGTGTTCCAAAGCGGCAACGCGGTTGCCGTGTTGTTGACCCAGAAGCTGCTCGGCGCCAAAGCGTTTTAGGAGTGCTGAAGATGGCCATGCGTTACCCGCAAGGGGTCGATGTCGCGGCGGCGGTCGCAGCCGGCTTTGTGCTCGACCGCTGCGGCGCGGTTCCCGCGCTCATCGGCAAGCCGGACGATTTTCTCATCGTCACCGGGCTCGCCGGCGCGGCGCGCGACATTGCCGCGCTGACCCATGACAGCGCGCAGATCTACACGATGGCGGGGGCGATGGGTGGGGCGGTGATGATCGGTCTCGGCCTCGCGTTGGCGCGCCCCGACAAGCGCGTGCTGGTGGCCACCGGCGACGGCGAGATCCTGATGAACATCGGCGCGCTGGCGACGGTGGCGACAATGAATCCGGCCAATTTCTCGATCCTTGTCATCGACAACGGCCATTATGGCGAGACCGGCTGGCAGCGAAGCCATACCAGTCTTGGCGTCGATCTCGAAAAGATCGCGATCGGCTCGGGAATCCGCCGCACGCGCACGGTATCGGCCGAATCGGAGCTTACCGACGGCGCGCGGCTGCTGCGCGAGGGCAACGGCACGGCTTTTGTCGTGCTGCGCGTCGCGCCGGCCGAACCGCCCGCCTACAAGCGCAATTTCGATCCCGCGGCTTGCCGCAATCGTTTCCGCGCGGCGTTGCTCGGCCTCTAGACGAGCCGCGGCGCCGCCCGGCCCAAGACCGGCAGCCGGCTGGCGATCAGTACCACCGCAAAGGTAATCAGCAGCAGCGTGATCCCAAGCACCGCGATCGCGCCGAGGTCGCCGCTTTCGTTGAGGTCGTAGATGATGACCGAAACGACCTTGGTGTTGGCGGTGGTCAGCATGATCGTCGCCGACAATTCACGGATCGCCCCGATGAACACGAAGCACCACGTCGCGATGACGCTCGACCGCAGCAGCGGCGCGGTGATCTGCCACAGCGAGCGCAGCCGGTTCGCGCCAAAGATGCGGCTCGCCTCTTCGAGCTCCGGGTGCAGGCCGCGAAATGCCGCGGCCAATTGCTGATAGCCGGCGGGCAGCTCGATGATGAGAAAGGCGAGGAACAGGAGCCACAGCGTGCCGTAGAGCACCACTGGCGGCCGCGTGTAAGCGAGGAACAGCCCGACTCCCAGCACGATGCCGGGGATCGCCACCGGTGCTGTCGCGAGAAAGCCGAGCGCCCGATGCCCGACACCAAGCCGCCGCGTCGTCGCGTAGCTGACGACAAGCGCCAGCGCTGTCCCGGCGGTCGCGCTGACGATGCCCAACAGCACCGTATTCCACAGCGCCTGCCGAGTCTGCGAGAAATCGACAAAGACGAAGCGCAAATTGCGCAGGCTCAGCGTGCTGAAATTCAGGGGGTCGGAGGGCGTCTTCACCAGCGCCGTCTTGATCAGTGCCGCATAGGGCAGAAAGATCGGCAGCGCCAACAAGCCAAGCGCGAAAAAGAGCGCCGGCCAGCGCCATGCCCCGAGCGGTACCCGTCGCGGCGCGCTCGACCGGCCGCCGATCGTTGTGTACCCGCGCCGACCGAGCAAAACCTGCTGCCCGTGCAACATGACGATCGTCAGCAGCAACAGCGGCATTGCCGCCGCTGCCGCGAGATGCGGGTGCGGCGGATACTGGAACAGGCTCCATATTTTCGTGGTGATCACGTGGAACCCGGCGGGGAGCGCCAGGATCGCCGGCGTGCCGAACTGTGTCAGCGCCTGGATGAACGACAGCAGCGCGCCCGCCAGCAGCGCCGGCAGCACCATCGGCAGCGTCACCCGGCCCAGGGTGCGCCACCGGCTCGCACCGAGGATCGCCGAGGCATCCTCGAGCTCGCCCGGAATGTTGTCGAGCGCGTTGGCGAGCAGCACAAAGACCAGTGGAAACGCGTAGCAGGCGATGCAGAACACCACGCCGCCGGCACTGTAGATGTTGAAGAGGTGCTCGTAAGGCCCGAGGCCGAAGAGGGTGCGTGCCCAGTCGTTCAATATGCCGCTATTCGGCGCTGCCAGCAGCTCCCAGGCGATCGCACCGAGAAAGGGCGGGGTCACGAAAGAGGCGGTTACCAGAGTGCGGATCGCGCGCGCCAGCGGCATGTCGGTGCGCGCGACCAGCCAAGCCAGCGGTAGCGCCGCACCGCACGCCGCGATCGCAACCCCGCCGGCAATGCCCAGCGCCGTCAGATAGGGCAGGGCAAAGGTCGGATCACCCGCCAGCCGGGTGAAATTGTCGAGCGTCAGCCGGCCGGAACCGTCGGTGATGCTGTACCAGACGAGCCAGCCGATCGGCAGCACGATCAGCCCGCACATCACCAGACCCACCGCGGCGAGCAGCGGGCCCAGCGCGTCGATTCGCCAGATGCGGCGGGGCGTCGCGGCAGCTTCGGCGGTGGTCGTCACGCGCTGCTGGCTCCTTTGATCGTGGCTGGCCGGACGTTAGGGAAAGTTGGCGAGAGCGGCAATTGCGCGGTCCGCTTTACCGGCGCGATAGTGAGCATGCGGCGATGGGAGGAAATAGCCGATGCGGATCGATTTCTGCTGTTGTGAGGTCCCGCGGCGGCTGGCGCTGGGGGCGATCGCGCTGCTGTGTCTGACGCAGGCGGCCGCGGCGTCCGATATCACCGCGCCGGTCGAGCAGCTCGATGCCGGCTTGCTGCAGGTCATGAAGGCGGGCAAGGCCGCGCCGTTCCAGCAGCGCTACGATGTGCTGGCGCCGCTGGTGACCCGCGCGATCGATCTCGACGCGATCCTCGAAGGCGGTGTCGGGCCGACCTGGGCCTCGCTGTCGGCTTCCGACCAGGCGGCCCTCAAGACCGCGTTCCAGCATTATTCGATCGCCACTTATGTCGCGAATTTCGACGAGTTCAACGGCGAGAAGTTCGAGCTTTACCCGCCGGCGGCGGGGGGCGATCCGGTGGTCAAGGTCAAAATCGTGCCCGGCAAGCCCGAGGACGAAGCGCACGTCCTCGGCTATGTGATGCGCCAGAGCGGCGGCGCGTGGAAGGCGATCGATGTCACCGCCGACAGCACGGTCAGCCAGGTCGTGGCGCAGCAGGAGGAAATCCGCGCGCTGGTGAAGGCCGGCGGTCCGGGCGGCTTGTTCGTCCGACTGCAACAGAAGACCGCCCAGCTGTCGGGCGGCGCGGTGCAGTAGCGCCTACAGCCCGAAATACTCGGCGTATTTGAAACGCGATGTTGACTGTCCCCCGCGCAACGCCGAAGCGGCGGCATCGAACTAAGTTCCGGGGCGACATCGCTTTAGCTTAATCAGTCCCGTCGAGCCCCGCGGCGCTCGGGGACCAGAAGCTGCCGTTTTAGATGCATGAGGAATTCGCCTTGATCGCGCGGCCGGATCGAGGTGACCAGCCTCGCGATCGTCATTTCGACGCCCGCCCCATTGCGCGAGGCGGTTGCCAGCCGCATCAGCTCAAGCCCGAGGTAGGCGCTGATCAGGCCAAGATGCACCGCCGTATCGACTGCGTGGTAAAGCGCTCGTCCGGCGATCGTCACATTCAGCATAAACGGAAGCATTTCGAGAAAGGAACTGAAATTGCCGAGCGGCTCTTGGATGAGCGCAACCGCATGGGCATCGCACAAGACGCCGTAGTCGAGGCGCCGCGCGGTGCAGCCGGCCCAGCCGCACTGTGTAGAAGGGAGTTCTTGTTCGCCTGCCACGGCTTCTCTCGTCTGCCCGATCACGACGATAGGCGCGCAAGCCATCAGCCGACAAGCGACACGCTCCGGGCCTTCCGCCAAAGGAAGCGCGCGGCTTTGAAAAATCGAACGGTAGTAGCGCTTACAGCCCGAAATACTCGGCGTATTTCCGCTTGATCTCGTCATCCTGCTTGGCCTGGGCGGCGGGGTCGGCCTTCATAATCTTGATCTCGGACAAGGGCTTGGCGCCCTCCGGCGTCGGCACGTCGGGATGGAACGAGCGCAGCCGCGCGAGCTGGACGAGCAGCGTCTGGCCCTCCTTCGAAAAGAGGTAGAGGTCGAAGAGCTTCGCGGCATTCGGATGCGGGGCGTCTATCATCACCCCGGCGCCGCCAGGGATCGACGGCGTTCCCTCGGTCGGGTAGACGAGCGCGAGCGGCGCACCTTGCGAGATCATCTGCAAGGGCACGTATTCCCCGCCATCCGCCGCGACCGGGCGCTCGCCCTGGGCAACCTTCTTTGGCGGATCGGCGGCCGATTGCACCTGCATGATGTGCTGCTGACCGAGCTCCTTGAAGAAATCCCAGCCGACGTCGCGCGCGATCTCGAAGGTCACGGTCATGATCGTGCCGCTATACCCGGGATGTGCCTTGACAATCTTGCCGTCCCATCTGGGGTCGAGCAGGTCGGCAAAGCTCTTCGGCGCGTCCTCGGGCTTCACCAGCTTGGTGTTGTAGAGGATCGGCGACAGGGTGAAGCGCTCGGTCGCGAAAGTGCCGTCCGGGTCGCGCTGATCCGCCGGCCACTTGGTCACGTCCTCCGGCAGGAACGGCGTCAGCCAGCCTTGGCTCTTCCAGGCGTAGAGCGCGGTCATGTCCGAGCATTCCACGACATCGGCGGTGTGGATGCCGGCGCCGCGCTCCTGTTCGAGGCGCTGGAAGATGCGCTCGGCGCCGTTGCGCTCGACCTGGACATGGATGCCGGGATAGGCCTTCTCAAAGGCCTCGCCGATCTTCTCGGCGGTCAGCAATTCGATCGACGTATAGAAGACGACGGTGCCTTCCTTTTTCGCCGCGGCGATCAGATCGGGCGTCACCGAGGTGGGCGCTGGCGCCGCGGCAAAAGCTGGCGTCGCCAAAGTCAAAGCCACGACGGCAAGCGCCAATTTTTTCATCCTACTTCTCCCCTGAACTCTGTCACCGTGCCAGCGCGCGGCAGTTTTCCGGCGGAAATTTGAGGCGCACCCGGCCGCCGACCGGGATGTCGACCGCCAGCGGCGTGACAACCCGCACGGATTGCCCATCGTCGAGCGCCACCAGATAATCGCGATGTGCGCCGAGATAGGTCTGCCGTTCGACCCGGCCTTCGGCGTCTCCCGGTTCACGCGCACCGGCGCGTCCGTTCAGCGCGGACAGCGCAATGTCGTGCGGCCGCACCGAGATCGCGGTGTCCCCGCTCACCGCGAATTCGCCCTCGCCGCAGCGCAGCACCACCGCGCCGCAAGCGACAAGATCGGCGCCGATCTTGGCGCCGCGCAGGATGTTGGTGCCGCCGATAAAGCGCGCGACGAATTCCGAAGACGGCCGCTGATAGATGTCGGCCGGGCTGCCGATCTGCTCGGCGCGGCCCCGGTTCATCACCATGATCGTGTCGGCCGTGGTCATCGCCTCGGCTTGGTCGTGCGTTACATAGACTGTCGTGTATTTGAACTCGTCGTGGAGCCGCCGGATTTCGAAGCGCATCTCCTCGCGCAGATTGGCGTCGAGGTTGGAGAGCGGCTCGTCAAGCAGCAACGTCTCGGGCTCGACGACCAGCGCCCGCGCCAGCGCGGCGCGCTGCTGCTGGCCGCCTGAGAGCTCATGCGGATAGCGCGGCGCAAGCTCCGAAAGGCGCGCGACATCGAGCATCACCGCGATGCGCCGCTTGCGCTCGGCCGGCGCCACTTTGCGGATCTTGAGGCCGTAGCCGACATTCTCGGCGATCGTCATGTGCGGCCACAGCGCATAGCTCTGGAAGATCATCGACATGTTACGGCGCTCGGGGGGCAGGCTTCGCCCCGGTTCCGACACCACCCGGTCGCCGACTCTGATCGTGCCGCCATCGGGGTCGAGAAAGCCGGCGATCAGCCGCAATGTCGTGGTCTTGCCGCAGCCCGAAGGGCCGAGCAGGCAGACCAGCGAGCCGTGCGCGA
>Ga0335074_10003116_pt1 | contig 22577 bp, 24 predicted proteins | sample Lox_Sample_23_FD_206715 | JGI IMG/M metagenome (GOLD analysis project Ga0335074, IMG submission 206715) | Soil microbial communities from Loxahatchee National Wildlife Refuge, Florida, United States - Lox_Sample_2.3 | ecosystem: Environmental > Terrestrial > Soil > Wetlands | place: USA...
CCTCGTGTACTACACCGAGGCGCATGTCGAGACGGCCAATGACCCGAACCTGGTCCACCAGCTGGCCACGAAGCTCGGCCAGGCGCGCATCTACACCCGCGGCGACGTCGAACGGTACGCGGAGGCGTGGTGGGGCACTCAGAGGCACTCCGCGCTGGCGGCAGCGATCACCCCCGCCCGCGACGAGTTCGCGAACCGCTGGGCCGTCGCGACCGAGCGGGAGGACACCGAGGCGCTCAACGAGCTGCGGACCTTCCGCAAGGACTGCGGTTCCTACGTGCGCCTGTACGATTTCATGTCGCAGGTGGTGGACTATGCGACCACCGACCTGGAGAAGCTCGCCGAGTTCCTGCGTCAGCTCGTCCGCCTGCTCGTGGTCGATGACCCGCGAGCAGACGTGGACCTGTCCGGCGTCGCGCTCAAGCGCGTACGGCAGATCGACCAGGGCACAGCCGACATCGCCCTGTCCGGGAACCTGGAGACGCCCGCGCTGAAGGGCATCACGGGCGTCGGGTCGGGCGTGACGCGCGACGACCCGCAGCAGGTGCTCCTGTCGGAGGTGATCGCGAAGATCAACACCCTGTTCGGCGGCGAGTTCGCGGACCCGCAGATCGGTGGCTTCGTCATCGCCGCGGCCGGGATGGCGGAGGAGGATCCGCGGATCGCGGAGCAGATCGACAACAACGCCGTGGACCAGTTCCTGGTTTCCCCGGACCTGCGCGAGACCCTCACCGACGCCGCCGTGCTCAACGAAGGGGCCTTCGGGAAGCTGACGGGCGCGCTGACGGGTGAGAACGAGCGAGCCGACGACTTCATCCGGCTGATCGGCGCATACCTCTACCAGACCCGGCGCATCCGCATGGAGACCGCGGATACCGAGACGGAGGCCCAATGACCTTGATTTGTCGTTGCTGATCTCTTGAGCGAACCCTGCAGTGCAGGATCATCGGCGTCGACTTGCCGAGCAACCTGTACGGCGAGGAGAGCTACGCCCTGCACATGCTGCAGTTTTGCCATACTCCTTGGCCTCGGAGGCAGGTGAGGCGGATCCTCGCGGCCAAAGGCGCTGGTTAGGTCGAAGTAGTTTCGTCCGGGCTGTCGACTTAACGCTTAGTAGTTACATTGCTGTGGTTTTTCCACAATGGGTAGCGGCCGGTAAACTTGCCTACGGCGACGCCAGGCTTCGATGGTCCGAAGCCCTGCTACCGAAATGGGTCGGTCCGTATCGCGCGGTCGGATCGCCCGGCCTCCCGAGAGGGAAACCTCTCGGTGGATAGGTAGAAGGGATTCTTATGATCATCACGCAGCGTCGCTGGGACAACGTGGAACGAGTTGTGAAGCTGGCCCTCAGGTGCGCAGCTGAGGTAGTCCGGCTGATCATCGAGCTCCGCGGAGTTCGTTAGCACGGACAAGGCCTCCTACCGGCGACGTTTCGCACACAAGCAGGTAGGAGGCCTTGTCACGTCTCACGTTGTCTCTTGCAGTCTCATTCTACTACGTCGGTCAGAAGGTGGCCTACAGGCGGCCCGCTGTTGACCTGGGCATATGTGTGGCGCTAGTCCTGATGACACCGAGCCGTTGCGGTCAGTCCTTGCGGACAGCTGGATTTGGGCACGGGGAGCCCGGCGCTTCTATCAGAGATAATGCGCGGGAGTCGGTCTCACGCTGGGCACCGTTCTCTCGGATGGCCCCAGGTCACAGTCATTCCCGTAAAGACGGTCGGCGAGTTAACAGAGATAATGCGCCATTAGCTCCGATAACTCCATGTCCGCGGAGACGACCCCCTTATCTCCGGGTGCTCGATCCGACGACGTCGGAACCCGAGCCTGAACTCCCGCGGCGGACATCGTTGCCGCGAGATGATGTCCGCCGTGAAGCTCCCCAACAGTCGACGGGAACACGAGGACGCCAGGCCAGCGTGGCGACCCATCTCGGCTTGGTGGTGGATGCTTGCCGCGGCCGCCGCAGTCGTCATTGTCGCTTTCGTCGTGACGACGTGGTTGCTGACCATCGCCAGTGGCGCCAAGCCCGGTACCGACCGCGCCAACTCCCGGTTGGATGCCGTCCGCACCGGGCTGGCGGCGGGCGCCGGTGCGGGGGCGGCTGCGGGGCTCATGCTCGCCTTCCGCCGCCAGTATCACCAGGAGATTGCCACCGACCTGACCGACCGTGATGCGACGGAGCGACGTATCACCGAGCTATACACCAAGGCGGTCGAGCAACTCGGCAACGATAAGGCCCCGGTCCGGCTCGGCGGGCTGTACGCGCTCGAACGGCTCGCCCAGGACAACCCCGCGCAGCGCCAGACCATCGTCAACGTCATGTGCGCGTACCTGCGGATGCCGTTCGCCTCCGAGGCGCAAGGCGAACAGCCGGACCTCAAGGCCGCCGAAGCGCCCGGCGACGTTTGGCAGCAAGAAAGACAGGTGCGTCTTACTGCGCAGCGCATCCTCGCTGATCACCTGCGTGTCGACTGGTTCGAGGGTCAGCCCGCCGCCGGCCCCCCGGGCCCGGGTTTCTGGCCCGGCATGCGTCTCGATCTCACTGGTGCCACCCTCATCGACCTCAACTTCTACCGCGTAGTAGTGGCGGACGCTCGATTCGTCGAGGCGACCTTCACCGGCACCGCGCAGTTCTACGGGGCGATCTTCGGCGGTGCCTCATTCCACGGCGCGAACTTCGCCGAGGACGCCGCGTTCAGCCGGGCGGACTTTACCGGCCACGCCGACTTCAGCGAGGCGGCGATTGTCGGCAAAATCTGGTTCAGCGAGGCATCCTTCGGCCGCGACGTCGACTTCAACGACGCCAGCTTCGGCGCCGACGCCATGTTCTATGGGACGAATTTCGAAGGTACCGCCGAGTTCCAGCCGGCGACCTTCAGCGGCGACGCCATGTTCGCGAGGGCAACCTTCGATGGCAGTGCCTGGTTCTCAGGGACTACCTTCGCCCGCCGTGTTTCATTCGGCCAAGCAACCTTTACCGGCGATGTCACCTTCTGGGAGGTAGATTTCGGCGGCGATACGGACTTCAGCGACGCGACATTCGCCGACGGCGCGGACAGGCTGCCGTTCAAGCTGACACGCGTGCTGTCACCCGGTGCTCACCATGTCTGGCCGGCAGGTTGGGGCGTCGGGCCGGAGGGCAAAGCAGGACACCTGGTTGTCCGCGTGAAGCACGACGGGCGTTCTTGATCCGCCAGTCAGCTGTGGCCTGATCCAGGTCTCCTGCACGACCCCCGTCGCCGCGTCAGTCGAAAAACTCCTCCACATCATTTGCTCGTTCGAACTCGCGCATCAAGTCGAAGGGCAGGACGTCAACCTCGCGGTTCAGCCGGTCCACAGTTTCGCTAGGGAGCACGCCCGCTTGGTGAAGCTCGGTTATCAGCGCGTCCAACTTCATCCGTGTGATCACCGTGTGCTGCATCATCCGCGTCAACTCGGGCTGGAAGAGCTGCAAGCCGACAAGCTTGCCTGCGGTGTCACCGTGCTCCGATACGAGAACCACTAGATGCCTGGCTGCGCCACCAGCTAGGGACTCCCACAGACACTTCCCAAACCGCATGCGAACCGGGGCATCCCTAATGCCGGTCCAGCTCACCGGAAAATAGACCTCTGGACCTTCAGCGGTGCGGCGCTTCTCTAGCATCTGTTCCAGCATCTTATGGTCTTCAGGACCCAGGCTCGTTAGGAAGGTCAGCGTGTCCTGATCGCCATCGGATTGCAGCGACCAGCGGTCAGGAGTGATCTCCAGCCCCTCCAGCACGATTCGCTCCAGCGTTAGGTCCTCGTGCTCGCTCAACTCGACCTCGTGCTTGTACGTGGTGACCGGTTGGCCATCTGTGTAGGAATAGCTGTGGCGGGTGACTTGCCAATGGCCACCCTCGACGTCCGAGATGAGCGCATCTCCGCCGCCCGCCGACTGGAGCGCAGCGTTTAGCCGCTCATGAGCGTCGTCCCCGCGAGCACCGAGCGAAACCCGGAGTTGCCGCAGCGGCTGGCCGGTATAGCGGGAGACCCCGGGAGCAGCCTCCATGTACCCGAAGAGAAGCGGGTCACCCGCCAGGACTAGCTCGATTGGGCTGCTAGGCACGGGGCCTCCGTTATATTCCGACGAAGATCGTCTACTAGTAGTCACTCGGTCTGCGTGGTCGCTTCTCTAAGCCGATGACCACGCCCCTGATGTCGCCAGCGTCGAGACATAGCCGCATCGAGCGGCTTATGACAGGAATCTAGGACAGCCGACCGACATTCCGCCGTTGTACACGCGGTGGCTGGGTCGCTCCCGCAGCCTGTAACCCCGACCCGCTATCGTCCCGTGGCCCGGCTCATGTCCGTAAGAGGACCGGCCAGCGGACACTCAGCCGGCCGCTTGCAGGCGACTCTGGAACCGGCATCGCTGCAGGTGACATCAGGGCCAGCGATCTCAGTTAGGGTGTACGGTGAACGTGTAACGAATAGGTACCTTAAACGGACAGGAGGCGCGCGGTGGCAAACATCGGCTACGCCAGGTGCTCCACCCTGGCGCAGGAGCTCACCGCCCAGCGGCAGGCCCTCGCGGCGCTCGGCGTCCCGGCCGACCGGGTCTACCTCGACAAGGGGCTCACCGGCACCAGCCGGGCCAGACCCGGACTCGACCAGGCCCTCGCGGCGGTCCGCGAGGGCGACACCCTGACCGTGACCAAGCTCGACCGGCTCGCCCGGTCGGTGCCCGATGCGCTGGACATCCTCAGCGGCCTGTCGGCGCGCGGCGTGCGGTTCGCGCTCGGCGGGTCGGTCTACGACTGGAACGACCCGTTCGCCCGGATGTTCCTGCAGATCCTCGCCGTCATCGCCGAGTTCGAGGCCAACCTGATCCGCCAGCGCACCCGCGAGGGCATGGACATCGCCCGCCAGCACGGAAAGCTCCGCGGCAAGCAGCCCAGCCTCAAGCCAGCCCAGGACCGCGAGATCCGCCGCATGCACGACAGCGGCGACTACAACGTCGCCGAGATCGCCGCCCTGTTCGGCATCAGCAGGCCCACCGTCTACCGCTCCCTTGACCGGACCGCCGATCTGCCCCCGCTCCCGGCCGACACCCGGCCCGCGCCCGACATCGCCCAGTACGACCAGCTCCTGACCTCCGCGTCGGCAACTGAGGCCAGGGAGTCCTGACCACCCGGGGCCAGGCCCCTTCCGCTCGTATTCCGGCCGCCCTCGCTCAGGCTCCGCCGATCACCTCATCGCACGTCGGAACGACAGCGGGCGGTAACGCACGCGGACTTAGCCCGCTATCGCCCGTGGCCGTTCCATTGTGGGCGCACCCCCTACCCGGGCCGGGGCAGAAGCCGCCGGATCCGGGTCACGCTCTCCGATCCAGTATCCCGGACACAAGCTCCGTGGTGCCGGGCCCGCCGGCGAACCGCACCGCCGCCGACACGGCCGGTGGCCAGGCACCAATGAATCGTTGTTTATTCGCTAGAAGCTACGAAGGGGCCCCGTAGGAGTCCCGGCTGCTACCGGGCCTCCGCCGCCTGCCTCGTCGTCGCTAGTCGATTATGTCGGTAATGGTCGACACGTCGACCATTACCGACATACGTCGGCCCTTGTGGTGTGGCCGCTCGGCCTGCTCTGGGCGGCGGCGGCGGCCTGGAATGATCACGTTGTGTAATAGATCATTACCTTAAGTAATACAATTCCGCCGGGCGCAATTCCGCGCGCCGGATGCGGTATCATCGAATGGACGGCGCTAACGTGCCATGGCGCTTTTCCGGAATGGCCTTCGTGCCGGGCTGCCCGACACGCGGCTCGAGCCGGGTCGGTCGATCCGGCACCCGGGGACTTTACCCCCGGGGAAGGCCTCAAAGGAGGATGCCATGGCCCGCCGCGGCCGTCATTGCCTGTCTGCGGACAGCGTGCAGAAGATCGTGACGCTGGTGCTCAGTGGTTCTGAGCTGGGAATCCAGCTGATCGAGATCATCTGGCACGTCCGCTGATAGGCCAGGCCCCCTACCGGACCAACAGTCGCGAGCTGCCGGGCAGGGGGCCTGCTTATTACTGCTATGTACACAGTACCACAAACTTGTGAAAACATGCCCGTTAGAAGCTTCCGAGATCCCGTAATCATCGCGGAAAACAAGCGGGTAAACAAGCGCTAAAACCACGGCGTCAGAAGTTAAGCCATCCGTAGCATACGAGCTGTCAGAAGCTTCTGACAGCATGACATCAGTAGCATGTGAGCCGTTAGAAGCTTCCGAGATCCCGTAATCATCGGGAGAAGCAACACGTAAACAAGCGAAAACTAGCACGTAAAACAAGCGTGGAAACAGTCGCCGCTCGCTTGCAGTCCGCTCACGCGGCCGTATCCCCAGGTCAGCGACCCGTAGTTGCCGGATAACGGGGAACCGGCCATGCCGACGCGTGAACGATCGCGCAGGTGGCATCCCGCCCTGATAGGACATGTTGCCGATAACGCCAGTTATCACGCAACTCAACCGCAACCCTCCCGGCCCCGTGGATACGCGGAAACGCTACGACGTCGCGGAGCTCGAGCTGCTCGTGGTCATGCGAGAGGCACTCTCGATCCCCGAGGTCGATATAACCTTGCCCGGTCGGCTACAGCTACGAGGCTTCGGGATCTCAGGGCGGGACGACGACCCAGCGTCGGAGGCCAGTGCGTAGCGCGAGTGGCGTCGCGTCGTACCCCGCTGGCTCCTGAGGAACCCACTACGAGCCATCTCGCCTGCGACGCTACGGCGTCACTGTGATGTGTTCGTGTCCCACGACTCGCGGGGTGCACGTCAAAAATGTTGGGCCTCGGGATTGTCGCAGGTAGAGGGCCAGCCGTTGTTGCTACAGTCACAACCAGACGGAAAACATGCTGGTCAGGGGCATCGTTAGCCCGATGGCGGGCAGTGCGGGCGGCGCACGTGGCCGCCACCTTGGGGCTTCGACGACTAGTCGGTGGCCACGAGAAGCCCGTCTGGCGCAACCAGACACCAGCAGCCTGACCCGCCGCTGGCGAAGGCCTCCTCCATGGCGCGGACCGCCTCATGGGCGCTTCCTGGCGGCCTGCCCGGATATGTGGTGGTTCCGTTCTGGGCCAGTCAGCTCCCTGATCATCACGCGACCACTGGCCAATGAGCGCAGTCAGGGTGCATCCTCATCTCCGTCCCTGCCTGGCTTGCCCGCAACCTGCGTTTCCTTCGGAGAGCGAAGGCCTGTCCACACGCCGTGCAAAGCAACGGCGATCGTGACGCCCGTGGTGACGGAATAGGCCGCCGTGAACCTCCCGAGGGTTATCAGGACACCGCCGAGAGCTAGGACGGCGAGGAATGCGATCAGGTCGACCCATCGGCTTGAGTAGCGTAGCCGGCGCGGGCCAGGTGAGGCGGGTTCCTGGCCGGTGAGGGTGCGCGGGTGGCCCGGGGGGGCGGGTGGCTGGGATTCCTGGCCGAGCTCGTGGTGGATGCGGTCAGTGAGCCGCTGGAGTCCTGCCTGCGCATCGAAGGGGGTGTCGGTGCTGAGGTCATGGTTGTCGAGTTGCCGGTAGAGGGCTGCCATGGCGGTGTCGGTAGCCTGGTCTTCCGGGCATGGGTCGCCGTGATACATCAGGCCATCCCTCCTTTGTTGTCTGCCGGCAGGCCGGTCTCGTATCCCAGTTGCCTGGCCGCGTCGAGCACCACGTTGATGTCGCGAAGCACGGTAGCCCTGTCGATCCCGAGGTGGTTGGCGATGCCGGTCATGGTCCAGTCCTCGTGCCATTTCAGGTACGCGGCGCATGCTGCGCGCCGAGGCACGGCGGTGGTGATCACCTTCCAGAAACGGTCGGCCGTGATGGCGGCTAGGACGTCGTCGTCGTCCTCGTCGGCTCGGGGGTCGAGATGATCGGGAAGCACGTCAGCGGGGTGCTCGACGCGGGTAGCCCGCCAGCTGTCGATGACCCGCCAGCGGGCGCGGGCGCAGAGCCATGCGCGTCGCTGCCCGGGTGGCAGTTGCCGGAATTTCGGCCAGTTGCGGAAGGCTTCCATGAAGGCTTCCTGGGTAGCGTCCTCGGCCGCCTGGTCGTCGCCGAGGGCAGCGCGGGCCGCGTGTCGGCGGACGGCATGGGCGTGGGCGAGATAGGCCTGGGAAATGACCTCGAGCCGAGGATCGCCGGACCCTGGCCGTGAGGCCGGGTCCGGCGCCGGGCTCACGTGAGTTCCGTCCGCACGGGCCAAGTGCCCGGCACCGGCCTGCCACCAACCTGGATCCACATGGTGCCTCCCAGCCCACGCTTTCTGATCACGATGATGGATCCGCCGGGGGCATGTCGGAAGATCTCGGCGAGGGTGCGCCGCAGCTGCCATTCCATCAGGAGCCGGAAAAGGCCGGCGACTGCCACCGGGATGATCAGGATCCAGCCCGCCTTCGGCAGGCCGGTGTGGGGCGCGACGGCCTCGACGGCCTTCAGCCAGCCCCCGTAGAGAGCATTCGGTGCTGTCATACTCTATGCACGGGCGCGGTCCGCGAAAGTGTGCATGTGCAGGTCAGAGCGCATTCGCGGCAGCGGGTCAGCCGACCTGGCGACCATATCTGATATGCCCGGCACAACCAGACACCAGCCGCCTGAACAGCCCGACCCCCTAAACGATCTTGGTCACCTACAAATCTGACGCACACCCCGACTCGCGCCTCGTGTGCGGAAACTGTCATACCGTCGGCGTAGGGTGCCGAGACAAGGGGAAGACGACGCACCTGGCACAGCTGCGACGGTGGGAAGTGCGCTTAGAAGATCGATGACGTGTTCGTGCCCGGGAAGGTGATCCGATGGCGGACGGCAGTGCGATCGAGTGGACCGAAGCGACCTGGAACCCCACCACCGGGTGCGACCGCCTCTCGGCAGGCTGCGACCACTGCTACGCGCTCACCTTGGCGAAGCGGCTCAAAGCAATGGGTGCACCGAAGTACCAGAACGACGGCGACCCACGCACGTCGGGACCGGGGTTCGGGGTCGCCATCCACCCCGACGCGCTGCGGATTCCCTACGGCTGGCGGGAGCCCCGCGTGGTGTTCGTGAACTCGATGAGCGACCTGTTCCACGCTCGCGTCCCGGTGAGCTTCGTCCGCGAAGTCTTCTCGGTGATGGCGGACACGCCGCGGCATACCTATCAGGTGCTCACCAAGCGCTCACACCGGCTCGTCCGGCTCGCCGACCGGCTCGACTGGCCAGCCAATGTCTGGCTCGGCGTCTCCGTCGAAGACGCAGCACAGCTTCAGCGGATCGACCACCTGCGGGACGTCCCCGCCGCGGTGCGGTTCCTCTCGTGTGAGCCGCTCCTCGGACCGCTCCACGGGCTGGATCTGACCGGGATCGGCTGGGTCATTGCGGGCGGCGAGTCCGGACCGGGATGTCGCCCGCTAGATCGGACATGGGTGACGGACATCCGCGATGCGTGCACTGCGGCCGGTGTGCCGTTCTTCTTCAAGCAGTGGGGCGGTCGGACACCCAAGGCTGGCGGTCGGGAGCTCGACGGTGTGCTCTGGGACGAGATGCCGTCGTCGGCACCCGCACTCGTGCCCGTCTAATCCCCCGTCGCCTCAGCGGGCGTGGTACGGGGGTTCGGGTGGCCGGCGCTGGTAGAGCGCTCCTGGCTTGACTGTGCGCACCGGGGGAGGGAACAGCGTGAGCTCACCGCGCTCCTCCTCCTGGAGGGCTCGCAATTTGCTGAGCGCCTCTTCACGCATGCGCGGCTGGCGCTCTGCGGCCAGGCCGTAGATGTGGCTCATGATGCGGTTACCGGCGGCGTTGTCCGTCGCGAAGATCATCTCGTACAACGGCACGCCACGCGTGTTCTTCATCTCGACCGTGTGGGTAATCGTGTACCCGAGCAGGCGCTCGAGGCGCCAGCGCATCAGGTTCACCAGCTCGTATCGCAGGTCGGCTGCGGTGAGGCGCCCATCCTGGCGGGCATCGTGAATTGCCCGCCACGCAGGGGTGCCATACATTGCGGTGATCCGGCTGGCGAACTCGGTGACTCGATCCGAGTCGTCCTGGCCAAGGCCGCGCGGCAGCATCGAGGCCGCGAAGAGCATCCAGAGCTCGACCTTGTAGGGCGATCTGCGCTTGAACCGGGACAGCTTCGCCAGCGTGGTCCAGTGGATCTCGGCCGCGTACTGGTCAATGAAGGCGAAGGTTGGCGCTGATGCCAGCGGCGCAAGGTCACACAGCGCGGTATCGATGCTGGCGTTGCAATCACCGGGATACACCGTGAAATCCCGGCTCGGGTAGTCCTCCTGCAACTGCTTGCGGAGCCGCGTGGCCTCGGTGGGGAGCTCAAAGAGGACCACCTTGCCGAAGGGCGGGGTTGTGTCGAGTGCCACCTTTGGCGAGCCGGGAATTGCCTCGCCGGTCGTCTTGCTGACATTCTCGATGTCCCCGGCGAACAAGTCGAGGTAGACCGTTGTCCGTGCCCTGCTCGACGCAGTCGTGAAGCACGGCAGGTAATCAGCGAGCATGCTCAGCTTGTGCTCGGTCCAATATCCCCACGACCGCCCGGCCATCGCGGCCTTCCTCTCGCTAATCGCATTCGGTTGTCGCCTGCGGTGAACTCGACTCTGTCCCAGCCTCCGCCGAGTGCAACCGGCTTAGCTCGAAGAACGGTATGCGATCCAGCGCTCGGCCGAAGTCCATTCGCGGATGCCGACGAGGTTCAGCAAACTGGACTGGATGGCTTAACGCGGTCCCCGGTGCTGTTGTTATGGGCACCCCTTACCGCACCACCAGCCGCGCGCCCCTCACCGGACTCCGGCCGCTGCGCACCAAGTGACTCAGGATCCTGCGCCAATCCTCGTCACAGGCCATATGGTGCTGCTCGCGTGCATCTTCACCGTGTTCCTGCTCTGGTGCGTCGTGGGTTGCCCGAGAGCAGGCAGCTTGACATCCAGATAGGCGAGGAGAGCAGATGCCCAGAGTTGACTTCACCGATGAGGAGATCCTGAAGATTTTCGTGGTAGCCGTGGCCAAATTCGGCATCGGGTACCCGCCCAGCGACAGGCTGGCCAGGGAGCGCCGGGAGCGGCTGATCCAGGAGCTAGAGCCGGTGATACAGCGCCACGGCCCGGATAGCGTCGAATCCAAATGGGGCGATATCCGCGCTGTGATCATCCCCGCCCTGGTGGACAAGCGGGGGACGACCAGGCAGGTCGAGCGGATAGTAAGCGACTGGAAGTGGCTGGTCCCCGAGCACCAGCAAGAACTACTCCGCAGGTACGGCTACCCCAGGCCAGAGTGATGAGAGCCCTCGTCCTGCCATCCTGGGGCACATGGCACCCACCTACCCGCCGCTGCCTCCCCGTGATGATCTGCTAGCACTCTTCCGGGCAGCCGTGTCTAACGCGAAGGACTTGCTCGGTGATGCTCAAGTGCTCGCAGACGTCGGTAGGTTCCCGCGTGCCCTCGCCTTGGCGGCGCTGTCTTGGGAGGAGCTGAGCAAGGGCTACCTGTGCCTGCTGGCAGTAGCCCTACCGGAGATCACGCCTGAGTACTTCTGCGAAGGCTTCCGTGACCATGAGGACAAGCTGAGCCGGGTCCACGCGGTTGCCACCTTCATGCAGCCCGAGCCGGTTGGCCCGCTGGCCGATTACCCGAAGCAAATCATGGGGCGGTCAAAGTCCATGGCCAAGCAGAAGCTACGTAGCTTGTACGTGGACTACCGGGGCGGCAAGATCCAGCTACCTAGCCAGATCAGCCAGAGGGCAGCGCGGAAGCAGATCAACTTCGTCCGAGAGGCGCTGGCCTTCACGGACACCGCGTTCCCGACTGATTCCCTAGACGACGCGTTTGCGCAGCTCAATCTCCTGTTCGGCGGTCTTAAGAATGCGATGATCGCCGATCCCGACGCCACAGCGGCGGCCCTGCAGGTAGCCGTCCGTGATGGGTCGCAGGAAGAGATCCAGGCGCTGGTACTGAGGTACGCAACTATCACCGATGATTAGCAGCCTGGTCATGCCTGCCAGGACCGCCGCGCGGGCCGAGCTCGTCGCCGAGGGTGTTCCTATGCCGGTCAGCCGCCGCCAGACGGTTCTTATAGTGCCCTGGGAATGCTCGCGACGTAACCGGGCCCTCGGGCCGACGGCAAGCAGGTCAGTCCTGGCCATTTTCGCTGGTAAGCCTCACCAGCAGTTCCCCCGGACCGGTATCAAAGAACATCTCGCCCGTCAGGGTAGTCAAACGGCGAGGGCCAGAAGATGTCACTACCTCAATGGCGTCGGAACCGTAGTTGAACACCGCGGCTGCGAGACGGTCAGGACTGTCATCCAAGACCGCCGCTTCTGAGCTGGTCAGCATGACCATGCGAGATTCCGTATTGGTCCCGGCTGGTGGCACGGGAGTCCGGAAGATAATCACTTCGACATTTGCTGGCACGACCTGAGGCTATCTCCATCTTGCGGCGCCGTCCGGCTCTTGCCCAGGTGTACGAGGCCTGCGTTGCCGACCTGGCCGACCTGAGCGAGGATGAGCGGGGTTACTTCTTCTTGCTGCGGTTCCCGTTCGGCCGGTTCCGGGTCCGACATTAGTTCCCGAGCTTCTCCGTAGGCCGAGGATGTTCCATATTCCGGCCAATATGGAGTAGTGAGCAGGGGTCTTGTCTCCCTGGTCCGGGCATGAGCCGTTATCAGAACAGCTGCTCGCAACCGGCGGCGGGTCCACGCCGACCCCGGTGCGGCGGCCGGGAAGGCGCACCGGCTTGGAGCGCGGCCTGGACGGCGGCCGCGACGAGCTGCGCGGTCTCCGCGTCGATGACGATGTTCCGGCGGAGCAGCACGCGGCGGACGACCTGCCCGGCGTGCGGGGGCGCGTCCTGCGGGCCGACGCTGGCGGGGGAGGGACCGGTGGCATCGGGCTCGGTCACACTCGGGACTGTAAAAGAAACGGTCCTGGCCCGGCTGCTGGACACGCCGGATTTGCAACGCCTTTTTACGACGGTCCCGGGCAGTGCCCGCTCGGTCCGGGACTGCGCCGGTGATCATGTCGCCAACTGTTCGTTTCTCGACGGGTCTCAAACGCATGTTGTGGGACGACTTTGGGAACGGCCCACCGATGGGTCCAGGGCCCAGTCGAGGTGCCGGGAGACCTGTTCCAGATCCAAGGTTTTGGAACGGGGCGGGTGCGCGTCAGATCCTCGTCGCAGGCCAGGTCTAGCCGGGGCTCCGCCGGTAATCATGCCGTCAACTTCCCGGCGTTATCACCCCTACCTGGCGAGCGAAACGCTAGCTCCAGCAAGCAGTAAATCTTTACCGGCGCCGGGCCCCGGTAAACGGAGCGTGACCAACGAGCGCGACACGGGGAGTGCGTTACCGCCGGGGTACGTGCACCGGAACGCGACCGATGACAGGCTGACTGTGACCTGACCGAGCCGAGAACTTCAAGGAGCCGCGTAACGCGCCATAGAAGCCGAGGCCCCCCATTGGAGGGGGGCACGCGCCTAACCGAATATCCCGGAGCCGCCAGCCACAAGGTTGCCAGCCCAGCTAGCGGACTCCACCGGAACCCGACACCGGCTCACAGAGAGCCGGGCCTTTGTTGTGTCCTCCGAACTCCCCAGCACGGAGTGATCCCCACGATAGCAGGGACCAGCTCCGCAGGTGAAGCACGCCGCGAACACCGTTACGGCGTGTCGCCTGCGCGATCTCAGCCCGCCGCCCGCGCCGCGGCCGCGCGGCCGCGCTGGTGCACGGCCGAGGCGCCGCCGCCAAGGCCGGCCTACAACGGCGCGGCCGAGGCCTACCCGGGCATTGCCCGCCGGGCGTGGTGGCGGCTGTTCTGCCTGCTATGGCACCGGGGGAGAATCGAAGACCCGTGGGCCCGGCGGATGGCCCGCCACCTGGCACGGGTGGCCGACACCCAGGGCATGATCACCGGCCTGCCGGACGTCATGCGCTCGTACGCGGCCCGCGAGCACGTGTCGGTGCAGACCGGCTATCACGACCTCCGGCGCCTGGTGCTGTGCGGCCTGGTGCGCCAGATCCAGGCCGCCGCGCCCGGCTACCCGGCCCGCTACCGGCTATCGGCGCCGACCACCGAGATCCCGGCCGACCTGCCGGCCGATCTGGCCCGGGCCATACACGGCCCCAGCGGCCCCAGCGGCGCCGACCGCGACGCCCAGAGCGGCTCGGGCGACCCGGCGCAAGCTCGTGATGCCGAGCCGGACGAGGCTTCCTGTGGAGGACTTGATACGTCGCCTCTTCCTTATGAGGGGTCCCCTCCGTCCCCCTGCAGTGCCGACCCGGGCGGCTCCAGCCACCGACGCCAGCACCGGGCCCGGGGGCAAATCGGCAGCGACGAAAGGGACCACGCGCGGGCCGTGCTGGCAGCCAGCGCAGGGGAGTGGCGGGCCCAGCGAGGCCGCGCGCCGGTGCCCGGCTGCGCGGAGCTGGCGCGAGTGGAGGCGATGACCGCGCTGGCGCTGCGGCACGTGCCGCGCGGCGAGGTGGTCCAGCTGCTCACCGAGCGCGTCGCAAGCGCGCGAGACCTGCCAGGCATGCTGGCCTGGCGGCTCGGCCAGGCACTGACTGCAGCCCGCCGCGATCTGTCCCGCCAGGTTCTGGCCGACGAGGACGGCGTCCGGTATGCCGCCTGGCTCTCCGGCCGGGGTAACACACCAGGCCCGGCCGCCCGGGCCGCGATCGCCACGGCGCGAGCCGAGCTCGAGGCCATTCAACGAAGGCGCGCCGCCGAGGGCCGCGCCGTGATCGACCACCTTCCGTGCCTGTCCACCACCGACGAGACCGCGCCGACCGACGAGGAGCTCCCGAAGTGACCCAGCCACCCCGGCCGCCCATGTCCGACCTGACCGCCCGGACCCTCCGCAAAGCCCACGCGATCGCCAGGGCGTACCGCGAGCTGCGCGAGCCACTCCCCGCCGGGATCGCCCGCCTCGACCGCGACTACCGCGCCTGGCGGTGGCGCGTCCAGAGAGGACGGCAACAACCATGAGCCCAGCGACCGCCGGGCAGCGCGGGGGAGTGTGTTACCGGCAGGCGCCTAACGGTTCATCGAAGCTGTAGGAATCCCAGGCCCAAACGGCGTTCGGTACGCTCCGTCGCTCGCCGGCGAGGGGTAACACCCCAGGTCCGGCCAGGCGGGCCGCGATCGCTCAGGTCACACGATCCCGGCCGTTGGCCGCGGCGCCATGCGCACTGTTATCGCCACCCCCGGCCGACATGCGGCGGATGCCGCTCAAGGCCGCGGCACGGCCAAGACCTTAGTGGACCGCCTACGGCGGGCTGTCTATGCATTCGCCTGAGCTTGGCATGCCGCCCCTCAGCATCAAGCGCCCCGCAAACCGAAAAAACTTTCAAAAACCGAAACTTTTTTCACCGGAGCCCTTGACGCTGAGCCTCCGGCGGCACGCCGCGGCGCTCATACGGCGGCGGGGAGCCCCGCCGCCCGCCTAGACGGCGAATGCGAGACCCCAGGAGACGGCCATGACAGCCACCGCCGGCGACCCCGCGTCCATGGACCGGCGCTCCGCCTTCCTCGCGAGCCTGGAACGGCTGGAGCAATGGCTTGCCGCCGAGCAGATCCCCTATGCGGTCTTCGGCAGCGTGGCCGCCGCCGCGTGGATCGACCAGGGGGCGTCGCTCGACTTCGACCGGCCGGGAGCACGCCACCCCGCCGAGACGATCCCCGACATCGACCTGCTCGTGCCGCGCGCCCGCCTGCGCCAGGTCAAGCGGTACGCCCGCGCCGCGCGGCGCGGCGCCGTCCCGGTCAGCATCGACACGTTCTGGTCCGAATGCTGGATCGACTACCGGCCGGGCTCCCAGCTCTCCTACCTGACGCACCGCCAGATCCGGACACCGGTGCGGACCGAGCTGTTCACCCCGTCCACGGCATCGCTCCTGGGGCAGCAGATCGCCGCGACAGACCCTCGCACGCTGCTGCACATATACGGCACCATGGGGGTGACCAGGCGGAAGGGCGCACTGCGGATCACCGCGTTGACCGAGGCCCTCGCCTCCGGGACGCTCACAAGCCGGTTCACCAGCCAGGACTGCCAGGCGTTCGGCGCCTTCCTGCTCGCCCGCCGACGCCGGTACCCGCTCTTCTTCGCCGCCAAGGGTGCGTGGGTAACGCTCACTGACGCGCTGCCGCCCCGGGCCTCCCAGTTCCTTGTGCACCACGTCCAACTGCGCGCCAACGGCCTGTACCGGATGCTGAACGACCGCCGGGCCCGCCGGTCACGACGCTAGGAACAGGCTGGCGCGCAGCCCGACATGGTCGGAGACATAGCCTGGCCCGCCGGGCAGCGGCGCCGTGCCGGCGAACACCACGGCGGCGGCTTCCGCCTTGACCCCGCCGCCGGTCAAGATGAAATCGATGCAGTGCGGCGTCTCGCCGGACGGGAGGTATTCGGCGCGGAACGTAGCCGGACAGCTGCCTTCAAACGCGTCGGCCAGACCGGAGGCTGCGACAAACCGGCCGAACACAGTGCTGTCGCGGTCAACGTTGAAGTCCCCGCACACCACCGGCGGCGCCGGGGCGCCCCGCACGACCTGCGCCAGCACGTCCAGCTGGGCGCGGTGCAGCGGATAGAACCGGCCCGTCTCCGACCAGTCGCCGTCCCGGTTGGCCACCGGATGGGTGTTCACGATGCACAGCCTGGGACAGGCCAGCTGAGTGACCAGCGCACCTTTCAGCGCCGCCCGGAACCGGGCCGCCCGGGAGACACCGGGAACCGCTGGCGGCATACCGAAACCGTGATAGGCCGTGCCGGACACCGTCAGCCGCGAGAACGTCACCAGCCCGCCAGCCGGGCCGGCCGGTGATGGCCGGAAGCTAACACAACCGAACGAGCGCATCCGCCGGGCTAGCAGCCGCAGATGCCACCAGCTAAGAACCTCCTGGAAGCACGCGACATCAGCGTCCCCGGCATCAAAGGCATCGCCAATCACCGCGTACCGGGCGGCCAGGCCCGACCCGAACACCGGCACACCCCGCGTGTTAAGCGACACCACGGTCACCCGCGCCGTCTGCACTCCGGGCATGACCCCGACCCTACTCGGACCGGACATTCCGGGCCGACGCTGGCCGGGGGAGCCCCGCCGCGACCAATCCCGCCAGGTCCCGCCTGACGAGGATGGCGTCCGGTACGCCGCGATGCTCGCCGCCCGTGGTAAACCCACCAGGCCCAGCCGCGCGAGCTGCGATCGCCGCGGTGCGGGCCGAGCTCGGCGCGATCCGGCGCCGGCGCGCCGAGGCTAGCCGGGGCTGATCTCCAAGTTGGCGTCTATTTCCGGTTCGTCGATAGCGGCCGCAGGCGGGCCAACTTCGGCAGCCGTGACCTCCGCGTCCGGCTCTGGTGTGACCTCCGCGTCCGGCTGCGGGCGGATCGACCTGGAACGGTGGGCCTCAGACAATATCTGCTGTGCCGTCTCGTCCAACTCGACGCCCTGGCGCAGCAGCTCAGCATCCCGGACGCCCAGATCGAGGAGGTGTTGCTCGAGGCGGCCGCGCGGTGCGATCACCAGGCCGGCCGTCGCCTGGTCGGCGGCGCTGAGCACCCAGCTGGGTGCGCCTACGGCCGCGGCAGCCTCAGCGGCCGGGCGCAGCGCCGCACGAGAAATACCGGCGGTGTCCGCGTAGATGGCGAGAGCGTCGGCGACCCGCTCGCGAGGCGCATTGGCATAAGCCCGGCGTACGTCATATTTCAGTTCGGGCAGCGAGCGGGTGGTGACATACAGGCGCCCGGCGGCGGCTAGCGTGCGGACGGTGCGCAGCTCGGTGCGGGCCGCCCGGGCCAGGCTGTCGGTGGCGTAGTGCATGGCGCCGACGACCTCGGCCAGCTCGGCGGGCCCGGGCGCCAGGCTAGCCGGGTCACGAATGGCGTGAGATGGTCTGCGGGCCGGCGTCCAATCCGGGTCCGCATACGCCAGCCGACCGGTCCATTGCGCCAGGTTCCTGGCCTCGATGGCCGCCGGGCGAGACAAGTAGCCCCGGCTGTCGGTCGCCATGTGGTCCCAGACGTGGGCGACGGCCAGCCAGGCACGGCGGTTGTCGTCAGCGTGAGCAGCGGCAGCGTCCAGGCTGGGCACGAGAGTGTGATAGCCGAGCTGGCGAGCCCGCTCCGCCAAGGCCAGGTACACGGTTTCAGCGTTGAAGCTGGTCACGACGTAGCTGGCGGCGGCATAGCGCATCGAGTCCGCGGTGAGTTCCGGAGACCATCTAGCTCGGGCGGCGAGCTGGCGGCGGGCTTGGTTGGCGCGCTGCGCAGTACTGCTGATGCCCGCGCACAAGTCGCTGACCGAGGCCTCCGGCGACGGCGCCTGCGCGGCGGGCGTGACGTTGACCGGGATGGCCTCCAGTAGCCGGCGATGCTCCGGAAGCACCGGCGCCTGCCACTGGGCGGCCTGGACGGCTGCGCTGAGCTCCCGCAGCTGCCCGGCTGCGCCCTGGAGGCGGTGCCATGCCGCGATGGTCTCAGAGTCGGCGGACCCGGCCAGCCGCAGCTCGGCCAGTTGCCCGGCGATCGCCTGGGCGTGATCGGCCAGCCCGGCCAGCAGGGCCCGGTTCACCGGCGCGGAGCCGATCACCGGCGCCCAGTCAGACAAGGCCCGGCGGCGGCCATCAGGAGTGGTGGTTAGGTGGGTATGCAGCAGGTCCCGGCCGTAGGTCAGCGCGGCGGCGTAGCCGTCCACGCGGGCGGCGAACGACCCAGGCGGGAACGTCGGCGCCGGGGCCGTCTCCTGGCGCGGCGCGCCGGTAATCAGGGTGGTCGCGGCATGGGCGCGTGCGATGGCGTGAGACCACAGGCCGTTCCGGACGCCGGGCCCGGCGGCGGCGATATCACCGGCGTACCGGCACATCACCGCGCCGGCCCGGCCAACTGCAAGAGTGATGTGACGGACCTGCTCGGCCCCGACTGGCGGATCCGGGTACGGCGGCGGGGACGCCAGCGCGTCGGCCCGGCGCCAGAAGTCACCGAATACCGCCGGGGACTGGGCCGCGCGGCCGCCCGCGGCCACGATCAGCCCGGCGGCGCGAGCAGCTCGTGCATGCGGCCCGCGTACGCTGCAGCGGCCGCACAGGCGGACCCGCCACCTCGAGTCTCCGCGCCGCGCAGGCGGGTAGACAATGCGAGGCTGAGCTCCGCGACCTGATCAGCAACGTCGGTCACCGCAAGCGACGTCACGGCCTCGGCTAGCACGGCCCCCGGGCCGGGAAACGATCCCGCGGCAGCGACCGCGTCGCGGCCGTTTGCGGCCTCGGCGGCGGCCAGCACGAACGCGGGCAGCAGGGGCCCAGCGCGATCCTCAGCACCGCGCAGCGCCTGCAGGGCACACTCGAAAGCGCGGTACGCGGCGCCGAGCAGAGCGGGAATGTCCTCGGCCCTCAGCACGGAACTGGCGGCCGCCGGCAGATCAGGACTGGACGTAACACCTCCCGGGGGAGCGATCAGCCTCGCCCTCCGCCACGTCCAGCGGAGGCGAGGCCAGGGTATCCAATCCCCCCGGGCCAGCGCGGGGGAGTGCGGCCCGGCACACAGCCGCGCACCGGTGCCCGCCGCGATCGATCCCGCCAGGTCCTCGCCGACGAGGACGGCGGCCCGCACGCCGCGGTGCTCACCGCCCGGGGTAACACACCCAGGCCCGGGCGGTCCGGGCCGCGCTCACCGGCGGCGCGGGGGGCTGGGCTGACGCGATCCGGCATCGCGATCACCACCGCCCGGCGCCGTCGGCCTCGCGAAACCGATAGCTTTAGATGCGATTAGATATGTAATGATATTAGTTGACGAGATGATATGAGATTAGTTAGATTGAGGGAATGAACGAGATGTCATCCCAGGAACCCGCGACGACGACAGCCACCGCGGTGACGTGCCGGTGGGAGTACGAGGACGGCCGCCAGTGCACTAGGCCGACCGCGCCGCGGCGCGGCACCAGGGGGCCGGCGCCGGTGTACTGCGAGCAGGCGGACGCGGCCGGGCAGCCGGTGCACAACCCGCTGAACGCCTGGCGCACCAAGACGCGCGCCGCCGATGCAGAAGGCGCCGAGCCCCAGGCGGACCGCACGCCGGTCGCCACGGCGATCAAGACCGCGGGCGGCGCCCTGGACCGGGCTGAGCAGCTCGCCGCCGCGCTCCGGGAGACCACCGAGCACCTAACAGAGGCCCTGGCCACCGCGGCCAGTCCCGATGCGGCCGCCGCGCAGATCCAGGCGCAGGTTGACGACGCCGAGGAGGAGCGCGACGAGCAGCGGCGGCGGGCCGACCGGGAGGAAGCGGCCCGGTTCGCTGCTGAGACCCGCGCCGGGCAGGCCCGGCAGGCAGCCGACGACATGGCCGCGCAGGCCGAGGCCGCGCAGGCGGACGCAGAAGCCGCCCGCGCCGAGCGTGACGCCGCCCGGGCCGAGCTCCGGGACCGGATCATCGAGCACGAGCAGGCCCGCCAGGCCATCCGCCAGGAAGCCGACCAGGCCATCGCCGGCGCCCGTCAGCAGGCCGAGGAGGAAATCCGGCAGGCACGAGCTGAGCGTGACGCCGCTGTGGAGCGGGCCGAGACGGACAAGGCCTCGGCGATCGCTGAGGCCGCGCAGCGCGCCGGCAGTGCCGAGGCGCAGGCACAGGAGGCGATCCAGCGCGCCCGGGCCGACGCCGAGGCGCAGGTCCGCGCCGCGGACGACGCCCGGGGCCAGGCCCTGGCGCAGGCCGCGCAGGCTGACCAGCGCGCCGCGGCCGCCGAAGCACGCGCCGACGACGCACGCGCAGAGACCGCGCGGGCCCGGGAAGACGCGGCACGCGACCTTGACCAGCTGCGCGCCGACGCCGAGCGGGAGCGGGATGAGATCCTGGCCAGGCTCACCGACACTGCCCGCCGCCTGTCCCAGGTGACCACGGCGCACACCGAGGAACTCGCGCAGCTGCGCGCCGACGCGGCCAGGGAGCGGGACGAGCTGCGCGCCGCACTGGAATCCCGCGCCCAGGTCCTCGAGGAGTCGCGCAATGAGCTGCGCACCCGGGCCGAGCGCGCCGAGCGTGACCTCGACGCCGCGCGGGCCGAGCTGACCACCGCACGCCACGAGGCTGAGCCGGCGCAAACCCCGCCAGGGAGCCGACGCCGGCGAGGTGGCCAGACTGCGGAGTAGGGGAGCGCAACCGTGACCGTGTCGCTGCCGCAACTGGCCCGCCGCCTCGGCCTGGAGCAGTGGCAGGCAGAGCGGGCCGTCCGCGACGGGCTGCTGCCCCAGCCCGACCGGGCCCGCCGCCACTGGTCCGAGGCCGCCGCCGTCCAGCTGGAGCAGGCCGCCGAGGCCATCCGCACGGCCGCCGGGCGGGTGCCCGACGTGGGCGCCTGGCGCGCCGCCGACTACCTCAAAGACAAGCTCGGCGTGGAGATGACCGCCGGCGGGGTGGAGCGGCTCGCCGCCCTCGGCCTGCTCGGCCTGGCCGAGATGTACAAGGGCTGCCAGCTGTACTCCGGCGCCGACCTCGAAGAATTTACCGACGCCGACGCGGCCGCGTCGGCCGAGGCGACCCGGGACCGAAATGCCAGGCAGGCCGCCGCCTACATGCGCATCCGCGAGGCCGACTTCCGCCTCCTGGCCCGGTTCGGGTTCATCACCCCCGCCAGGTGGGTCGACGGGCAGTGGGCCAGGTTCCCGGTGTACGCCGTCGACGCCCTCGACGCGTTCCTGGCTCGCGAGGACATCGACTGGCCGGCGGTCCGCGCCACCCCGCGCAACAAGCGGACCCCCCTGTACTACCTGGCCGAACCTGAACTGGTCATGGCTGCTCTGGCGGGCCTGGGCGAGCATAAGGGACGCCGGTGAAAGGGCGGGCGGTCATCTCGTGCGGCGACGCGGGCCGGCTGTTGCGCGGCGCTGAAGATGCCGACGTAGGAGGCGTTCGCGGTGCCGATGTGGGCGGCGTGTTAAGGCCCCGCAGCCGGGTTGCTGCGGGGCCTTGGTGGTGGTGGCGCCGGTGGCCGTGGGTAAGGTGCCGGTCAGGTGTCGGTGACTTCGGTGACGGCTGCGCGGGCGGCTTGCTCGTCGACGATGGCCTTGCCGGCGGCGTAGGTGGCGACCAGGGCCTGGATGGCGAGGTTGTTGACCGCGCGGGGGTAGCCGCGGGAGGTGGTGTGGATCAAGGAGGCCGCGTCATCGCTGAACAGGGGGTCGGACCGGCCCGCGAGCTTGAGGTGGTGGCTGATGTAGCTGCTGGTTTCGGCGCTGGTCATCGGCGGCATCGCGTATCTCAGCGCGGTGCGCTGCTCCAGGGCGGCGAGCACGGCGAGCTTCATGGTGCGCCGCAGGGTGGGCTGGCCGATGAGCAGGCAGGCGAGCGGGGAGTCGGCATCGAGGTTGTGGTTGGTGAGCATCCTGATCGTCTCGAGCTGCTCATACCGCAGCAGGTGGGCCTCGTCGATGACCAGGACGGGGGTCTTGCCGCGCTCGTCGCGTTCGGCGGCGAGCATGGCGCTGGCCTGGGCGGTGAGCCGGGAGTAGCTGCGGTCGGGCTGGCCGCCGAAGGTCGCGACGATCATCTCGTGCAGCCCGCGGATGCCGATCATCGGGTTGGGCAGGTAGATGATGGTGTGCCGGGAGGCATCCAGGCCGGCCAG
>Ga0335074_10003117_pt1 | contig 22572 bp, 22 predicted proteins | sample Lox_Sample_23_FD_206715 | JGI IMG/M metagenome (GOLD analysis project Ga0335074, IMG submission 206715) | Soil microbial communities from Loxahatchee National Wildlife Refuge, Florida, United States - Lox_Sample_2.3 | ecosystem: Environmental > Terrestrial > Soil > Wetlands | place: USA...
TGGTTTGGTTTTCGTGGGTCGGTGGACGAGGCAGAATCATTATCGTGCCGGAGCTGCCTGAAGTGGAGTCGCTTGCGGCTGACTTGCGGGAACGGGCGGTCGGCCGGGTCATCGAGCGAGCTGACATAGCCGAGTTTTCTGTGCTTAAGACCTACGATCCGCCGCTCGCGGCGTTGCGCGGGGCGAAGATCGTGGCGACTGCCAGGTACGGGAAGTTCCTTGATCTTGTCTGTGAGTCGTCCGGCGGCGCTGACTTGCACCTGATTACGCACCTGGCGAAGGCCGGCTGGCTGCGGTGGCGTGACCAGTTGCCTGATGCGCCGCCTAAGCCGGGGAAGGGGCCGCTCGCGTTCCGCCTGAGGTTCTCCGACGGTGCGGGGTTCGACCTGACCGAGGCGGGCACCAGAAAGCGGCTGGCCGTATACCTGGTTACCGATCCGCTCGCCGTGCCGGGGATCGCGTCGCTCGGGCCCGATCCGCTTGCGCCCGGCTTCACCGTTGAAGTGCTCGCCGGTTTGCTCGCGGGGCGCAGAACGCAGATCAAGGGCGTGCTGCGAGATCAGAAGATCATCGCGGGCATCGGCAACGCCTACTCCGATGAGGTACTGCACGCCGCGAAGATGTCGCCGTTCAGGCTCGCGTCGAGCCTGACCCCGAATGACGTCGCGGAGTTGCACCGGGTGATCGTCGAGACACTGCGATCGGCGATCGAGCGGTCAGAAGGACTGGCCGCCGCCGAGTTGAAGGCAGAGAAGAAGGCTGGTCTCGCGGTGCACGGGCGTGCCGGGCAGCAATGCCCGGTCTGCGGTGACGTCGTGCGCGAGGTCTCTTTCGCCGACTCGGCGCTGCAGTACTGCGCGACGTGTCAGACAGGCGGCAAGCCGCTGGCCGACCGCCGCCTGTCCCGCTTGCTCAAATGACTCGCCTCAGGTAGCCGCTCAGTAGAACGTCTTGTGCAGGTTGTTGAACAGGCCGATGTCGCACTCGCCGTCGACGATGACCCGATCCACCTTGTGCCCGAACCAGGTGCCGGTAATAACGATCTGCTCGGCGCTCGCCAGGATCATCGGGCAGACCTTGACCTTACTTACCGGCGCGAACGGGTGCTTGACGCCGAGGATGGCCTTGCAAGCCGCGACCGCGTCTGGCGCGGTGCCGCCTGCCGGCTGGCAGTGCAAGGTCCAGTGCGTGGGTCCTGAACCCTTGCCATGAATGATCCGGACACTCAGGTCGACCTTCGATGGCTTTGGCGCGCTCTTGGAACCGGCACCGCTGCCAGGGGCGGTGGCGGTACCGCAGGCAGCCAGCATCGCGGTTGCGACGATGAGGCCGGTCAAGGCGAGCAGGAGCCGACTGGGCCGGGCCCCGGCTAGCCGCGGCGATTCTGTGGCGCGGGGGCAGCCGCTTCGCGGTGCCCCACTTCTGTGGCTAATCACAACCATTGGACGCCCGCTCGGTCGCGGCGGTTCCAATGCCCGTTCGGCCCGCGTTGTCCAGGCGGCGGGCATCGGACGGGTCCGGCCTGGCATTTCGCCGTGCGCTGCGGTTTTCTAGTGCAACCATAGGGACGTGCGGCGCAGAAGGGCGATGAAGGCGAAGCCGGATCAGGCGCGCCTCGATGCTACGGCCCGTGCGGTCATCGAGTGCGCGGGCGCGCCGATTATCGCGCTCGGCAAGGACAGGACCGTGTGCGTCTGGAACCGCGCCGCTGAGCGGATGTTCGGCTGGGCCGCCGGCGAAGTGCTCGGTCTCGAGCCGCCGATCGTGCCGAGAGAACTGCGCGCCGAGTACAACGCCGTGCTCGAAAGAGTCGCGAGCGGCGGTCAGGTCTCGCTCGCCACGAGGCGCGTCTGCAAGGCGGGCGAGGTAATTGACCTCAGGATTGACACGAGCGAACTGGTCAACGCGGACGGGGAACGGCTCGGCTGGATCAGCGTCTGCCATCCGAGCAACACCGACACAACCGTCCGCCAGTACATGGCCGAGCGGGCGCGGCTGGTGAGACGGCTCGGTGACGTGGTCGCCGATATGAACGCTGAGCTTGATCTCGAGGCGGTGCTTGACCGGATCGCGGCCAGCTTGCGGGAGCTGACCAGGGCCGACGCTGGCGGCTTCGTGCTGATCGAGAACGACAGTCTCCGGCTGGTATCCATGGACGGCCTGCCAGTGACGCTACGTGGCCGTACGGCCGAGTTGCCAAGCAGCCTGGTGGGCGAGCTGATGCGGTCAGGCAACTCCGTGCTGCTGCGCACCGGGGAGTCAGGCGAATTCGACGACCTCATCTGGTCGGCTCTTGACGGTCTCCACACGATCGCGCTGAGCCTTTCCTACGTGGGCGGCAAGCCTTACGGTGCGCTGTACGCGCTCTACAGCAGGCGCCAGGTCGGGCATGTCGAGCTTGAGTTGCTTGAGCTGCTTGCCGGTCACGCGAGCGTCGCACTGTCCAACGCGACAGCGTTCTCTGAGGTCGTGCGCCAGCGTGCGCATGAACGGGCGGTGATCGATGGCAGCGCGGATGGCATCGCGGTACTTGACGACGCCGGCCTGGTCAGGCAGTGGAACCGGGCCGCGCACGCCCTGACCGGCGTGCCCGCAGCTCAGGTAACGGGCAATCCGCCGCCATTTCCCTTGCCTGAACCAGGGGCCACGCTGACCTTCAAGCTGCCCAACAACCGCTGGATCGACGTCTTGTGCACGGTGCTTGACGGCCGCGACGAGCAGGTCATCGACTTTCGTGACGTGACGGCCGCGAAGGAACTTGAAGAAGCGAAAGACCTGTTTCTCGCCACCACAAGCCACGAGCTCCGCACTCCCATTACCGTCGTGCAGGGATTCGCCAGCACCCTGGCCAATCGCTGGGACAAAATGCTTGACACCGACCGGCGGGGCGCGGTGCGGACAATCGCCGAGCGGGCCGAGTCACTAGGAAGGCTCGTCGACCAGCTCTTGCTCGGGTCGCGGGCGGGGGCGAACCGGCTCACCGTCAAGGAGGAAAGGTTCGATCTCGCCGGACTGCTGCAGGACGCGGTGCGCGTCTTTCAGCCGCTTTCTGATAAACACGTCGTGGTCATCGACCTTCCGCCAGCGCTGCCGCAGGCTTACGGCGATCTCGCCGCGACGGACAGCATTGTCGGGCAGCTACTTGAGAATGCCCTTAAATACTCACCGGACGGCGGGACCATCACGGTGAGCGCCTCGGCGCCAGGGGTACCAGAGGTGCCGGGAGCCGCGGAGATCCACGTCACGGTCTCTGACGAGGGCATCGGCATCGCCGAAGCAGATCTTGAGCGGGTATTCGAGCGGTTCGTACAGGGCGAGGCCGGCGACCGCCGGCGGTTCGGTGGCATCGGCCTCGGCCTTTATATAGTGCGGCAGCTCGCGCGCGCACAGGGCGGCGACGTGACGGCTGAGCGAAGGGAAGGCGGCGGGACGATCATGCGGCTCGTGCTCCGCAGGGCCGACGGAGAACCACCGCATCAGAACGGCGCCAGCGCCATCATGGCGTCTGGCACCACGCCGCTACTGGCCAGGCCGCTGCTTCCGCACCCGCGTCGCCCGGCAGACGGCGCTCAAGGCAGCGGCAACGACTCAAACGGCAACGGCTCAAACGGCAACGGCTCAAACGGCAACGGCTCGGGCGGGACCGGTGACTAGGCGCTCGCCGGTTCCGGTGCGCCGATCCGCTTCCTGGTGACCGGATCCCTGGCGACCTTCTCGCCCCCTGAGGCGTCGATGTACCTGTCGATAATGCCGATGACGTCTTCGCCCTGCTCGATGATCTTGCCAGAGTCCAGCCAGATCACCCGGTTACAGGTGTCCTCGACCTCCTCAAGGTCGTGTGCGACGAGAAAGACCGTGCCCGCCTTGCGCCGCAGTTCATCGATCCGCTCGTGACTCTTGACGCGGAACTCGGCGTCACCTGTCGCGAGTGCCTCATCGATCAGGAGGATCTCGTAGTCCTTGGCCGCGGCTATCGCGAATCTGAGCCGGGAGCCCATGCCGGAGGAGTAGGTCTTCATCGGCAAGTTGATGAACTCGCCGACACCCGAGAAGTCCACTATCGAGGCGTACTTATCCTTGATTTCCTTCTTGGTCATCCCCATCGCCAGGCAGCCGAGTACCACATTGCGCTCGCCTGTCAGGTCCTCGAGCAGCGCGGCGTTGACGCCGAGCAGTGAGGCGTCACAGATCGTGTAGACGGTGCCCCTCTCAGGAGGAAGCAGGCCGGCGATCGCCCGCAGGAGAGTGGACTTGCCTGACCCGTTCCGCCCGATGATGCCGATCGCGTCGCCACGGTAGGCGACGAAAGACATGCCGCGGATGGCGTGGACCTCGCGGATGGCGGGCCTGGTCTTGCGGCCGATGATACGGAAGAGCGCCGTTGACGCGGTGCCCCGGTCGCCGCCCGCGCCGTAAACGCGGTAAACGACTTCCAGGTCATCGACGATCACGGTTGGCTCAGCCACGGCCGTAGAACACCTCCTTGCGCCAGAAGAACCAGAACCCGAAGAGCAGCGCCACCACGGCCCACCCGGCACCGAGTTCCCAGACGTGGGCGGAGATGAAGGTCGGGTGGCAGTAGGCGCTGCCGTACTGGCTGAGCGGGAACTTCGCCGGAAGCTGCTGCTTGACCAGTGCCTGCGCGTGGCTCCAGGCCGCAACTGTGACGCCGGCGGGCTTGTCAGGCTGCCCGGCCCAGGCCGCGCAGTAAGCGGCGTTGTAAGGCTTAGCGCCGAACGCGCTCAGGCGCTGAGACTTGAGCAGGGCGTTCCGCACCATCGTGAGGTAGATGGCTGCCGGGTTGAGCTCGATCAGCGTCGTCGCCCAGCCGTAGTGCTGGCTGTGCTCGGCAACGAACTGCTGGACGCTGTAGATGACGCCAGAGATATATAGCCACGTTCGCATCAGGAAAGGCAGCAACTGCGCGAAGTCGTTGACCCGCGCGCCTGTCCGCGCCGCGAACAGGCCGATGCCCGCGTTGAACATGGTCAGGAGCGCCAGCGCAGGGATAACGAGCAGCCAGTACCAGCTCAGCGGCTCGCCCTCGAACAGGACGAGCACGAAAAGCACGACCATGGAAAGCAGCATCTGCTGCAGTTCGATCATCACGTAAGCGAGCGGCAGCGACGCCCTGGGGAACTGGAGCGCCCTGATCAGCGGCAAGCTGTCCGTGATCACCTTTGACGTCGAGATGAAGGTTCGCTGGGTGAAGCTGAACACGAAGACGCCGGTGACCAGGAAGGCCAGGTAGTCGGGCACGCCCCGGCTGACGTTCCTGATGATCACGCCGAAAATAAGGAAATAGACGCCCGCGTTGAGCAGGGGCGCCAGTACCTGCCAGAGTTGGCCGAGCTTCGCTTCCGTGTACATCGCGATATTGCGCGCGGTAGCGAAGCCCATGATGAAGCTCCACCGGTGCGCTAGTTCGCGGAGGTACACCCCGATAGGCGCGCGCTGCGCGCTCGGCTTCAGCCCGTACTCGGCGGCCAGCGCCGCAAGCGACGGATCGTGCTGCCCTGGCTCGGCTCCGCCAGCGGCCGGCCCGGCGGACGCATCAAGCAACTGGCCAGGCGAACTGATCCTCGTCGCCTTCATGACGACAGGACCGGCCAGGGCCGGAGGGACGGGCGGGCGAGAGTCACGGCGCCGACTGTACCCGAGGAACGTCCGTGCGGCCCTGAGTGCCGTCCGCCCCGCCGGTGAGATTATAACGATCTGATAACCAAGATCCCCTGGTCACTGGCCGGTCAATCATTCGCAAACCCCTGGCCGGCTTGATGTCGGCGCCCTGGCCGCTTTGGCCAGCCCGCCCGAAGACTCGCCGGCGGCCGATCTCGTGACCGCGCGCCGGTTTCCGGCCCGGTCAGCCTGGGCATTTCACGTCCGCAGCCAAGAAGCCAACGTGTCGCGGTGTCGGGGGACGGTGCCTGGGAGGTGAGAAAGTCGAGCGTGGTGCACCTGCCTTGTGCGCCGGCGAGCGTGGCGTTCGCCCGCCGGGCCCTGTCCGATGAACTGAGGGCTGCGGGCGTACTTGACCAGGCGGTAAGCGATGCCGCCCTGGTGGTCAGCGAACTCGTGAGCAATGCGATCCTGCACGCCTACCCGCTGCCTGGTGAGCGACTCAAGGTGGCATGGGCAATGGACGAGGGCTGGCTTGAAGTCGCGGTGAGCGACGGCGGCAGCGCGACGACGCCGCATGCCGGCCACCCGACATCCTCATCGGTCAGCGGCAGGGGACTAGCGATCGTGGCGCACCTCTGCCAGACCTGGGGCGTGCGCGCGGAAGAGATCGGCCTCACGGTCTGGGCGATCTTGCCCGCTCCTGGCCGGGCGGCCTACAGCGCTGCCGCGACGCCAGACCAGCTCGCAAGGGCCGCGACCTCTTAACGGCTTGGCAGGCTCGTCATCGGCTGGCAAGGATCGGCCCAACAGCTCTCCTCGCAGGCGTAATCGGCCCGGTGCCTGGTGATATCGGCAGGGAGGGTCGCAAGGAGCCAGGCTCCTGGCGAGAAGCAGTGGTCACACGGAGGAATAGTGGGCCTGGGCATCGGCGCTGACAGCGAAACCGGCTGCCTGCGGACGGCGCTGATGCACCGGCCAGGGCGGGAGCTCAGCCGGATCACCCCCCGTACCAGGGACTTGCTCAGGATGCCCGCCCTTCCCTGGGTCGCGAGGGCACAACATGAACACGATCTCCTCGCCGACGCACTGCGTGACCACGGCGTCGAGGTGCTCTACCTGACCGGACTCCTGCAGGACGTGCTCGAGTACGAGGCCGCACGTGCCGAGGCGATTGCCTCCGCACTGGGTAATGCCGAGCTCGGCGGCGAACTGGCGGCAGCGCTCCGGGGGCACCTCGAAGGACTCGGACCTGAAGACCTGGCCGTGACCTTGACTGGCGGGCTCGCCACCGACGAACTCAAGGCCGGCCACGGGCTCGTCTACGACCTGCTTGACCCCCGTGATTTCGTCTTGGAGCCCTTGCCCAACCTGGTTTTCAGCCGTGACGGCAGCACCTGGGCAGGCGATCAGGCCATTACCGGAACGCTGCCGGGACCGCGGCGCAGGGAAAGCGATCTGATTGCGACGATCTACGGCCATCATCCCCGGTTCGCCGGGGTCAGCCAGCTCCGCGCGCAGGACTCACCGTTGCATTGCGGCGATGTGGTGCTGCTCGGTCCTGGCGTAGTCGCCGCAGGAGTCGGCGCCCGCACCACCGCTGCCAGCGTTGAACTCCTTGCCAGGCGCCTGCTAGACGTGGGCTCGGCAACGCACGTGCTTGTCATCCCGACTGCCGAGCGGGCGAAAGACAAGACCTTCGATCAGGTCTGTTCCGTTCTGGCACCTGGCGTCGTCCTGATGAATCCCGCTCACGCCTTCACGCTGACCGCTCTGACAATTACCGGCCGGTCAGGCGAACTGACCATTTCCCGTCCCCGGCCGTTCCTCGAAGCGGCCGCTCGCGCGCTCGGCATCGACCAGCTAACGGCGATCGGCACGGGGATCGAGTCGGCCCAGTGGGACGACGGCGGTAACACGCTCGCCATCGGCGATGGCCAGCTCATTTGCGACGAGCGCAACAGCGAGACCAACGCCAGGCTCGCAGGTGCCGGATTCAGGGTGACCACTGTGCCTGGCGGTGAACTCGGCGGTATCAGGGGCGGCCCTCGTGCGATGTGCGTGCCCCTGCTGCGTGACCCGCTCACCACGGCCGGTCATCGGGAGAATCCCGCCACCATCAGCAACGAGCACACCATCCCGCCATCGGCGGGCATGCCGCTACCCAGCCTTGCCGTCAGCGACGGCGAGCTAGCTCCCGCGGGGGCCAGCGAACGCTAGGCTCGCCTGCTCCAGCGGCCGATCCTGAACAGCCCGACCCCGAGCAGCACGACAAGCACCAACCAGAACCCGATGATCAGCGTGTGTACGACCGCGTACAGCAGCACCCAGAGCACGAGAAAGATCGCGGCCGCCGCCACTATGAACGCGATGATGCGCATCATGCCTTCAACACTACCCGCGAGGTGGTGCAACCCCTCACGGGCGAGTAATGTGCGGCTCGTGGAGCTTAAGGTCACAAGCCAGCCGCGCGGGGAATACGTCGTGATGTCCGTTCACGGCGAGATCGACCTGTACACGGTCCCCCGGTTGCATCGTGAGCTGGACAATGTGCTGGCCTCGCCCGAGCCTGTTCACCTCATCGTCGACCTGTCGGGCGTCGACTTCTGCGACTCGACAGGCGTGAACGTGCTCCTCGGGGCGCACCGGACGGCGCGCGAGAAGGGCGGCAACCTCGAGCTCGCCGCCCCCCGGCCAGCCGTGCGCAAGATCCTGCAGGTCACCGGCCTGGAAACGGTCTTCACGGTCAGAGACGTCGTCTAGGACCGCAGGGCCGACTCGCCGTTAAGGCGTGAGTGGTTCGTGTCGCTACTAGGATCGCTGGCATGTCGGCACACGGCGACCTGGCCGTCGTCATCTCAGCCAGGAACGAGTCTGATCGGATCAGCGCGACGGTGAAGGCAGCCGCTGGCATTCCAGGCGTCGACCTTGTAGTCGTGGTCGACGACGGCTCCACCGACGGCACAGCGGCCGAGGCCGAGCACGCCGGTGCGATCGTGGCCAGGCACACCCGCAACAGGGGCAAGGCGGCCGCTATGGAGACTGGCGCGGAGGCAGTCCGCGTGATCGAGTCCAAAGACGAGCAAGGCCGGCCAAGGCACCTTCTCTTCCTAGACGCCGATCTCGCCGACACCGCCCAGAACGCCTCGCCGCTCGCCGAGCCCGTGCGCAACGGCGATGCTGACATGACGATCGCGGTCTTCGAAAGCCGCGAGAAGCGCGGCGGGCATGGTTTCGTGCTTGGCCTCGCCGGTGCGGGGATCGAGCGGGTCACCGGCTGGCGACCGGCCGAGCCGCTCAATGGCCAGCGATGCCTGACCAGGGCGGCCTTCGAGGCAGCGCGACCGCTTGCCGACGGCTGGGGCGCGGAGACCGGCCTCACGATCGATCTGCTGCGCCAGGGCATGAGGATCGCCGAGGTCCAGGTGCCGCTTACCCACCGCGCTACCGGCAAGGACCTTCACTCCCAGTTGCACCGGGCGCATCAGTTCGCCGACGTCGCCAGGGCTCTGGCTGCCCGCAATGCCTGGCGCCCGCCGGCCGGGCAGCCAGCACCCGTCGAGCAGGTAACCTCAGCCGGGCGGGCCGACGTCGTCTGATGGAGCCTAGGAGACTAGGCGCCACCGGGCTCACGCTCTCCGCGGCAAGCCTCGCGCTCACGGCGACCGTCGCGCTGCTCGGCCCGTCCCTGATGGAGCCGGTCCTGCCAGGTAAGGCCGGGCAGCCCCCTTGGTCGCTCGCCGCGCACCCTTCTCCTTACCTGGTCATCGCCCTCAGCGGCGCGGCAATCGTCGCTGCCGTAGCAGGAACAGCCCTCATTCTTTCCGCCAATAAACACGGCTGGCTGCTGCCAGCGGTGCCTTTGCTGCTCGCCGGGATCGCCGTGGCCTTGCTCCTGGCCTTCCTGCCGCCGATCGGTTCCTCTGATCACCTCAGTTACGCGGCCTACGGCCGCATGGCCATCACCGGTCACAACCCTTACACCACCACCCCGGCCATGCTCGCCCGCCTCGGTGACCCGGTGGCACGGGCGGTGCAAGACTGGCGGGGCAGTCCGTCCGTGTACGGGCCGCTTGCCGTCGGCGTTCAGGCTCTCGCCGCGACGATCGGCGGCACCTCAGTGCGGCTGATCGTTTTCGTGCTCTCGCTGGTCAACGTCCTGGCGTTCGCGTGTACCGGGCTGATACTGCACTGGCTCGGCCGAGGCGATGAGAACAGGCAGTTCAGGTCGGCAGTGCTGTGGACGGCGAACCCGCTGCTCCTGCTGGTACTGGTCGCTGGCGCGCACGTGGACAGCCAGGCGATCGTGTTCGGCGTGGCCGCGGTCGCCATCGCTGTCAGCGGCCTGCGGCTGACCAGGGACCGGCTTGGATGGCAGGTGCTGATCGCGGTCGCCGCGGGAATGCTGACCGGCCTCGGCTTCGCGGTCAAGGTCACGACCGCGCTCATCGGCGCGGGCATCGCGCTTGGAATCGTGTTCTGGGCCGGCCGCGGCAAAGACAAAAAAGAGGTCATCGTGATGCTAGGCGGGCTGGCGGCCGGGTTCCTCGCGGTCGCCGGAGCCGCCCTGGTTCCCTGGGGCACCTCCATGTTCACCCCGGCAGCGCACGGAGGCAGCTATACCTCGATCGGGTCGCCCTGGCGCGCGGTGCGGAGCGGGCTGCGGTTGATCATCGGCGAATCGGCGGCGGAGGACGCGGTCAAGGCGGGAGCCCTGCTGCTCGCGGCATTGCTGCTCGTGCTGCTTGTCAGGTATCTTGCGCAAACCTGCGGCGATGACCTGATCACGGCCATGGCGTTCGCGTTCGTGTTCGCCTGGCTGCTGGCTTGGCCTTACGTGCTGCCCTGGTACGACGGGCTAGGCTGGGCACTGCTCGCCGTGCTGCCGGCCGGACAGGCAGCGGTGAGGTTCTGCTGGCTGATGCTGGCGAGGACGGCAGCGCTGGCCATCGGGTACCTGCCGGCACGGGGGATACCGCTGCCTGCTGGCCTTGGCTGGCTGGAGACCGTGGTGCGGACCGTGGTCACGCCGCTGGCACTGCTCACCATCGTGATACTGACGATCGTCTGGCTCTGGAGGCCGAATGACATCACTCGCACCGCGCTGCGCTTATCTGGGGCCGCGCGGCACGTTCTGCGAGCAAGCGGTCATCGCCTTGCATCCGGGTGACGAGTTCGAGCCCGTTCCTTGCCCGACGATCGCCGGCGCTATCGATGCGGTGCGCACCGGTCAGGCCGAGCGTGCGGTCGTGCCGATAGAAAGCTCGGTCGAGGGCGGCGTCAACGCCACGCTTGACGAACTCTCCGAAGATCCTGCGGTCCTGATCAGGGCCGAGGTCATGGTGCCCGTCGAGTTCGCCCTGCTGGTGCGGCCCGGTACCGAACTGACCGACATTAAGGTCGTCGGCGGGCACCCGGTCGCCCAGCCGCAGTGCAGGCGCTGGCTGGCCGAGCACCTGCCTGACGCGCAATGGCGCCCGGCCATGTCGAACGCGGAAGCGGCCTGGCAGGTCGCCGACGGCGAACTCGACGCCGCCCTGGCGGGCAGCTTCGCGGCTGGCCACTACGAGCTTAAGGTGCTCGTTGACGGCGTTCACGACCGGACAAGCGCGGTCACCAGGTTCGTAGAGGTCAGTGCGCCGGGACCGCTGCCCGAGCCGACGGCATCGGACCGCACGTCGGTCGTCGCGTTCCTCCGCGACGATCATCCTGGTGCTCTGATGGACATACTCAGCCAGTTCGCGGTGCGTGGCGTCAACCTCAGCCGGATCGAGTCAAGGCCAACGGGCGAAGGCATCGGCCGATACTGCTTTTTCATCGACTGCGAAGGGCACGTGCTCAGCCCCAGCGTCGGTGAAGCCCTCATGGGACTGCGCCGCACGTGCAGCGAAGTGCGTTTCCTCGGCAGCTACGCCACGGCAGAAGTGCCGTCGGGCCCGGTCAGGTTGCTCGCCCCGCCCGCCGAAAAGCTCAGCGATGGCGAAGCGCAGCAAGCGGACGGCAAGTTCACCGCCGCCGCCGACTGGCTCCACCGAATCCGCTCCGGCCGCGACTAACCGCGGTGGCGCCTGCGCGGGAACATAGTGCAGAGCTATAGATATGGGCCTGAGGTGCGGGTGGGCTGTGATTCCTCTTGCGGCACCATGCCGGGCGGCAGCGCGCGGCGCATCTGCTCGAGTTGAGCGCGCGCGGCCATCTGCTGCGCGAACAGCGTGGTCTGGATCCCGTGGAACAGGCCTTCAAGCCAGCCGACGAGCTGGGCCTGAGCAACCCTGAGTTCGGCCTCGCTTGGGACCTCGTCCTCGGCGAACGGCAGGGAGAGGCGCTCAAGTTCCTCGACGAGTTCTGGGGCCAGCCCGTCCTCAAGTTCCTTGATCGAGCTGGTGTGGATCTCCTTCAGCCTGGCGCGGCTCTTCTCGTCGAGCGGCGCGGCCTTGACCTCTTCGAGTAGCTGGCGGATCATGCTGCCGACTCGCATCACCTTGGCAGGCTGCGCGACCATCTCGGTTACGGGCCGCTCGCCGCCCATGACCTCGTCGGCATCGGTTTCGACAGCCACTCCGTCAGGTCCCACCACCACGATCTTGGTGGGTGCCTGGGAATCGGGCTGCCTGTCGTCGTCGTCCATGGCACCTAGTCTGTCGGTCGGATGGTCCGCACGCATCTTAGGGTCCGCGGTAAGCAAGTGTTGACCGCATGAAGAGTCATGTTGGTAACGTTATTGACGTGGCTGTGATGACCATCAGCATCAGCATGGATGAGCGTACTTACCGCCAGGCCAAGGCGGCCGCCGAGCGGGCGGGCGTGCCGATGTCGACCTGGATGTCGAAGTCGGCGAAGGAAAAAGTGCAGCGCGACGCCGCGATGACCGTCGCCGAGATTGATCTCGGCACCGGCCAGGCCTGGGCGGCCTGGACCGAGGCAAGCGAGCAGGATTTCAACCCGGAGGCGGAGAAGGGCGCTGCGTGAATCGCGGCGATGTTTTCGCGCACAAGGGTCTAGGACGCGCCGGTTTCGTCGTCATCGTGAGCAATGACGGTTTCGGCGCGGTCACCGGGCATCCGGTCGTGGTCAGGGTAAGCGACCGGCCCGACTTGACAGAAACGCCGTATGTCGTGCCGCTGACCGGCGCTGACTACGGCAGCGGACATCTTGAGTCCTACTCGGTAGTGCGGGTCAGGCGGGACAGGCTCGGCGAGGATCCGGTCGGCCGGGTCTCGGCAGGCACGCTGCGCAAGCTGGATGACGCGCTGGCCCTACTCTTCGACTATGGCGGCTAGCGGAGCGGGCAGGGCGGGCGGAGCGGGCAAAGAGGAGCGGGACGGTGTCTCGCTGACCAACCTTGATCAGCCGCTGTTCGACGGGGCTGACGCCAGCAAGCGCGACCTGGTCGATTACCTTGACGCGATGGCTGACCGGATCGTGCCCGTGCTGCGGGACCGGCCGCTGTCCGTGATCAGGGTGCTGCGGGATCAGCCGCCTTTCATGCAGAAGAACGTCCCCAAGTACACGCCGCCCTGGGTGCGGACGGTGACGATGTGGGCCGAGGCGTCCAAGCGCGAGGTGTCCTACGCGCTGTGCGACGACCGGCGGACGCTCCTGTGGTTCGCTAACCAGCGCGCGGTCGAGTATCACCCGACCCTGGTGCTCGCCGACCAGCTTGATCACCCGACTCACCTGGTGCTCGACATAGACCCGCCGGCGCCTGACGAGTTCGGCCTCGCAGTGCGTGCCGCCAGGCTGGTGCGAGCCGCCCTCACCGAACTTGGGCTCGAGGGGGCGGTGAAGACCAGCGGGGCAAAGGGAGTGCACGTGTTCGTGCCGCTGGCCGATTCGGTGCGGATCGAGGACGCCGCCGCCGCTACCCGCGCGATCGCGGTGCGCGCCGAGAAGCTTGAACCCAGGCTCGCGACGACCGCGTTCATCAAGGAAGACCGCGAAGGAAAGGTGTTTCTCGATTCGACGCGCGCGGGCGGCGCGACGGTAGTCGCCGCCTACAGTCCGCGGGTGCGGGCCGGGGCGCCGGTGTCGTTTCCGCTCACCTGGGACCAGCTTGATGACGTGGCCCCCCGCGACTTCACCGTGCGCAACGCCGCGGGGCTGCTCGACGGGCGGGATCCGTGGGCCGCGCTGATGCCCGCGCCGCAGGCACTGCCAGTTGACCTCGTCGCTGAAGGGCACGAGATTCCGATCGCGCGCGTGCACGCGATGCATGAAGGAAAGCGGCGCGCACGTGAGCGGCGTCAGTCATAGGCGTGCCGGGTTCGCTAGCTGACCACGACACCTTCCTGCAGGATCGAATGGCCAGGAATGGTAATCCCGTGCTTATTCGGCTGGTTAACGAAGAAGACGACGATCTGAGTTTCGAGGGTCCTGCCCTTGCGAACATGAATCACTGCGAGGAGCTTCTTGGGTACCGCGCCTGAGTAGTTCCGCTGGCCGGCAGGCGCGAGGTGGATGATAGCGGCGGACGCCGCCATCTGGCCCTTCGGGCCGTTAACGCTCAGCAGCAGGATGAGGGACGGATGCTTAACCGCGTCCTTGACGTGAATCGAGTACGTGAGCGACGAGACCGACAAGTTGCGGCCCTGCTCCTTCTTGTAGGCCAGGACGATCGAAATCTTGCCGGCCGTCGTCGTCGTCTGTTCTGACGTGGTGTTTGCGTGAGAGGCAGCAGCCGACGCGGGCGAGGGGGCGTGGCCAGCGGCACCGGTGAAGATGACGGCCGCACCGAGGGCGACGGCCGACAGGCCGCTGAGCGAGCGCGTGGCCATCGTCCGCCGGCGGCGGCGGTCGCCCCGCTTGATAACGTCGCTGACGGCCATGGGCCTGGCCTGGCTGGCGGCATCGTCGGCCACCTGCCTGAGCTGGCTGCTGAGATCTGACATGGCGCTGCCTTTCGGTTAGTGAGTGCTGAAGCTCGCCGCGGTTTCCCGAAGGTGCGGCACGAGGGCGGCACGCCCGCGCGCCAGCCGCGCCTTTACCGTGCCAGCGGGGACGCCCGTCTCTGCCGCGATCTGCTCGACGGTCAGGTCGCAAAGGTGGTAAAGCACGATCGCCCGCCGCTGCTCGGCGGGCACCTTGCGCAGCGCTGCGATAAACGCGACGTGGTCGGGAGTCGGTCCTGGTACAGCTTCTGGCGTCGCGACCGCGGTGAGGCGCACCAGGCGCCCGCCTTCCCTGTTCCGCCGCCACCTGGATGCCGCGATGCGCCAGGCTGTAAGCCTGATCCAGGCTTCAGGAGCACCGTCGCGGTCGAATCTGGTGTGCCTCGACCACGCCCTGACGAAGGCCTCCTGCACCGCGTCCTGTGCTTCCGACTGGTCGCCGGTCATCGCGTAGAGCTGGCCCACCAGGCGGTGGAACGTGGCGGCGTAGAAGGTCGTGAACTCGTCGCGGTCCACTGATCCAGCCCGCCTCCTCCGCTCGGTCCCTTCCTACGGTATGAATACCTGCGGGTCACGGCCTTGGTTGCGCCAAACTTCAGAAGGCGGACGAGGGGGGCATGCAGAGCAAGCAGAGCGGAGGGTGTGGCAGAGCGGAGGGTGTGGGATTCGAACCCACGATGAAGCTCACGCCCCATAGCGGTTTTCAAGACCGCCGCCATCGGCCACTAGGCGAACCCTCCGCCGACAACCTTAGCGGGCGAAGGACAGTAAGGCCCACGCCTATGGCCGGCCACTCGGGCGACTTCGTTGCCGCACGTCGGTAGGCTCGCAGCGAAGGAGGTCGCATGCTTCCCCCGTTCGGCCTGTCAGCAATCTTCACGCAGTGGCAGTCGGCGCCCGTTGTCACCGCTTCCGTTGTGGTCGCGGCGGGGCTTTACCTGTGGGGCGTCTTGAGGGTGGCGCGCAGGCATCCGGTCCGGCCCTGGCCGATGTGGCGTACGTGCATGTTCTTCGGTGGCCTTGCGATCGTGGTTCTGGCATTGCAAAGTGGCATAGGCCGCTACGACGACGTGTTGTTCTGGGACCACATGATCCAGCATCTGATGCTGGTGATGGCCGCGCCGCCGCTGCTGATCTTCGGCCAGCCGATTACCTTGCTGATGCACGCCAGCCGAAATCCGCTGCACACCTGGGTCAAGCGCGCGGTCCGGTCGAAGGTGGCGAGCTTCCTGACGTGGCCGGTGTTCGGGTTCGCCGCTTACGCCGTAGCGATCATGGTGGCGCACCTGACCGGGCTGGCGAATCTGATCGCTCGCAACCAGGTCGCGCACGACAGCGAGCACGTCGGTTTCCTGGTCGTTGGTTACTTGTTCTTCTTGCCGATTATCGGCTCTGAGCCGATCAGGTGGCGGTTGTCCTATCCGGTCAGGCTGGTGCTGCTGTTCCTGGTCATGCCGGTTGACACGTTTACCGGCCTGGTTCTCAGCGGCGCGAGCGCGAACGCGCCGGGCCTTCCGCCAGGTCCGCGGCCGCCCTGGGCCGGCTCCGCCGTAGGTGACCTGCATGCCGGGGGTTCGGTGATGTGGGTTGGCGGCGATGGAATCATGTTCTTGCTGATGATGGTGGTGTTCTTGCTGTGGGCCACCGACACCAGGACCGTGTCACGCACGAAGGGCTGGCTGGAAGCCGCCCGCCGCGCCACGGTCGCGCCGACCGCGAATTCGCCGACCGCCGACATTGACGAGGACGAAGATCAGCTCGCCGCCTACAACGCCTACCTGAACCGGCTCAACCACACCGGGCGCGACACGCCGAATGCGGCTCTCTAAGCGAATCTAGGGATCTCGCTAGACCGCCGAATATGCTCCTATGCCGTGGATCAGCGCCCGCCCGGCCCGCCAGCGGCCCGGCCTACAGCAGCAGGTAGCCACCGATGCTGTCCGCCCAGGCTCCGCTACAGCAGCGAAGTCCCAGCGATGTCGCGGATACAGCATCAGGTAGCCATCGATGTCGTCAGATCCGCCCTGCTAACAGCAACGCGGAGCCACCGATGCTGTCCGCTGCGGCATGATGCCCCAGCTACCCGAAATGCCCGGCCCGTGGTGCACAACCGCGCGCACCAGTGCCCGTGCCGCCGCGGAAAGGCACTGCCGTGGATCCGGTGAGAAATCCTTACGCGCCAGGTGCCGGGCAGCGGCCGCCTGAGCTCGCTGGCCGCGACAGGGAACTCGCGGAGTTCGAGGTTGTGCTCGAGCGCGTGGCGAAGGGCCGTCCCGAGCGCAGCATGGTCCTCACCGGCCTGCGAGGCGTGGGCAAGACCGTGCTGCTCAACGCCTTCCGCTCGATGGCGATCCAGCGTCTTTGGGGTACCGGGAAGATCGAGGCGAGGCCCGATCAGTCGATCCGTCGCCCGATCGCAGGCGCACTGCACCTCGCCGTGCGGGAGCTGGCACCCAGGCACCGGGCACCCGAGCGTATCGATGAGTTCCTCGGCGTGCTTAAGGCATTCATGGCCAGAGATCCCAAAATCGCCAAAGGTGCTCAGCTCAGCCAGCTCGGCATCGATGTTCCCATGGCACGTGGCCGTGCCGACTCTGGGGATCTGGAGATCGACCTCACCGAGCTGCTGACGGACGCGGCGGCGGTTGCCGCCGACCTTTCTGTCGGCATCGCGCTGTTCATCGACGAGATGCAGGACGTGCCGGCTCCTGACGTGTCGGCGCTCTGCGCCGCCTGCCACGAACTGTCGCAGAACGGCGGGCCGCTCATCGTCGTCGGCGCGGGCCTGCCGCACCTGCCGTCTGTGCTTTCGGCCAGCAAGAGCTACTCGGAGCGCCTGTTCCGTTACGTGGCCATCGACCGGCTCGAGCGCTCCGCGGCCGACGTTGCCCTGCTTGCCCCCGCGCACAGGGAAGGCGCCGACTTCCAGCCGGCCGCACTCGACGCACTTTACGCGGCAGCCGACGGTTACCCCTACTTTGTTCAGGCCTACGGCAAAGTGACCTGGGACGTCGCGGCGACGAGCCCGGTTACTGCCGGCGATGTGGCGGTCGCCGCCCCGCTTGCGGCCGGGGAACTGGCGGTCGGCTTCTTTGGCAGCAGGTATGAGCGGGCCACGCCCGCGGAGCGCGAGTATATGCGCGCGATGGCGGCACTTGGCGACGAACCCGTCCCGACCGCTCAGGTCGCCGACGAACTCGGCAGGAAGCCGTCCAGCGTGTCTCCGGCCCGTGACAGCCTGATCAAGAAGGGCCTCATTTACAGCTCAGAGCGCGGACTCATTGCCTTCACTGTCCCTCATTTCGGGCGTTTCCTGCGAGCACAGCCGGCCTAGTCTGCCGTCCTATAGCAATGTCTAGCGTGAACTCTAGAAATTCTTAGATTAGCCAACAAAAAGGCGCCGCCGTCCGCTGGCCGGACAGGCGACGTCGCATTCTGCCGGTGCCAGGTCAAGTCGGCGGGTACGGCCTGCGCGAGGAAGAGCCGCGTACGCCGGGCAAGCTGGCCGGCTCGGCGTACGCGATCGGCTCGGGGTAGCGGGACGACCTTGTCCTCGGCATCGCGTGCCGCCTTGCCCTGGCCGGGCGGGCAGGAGTAGCGGGCCAAGGCAAGACTGCCCCAGTCGCGGTGTCAACCAGCGCCGACAAGACGACCGGACGACGATGTTCGAGTCGCACCGCGAATACCAGTTCGGCTTCCTTGCCCTCATGCTGGCTCGGATACGCCACGTAACGCCAGCACAGTTCCCGCCAGACGTCGGACGGATTCTTATCTGAGATCAGGCCGGCGTGCTTGCGCCACTGTGCGCTTCTGTGGAGAGCGGCCAGGGTCTGTTCCTGGCTGACGATCCGCAGTTCGCAAGGAGCCGAGTAGCCGATTCTGACCAGCACGTCCTTAATCTCCGGCGACAGCAGCCCGAACACGATTAGCTCAGCCGCCACCATGACCACTTCGGTCAGGATGCTCCGGCCCGAGGTGGGGAGCTGGATGGGTTTCAGCTTGATGGTCCCGAGAGCGGCCGCGGCCAGCAAGGCCGATCGCGCGATCGTCCGGCCGGTCACCGGCGATTTGCTGAAATCACCAAAACATCCGCAGCCTACGTCTGGGCGCACGCTCCGGAGTTCGATCAGCGAGCAAGCCGCGACCAGGAACAGGAGCCCGGTACCCATCCTCACAAGCGAAGCCACGTTGTGCCCGTACTGGCCGGCAGTCAGGATGAGCCCGATGCCAATGCCAAGCTCGGTGGCGCACATGGCTATTCCGACCGGTTTCCTCAATCTGAGCGGGAAAAGCGCCGTCGGGCCGAGCGCGACGGCCATGGACCTGGTCGAGATGACCTTGAACGCCTTCATCAGGCAGCCGCCGAGCAGAATCGTCGCTAGCAGCGGTATCTGCACGTCGCCTAGGTCGCGGAGTAGATCCTGCGTCATCTCAGCGGCCAATCGTCAATGTCGCGTTGAAACAGCCATCTTCAAGCTCGCCGCCAAGCGCTATAAAGCTGGCTGGCGTAAGATCTGCGACCCGGCCGCGCGGTGAGGTCTTACAGGTCACGCAGTGGTCGTTGAACAGCCGGGCGATGGGGGCACAGCCGGTCACCGGCAGCGTCCAGGCGATACCCGTGCACTCGTTGTGCACGTGCAGGGCACTGCCGATCGCCAGGTAGGGGAGTTCGCGGAAGGCCAGGGCCTGGCCTGGTGCGATTCTGGCGGCTGAATCCTCGGCGCAACCAGCAGCCGGGTCAACGGCTGGGTAGTAGGTACCGAGCACGCCGTATGGCTCATCCGCGGAGTCGTGCCAGACCGCCGAGCCGGTGATGGAATCGGGAAGGCGGCCGCCAACGAGCTGGCGGGGCGGAACGCGATCACTTCTGTAAGGCGGCTGAGGTGTCGTCGCGACGAGGCCGTGGAGTTCCTCGCCCTGCCAGACGCCGATGATGTCGACGAGGTAGCCAGGGCGAAGGTTCGGCAGCCTGACCTTGATGCGCACGCTGGCAAGCGGAGAGATCACGACGAGCCTGGGCTTCCTCATCGCGCCCTCGGTGACAACGATGCGCTCGGAGTCACACTCGACGATTACCCCGCACACCCGGCCGATGTTGGCCCAGATCCGGTCGGCGATAGCGGAGTGTGACGGAGTGATCCTGATGACAGCCTCATCGCCCGGGGTCAAAGCGGACGGGTCTAATGGCTCGCCACGCCAGGCTTTGGCATCAGCGGTCAGCGCGAACCGGCGCTCTCCGCCGACATGCCCGATCGTGACGTAATGCGGGCTGATATCGGTGATAGTGCCGGTCACGGATCGGTAAACACCCCGGTCAGCCGACTTTGGCTCTCGTGTCGCCTGTGGCTGGAAAACGGCGGCTTTAAGAAGCCGCCTGCGGGCGAAATGACTGGTATCTACCGATGGTGCAGCCGGGCACCGGTCGCAGCAGACCGCCACCGACTTCACCGCCCGCACCTGCCCTTCACGTAGTCTCCGTTTCCAGCGATTCGACGATGCTTAGCTATCGGCTCGCAGTCAAGCGCTTTCATTGATCTCTGAACGTCAAGTCTGGCCTGGACACCTCTGGCATCAGCGACGTGTTACGTAGGGTAGTTGAACTTCAACGTAGTGTCATAGGTACCGTTGATACGTGAGCATCGGAGGTGAACAGCGCAGCGGGGCTCAGGTACCGCGTCAGGCGTCCCATGAGATGGACTTCCAGGAGTTCGTTTCCTCGCGGGGCCGTTCGCTCCTGCACTCCGCTTACCTGCTGACCGGCAACATGGCCGACGCCGAGGACCTGGTGCAGTCCGCGCTGGCCAAGACCTATCAGGCTTGGGACAGGATCGAAGATCGCAAGGCACTCGATGGCTATGTCAGGCGTGCGATGGTTAACACCCATATTTCCTGGTGGCGACGCCGCAAGGTCGATGAGTATCCGACCGACGACATTCCTGACCAGCCGGTCTCTGACTCCTCGGTGAGCAGCGAGCAGCACGACGCGCTGAAGCGCGCCATCGAACGGCTGCCGCAGCGAATGCGGGCGGCGGTGGTGCTCAGGTTCTTCGAGGACATGACAGAAGCGGAGGTCGCCGACGTGCTCGGGGTGAGCCAGGGCACGGTCAAGAGCACCGTTTCCCGCGCGGTCGCCAAGCTGCGCACGGACACAGAACTGCTTGCCGAGTTAAAACGAGCCGTTACACCAGTGACGTTTTGCCGCCGGCGTGGGACTATCCACCCCAGAGAAACAAGAGGCATTGTCCTGGGAGGGTACCGTGCGCAGCACGATGATGGATGTCCCGCTGACGGTCACGCGGATCATGCGGTACGGGACCACGGTGTTCGGCGACCGCGAAGTGGTGACCTACGCGCCAGGCGGAAGCCGCAGGCAGACGTACGCGGAGACCGGCGTACGGGTCGCCAGGCTCGCGAACGCGCTCCGTGCCCTTGGCGTCGACGGCGACCAGCGGGTAGCCACGCTGATGTGGAACAACGCTGAGCACCTCGAGGCCTATCTGGCCATCCCCTCGATGGGCGCGGTCCTGCATACCCTCAACCTGCGGCTCGAACCTGAAGTGATCGGCTATATCGCGACTCACGCTGGCGATGACGTGGTGATCGTGGATCCGAGCCTGATTCCGCTGCTCGCGCAGGTCCTGCCGCATGCCCGTACGATCAGGCACGTCATCGTGACCGGCAGGGAAGCGGACGCGGACGAGGCGGCGCTCGCGCCGCTGATCGCGGCGGGAAGGCCGGTGCACCGTTACGAGGAACTGCTCGGCGATGCCCCTGACACCTTTTACTGGCCAGATGTAGAGGAAACCTCGGCCGCCGCCATGTGCTACACAAGCGGAACCACCGGTCACCCCAAGGGCGTGGTATACAGCCACCGCTCGATGCACCTGCACTCGATGGCAGTCTGCACCGGCGGAGTGTTCGGCATTGCCGAACCCGACCGGGTACTTCCGGTCGTGCCGATGTTCCACGCGAACGCCTGGGGTCTGCCTTACGCGGCCGTGATGGCCGGGGCCAGCATGATCATGCCTGACCGCTACCTGCAGCCCGAGCCCTTGGTCCGCCTGATCGAAGCGGAACGGCCGACGGTGGCCGGAGCGGTTCCCACCATCTGGAACGGCCTGCTGCAGCATGTCAGAGAGCATGGCGGCGACATCAGCTCGCTGCGCATCGTTCCCTGTGGCGGCTCGGCGGTGCCGCACTCGCTGATGGAGGCTTACCAGAAGGAATTCGGAGTGCTGATCCTGCAAGCCTGGGGAATGACGGAGACCTCACCGCTCGGCAGCGTCGCCCGCCCGCCGGTCGGCGTCAGCGAGGAGGAGGCCTGGCACTACCGTGACACCCAGGGCCGCCTGATCTGCGACGTTGAGGCCCGCCTTGTCGGCGAAGGCGGCGTCCTGCTTCCGCACGACGGCGAGTCGGTCGGCGAGATCGAGGTACGCGGCCCGTGGATCACCGGTGCGTACTACAAGGACGACGATCCGGAGAAGTTCAGGGACGGCTGGCTGCGTACCGGTGATGTCGGCACGATCGACCGGCTCGGCTACGTCACGCTCACCGACAGGGCGAAGGACGTAATCAAGTCGGGAGGCGAGTGGATCTCGTCGATGGAGCTTGAGAACGCGCTGATGGGTCACCCGCAAGTGCTTGAAGCCGCGGTCATCGGCGTGGCCGACGAGCGCTGGGGCGAGCGCCCGCTCGCCGCGGTCGTGCTCGCTAGCGGAGCCACAGTGTCGGCGGCTGAACTACGCGACTTCCTCGCCGGCCAGGTGCCGCGCTGGCAGTTGCCCGAGCGCTGGTCGTTTATTACGGAGGTACCGAAGACCAGCGTCGGCAAGTTCGCCAAAACCAAGATCAGGGACGCCTACGCCAGAGGCGACTACGAAGTAGTCGTGGCCCGCTGAGCCACCGCCTAACCCCTCTCACTCACCTGCTCCCGGCCCGTCCGGCCCCGGGTCAGCTCGCCTCGCACCAACCGGAGTACCTGCTCCAGTTATGAAGTAGAGTTTTCGTTTGAGGTAAAGTTTTCCGGGATTATCCCCGAAAAGTCTTCCTCAAACGAAAAGTC
>Ga0335074_10003118_pt1 | contig 22572 bp, 20 predicted proteins | sample Lox_Sample_23_FD_206715 | JGI IMG/M metagenome (GOLD analysis project Ga0335074, IMG submission 206715) | Soil microbial communities from Loxahatchee National Wildlife Refuge, Florida, United States - Lox_Sample_2.3 | ecosystem: Environmental > Terrestrial > Soil > Wetlands | place: USA...
TGGCCCTCAAAGGCGGCCGCTCGGAACGCATGCTCTTGATTCGCGATCCCAACAAGCTCATCCAAAGGTGCGTGCTGCAATCGCCGCGGCTCACGGATACCGAGGTGGAGGCTTTTGCGCAGATGTCGAACTTGCCGGGTGAAACGCTAAGAGCAATTTCTTTTTCCCGGATTTTTATGAAGAACTACTCGGTTGTCCGGAACCTCACAAATAATCCCAAGACGCCGCTCGATGTTTCGCTGCATCTCTTTCCCCGGCTTAACGCAAGTGATCTTGTCAAACTCACGGCGAATAAGAACGTCCCCGAGACACTTCGATCTTCTGCCCAGAAGCTCCACCGCAAGCGCAAAATGGGAGGCTCGGGGGAATAACATGGCCCCCGGATCGAGTCCGAAACCTCACGCCGACGCTTCCGCGCCCCTCAAACTGACAAAAGAACCCTCGGTCGTGATCAGTCCGCGCGGCGTCGAGCGCCTTCGATCGGGCCACCTCTGGGTGTATCGCAGCGACGTTCGCCCGGCCCAGGCGGAGGCCGGCGCCATCGTGCGGTTGGTCGACGAGCGCGGTAACTTTCAGGGCCGCGCGTTTTACAGCGACAAGTCGCAGATCGCCATCCGCCTGCTCACGCGCGAGGACCGGCCCGTGGACCGCGCCTTCCTCACCGAACGCATTCGCCGCGCCGCGGCCTTTCGCGATCTTGTGGTCGAGAATTCGCAAGCCTGTCGGCTCGTTTACAGCGAGGCGGACCTTCTGCCGTCGCTCATCGTCGACCGATACGCGGACTATCTCGTCATGCAAACCCTGAGCCAGGGAACCGAACGGATCAAGAGCCTCCTCGTCGAGATTCTCGTCGAGCTGTTTTCGCCGCGCGGCATCCTCGAACGCAACGATCCGAAGGTGCGCCTTCTCGAGGGTCTCGAGCAGCGCGTTGGTGTCCTTCTCGGCGAAGTTCCGCCGGAGATTCCCGCGCAGGAAAACGGCGTGACCTTCGTCCACGATTTGTTGAAAGGACAGAAGACCGGTTCTTTCCTCGATCAAAGGGAAAACCACCAAGCTGCGCGCCGCTACGCCTCCGGAGAGGTGCTCGATTGCTTCAGCTATCAGGGCGGATTCGCCCTTACGGTCGCGGGCAAATGCGCCCATGTCCAGGGCATCGAAATGGCCCCGGCCGCACTGCAGGCGGCGCGGCGCAATCAGGAGGTGAACGGGATTACGAACGCCGACTTTCGCGAAGGGAATACCTTCGACCTGCTAAAGGAATACGACGAGGCTGGGCGGCGCTTCCAGATGGTGATTCTCGATCCCCCTGCCTTCGCCAAGAACCGCGACAGCATCCCCGCCGCTCAGCGCGGCTACAAGGAGATCAATCTTCGGGCCCTGAAGCTTCTCAAACCCGGCGGCTTCCTGCTTACGTGCTCCTGCTCTTATCACATCACAGAGCCGCTCTTCCTTCAGATCTTGGCGGAGGCAGCGAACGACGCGAAAAAGGCCGTTGTCGTTGCGGAACGACGCACCCAGGCTCAGGATCACCCGATCCTCCTCACCATGCCGGAGACCCATTACCTTAAATGTTTTATAATTAAGACATTAGAATAGGTGCGCTCCAAGCGGTGCTCCAGCCGATCTGTGCTTAGAAAATACTTGACAATAAGGAGCGCATATTTTATGATTTCGTTGCGCTAATCTACAGCGCCAAAATTCCGATGGAGGAAGTGCAATGTCAATTACCCGATGGGATCCTTTCCAGAACCTGGCAACCTTGCAGGACCAGGTCAATCGTCTCTTTGAGGCACCCTACGCAGGCCGTCGCACCGACAGTTCGAATTTGACGACCTGGGCGCCCGCTGTAGACATCTATGAAACTGAGAACGAGTTGGTCGTGAAGGCCGACTTGCCCGACATCAACGAGAAGGACCTCGATGTCCGCGTCGAGAACAACATGCTCAACATCCGCGGCGAGCGGAAGTTCGAGCAGAAGGTGACGGAAGACAATTATCTCCGGATCGAACGGACCTATGGATCGTTCAGCCGGAGCTTCAGCCTGCCGACCACGGTCAACACGGAAGGCATCAAGGCTGAGTACAAGAACGGCGTCCTGACCGTGGAGTTGCCCAAGCGAGCCGAGGCAAAGCCGCGCCAGGTGAAGGTGAACGTTACGACGAACGGTCACTAACCGGTCGGCGTGTGACGTAGATTCCGGGGCCGGGCGGATGTATCGACCGGCCCCTTTTTTCGTCCCTTGGAGCATTCGGGGACACAGTGAGAAGATTCAACCATGCTGCGATTTGACAAATTGACCGTAAAGGCCCAGGAAGCGTTACAGGCAGCACAGGAAATGGGCGCGCGCTCCGGCCAGCAGCAGATCGAGCCGTTGCACCTTTTGTGGGCGCTGGTCGCCCAGGGTGACGGGGTTGTGCCGCCGCTGCTTCAGAAATTGGGCGTCTCGCCCACGGTGCTTGCCGCCGAAGCGGAAAAGCAGATCGGCCGCCTGCCCAAAGTGAGCGATGTTTCCAACCAGTCGCTCAGTCGCGCGGCGAACGACGTGCTCGAACAGGCGTTTGCTGAAGGGCAGCGGCTAAAGGACGAGTACGTCTCAACCGAGCATATCCTGCTCGCCATTGCGGCGGCCGACCGCGATCCCGCCGGGCAGTTGCTGGCGAAGAACGGTGCGAGCCACGACGCGATCCTGCAGGCCATGACCGCCATTCGCGGGAATGTGCGCGTCACCTCGCAAAATCCCGAAGCCACCTACCGCGCCATCGAACAATACGCCCGCGACCTTACCGAGGCGGCCCGTCGAGGCAAGCTCGATCCGGTGATTGGCCGCGACGAAGAGATTCGCCGCGTCATGCAGATTCTCGCGCGGCGCACAAAAAATAATCCCGTACTGATCGGCGAGCCGGGCGTCGGTAAGACCGCCATCGTCGAAGGATTGGCCGGGCGAATCGTCTCCGGCGACGTGCCCGAAGTGTTGAAGCCGAAGCGAATCGTAGCGCTCGATTTGGCCGCCCTCGTAGCGGGAGCGAAATATCGCGGGGAATTTGAAGACCGCCTGAAAGCGGTTCTCAAGGAAGTCACCGAATCCGAGGGGCAGATCATTCTGTTCATCGACGAACTGCACACCCTCGTGGGCGCTGGCGCTGCCGAAGGATCGATGGACGCCTCTAACATGTTGAAGCCGGCCCTGGCGCGCGGCGAACTGCGCGCCATCGGCGCTACCACGCTGAACGAATACCGCAAGTACATCGAAAAGGATCCCGCCCTCGAGCGGCGTTTCCAGCCAGTCATGATCGGCGAACCGTCCGTTGAGGACACGATCGCCATCCTGCGCGGACTGAAGGAACGCTACGAGGTCCACCACGGTGTGCGCATCAAGGATGCCGCGATTGTGGCGGCCGCGCTGCTCTCGCAGCGCTACATTACGGACCGCTTCTTGCCGGATAAGGCGATCGACCTGATCGACGAAGCTGCCGCCGGCCTGCGCATGGAAATCGATTCGCTGCCGACCGACATCGACCTCATCGAGCGGCGCATTATGCAGCTCGAAATCGAGCGCCAGGCCCTGCGCAAGGAAAGCGACGCACACTCGAAGGAGCGCTTGTCACAGATAGAAAAGGAATTGAGCACGCTGCGCGAGCAATCGGGCGCGCTCAAGGCCCGCTGGCAAACCGAAAAAGACGCTATCGGCCGCATCCGCAAGCAAAAAGAAGAAATCGAGCGACTCAAAGCCGAGGAGCAGCGTTTCGAGCGCGCGGGCGACCTTTCTCGCGTCGCTGAAATTCGCTACGGAAAGCTTGCGGCGGCCGAAAAAGAACTGAAGGCCGCTCAGGATCGCCTCGCGGAGCTGCAAAAAGACCAGCCAATGCTGAAGGAAGAGGTCGGCGAGGAAGAGATCGCCAAAATCGTCAGCAAGTGGACCGGCATTCCGGTGGGGCGGCTCCTCGAAGGCGAAGTGCAGAAGCTCGTTCACATGGAAGAGCGGCTTCGCCAGCGCGTGGTGGGGCAGGACGCGGCACTTGCGAGCGTGGCCAATGCGATTCGCCGCAGCCGTTCCGGGCTTAGCGACCCGCACCGCCCGATCGGCTCGTTCCTGTTCCTTGGCCCAACTGGCGTCGGCAAGACCGAGCTCGCGCGGGCGCTGGCCGAATTCCTGTTCGACGACGAGCGCGCCATCATCCGCCTCGACATGTCCGAATACATGGAGAAGCACTCGGTGGCGCGGATGATCGGCGCGCCTCCGGGATACGTCGGGTACGAAGAGGGCGGCCAGCTCACGGAGCAGGTCCGGCGTCGTCCCTATTCGGTGGTCCTGCTCGACGAGATCGAAAAGGCACATCCGGACGTGTTCAACGTCTTGCTACAGATTCTCGAGGACGGCCGTCTAACCGATGGAAAGGGTCGCACGGTCGATTTCCGGAACACCGTCATTATCATGACGTCGAACGTGGGCTCGGTCGCCATCTTCGAGTTGGCGGACAAAGACCCGAAGAAGGCGCGCGATGAAGCCATGGCCGCGCTACGCGAGATTTTCCGGCCGGAGTTCCTGAACCGGATCGATGATATCGTATTGTTCAAGCCGCTGGGCAAGGACCAAATTGAGACGATCATCGAACTGCAAATGCGGAATGTGGTGAAGTTGCTTGCGGAGCGGCAAATCACGCTGCACCTCACGCCGGCGGCAAAGACTCTGCTCTTCCGCGAAGGCTTCGATCCGGCCTACGGCGCGCGCCCCATGAAGCGCGCGATTCAACGACTGATCCAAGATCCGCTGGCGCTCAAGATCCTCGATGGCGAGGTGAAGCCGGGTGAGGAGATCACGGTTGACGCCGACGCGAAAACGGGCGAGATGAAATTTCAGCCCCATGCCGTAAAGGCGGGCGCGGCATAGGAAAGGGCTCGGCTAATCACACATGAAAACGTTCAAGACGGCGTTCTTGTTGACAGCTTTGACCCTGCTGCTTCTCTTGCTGGGACAGGCCTTCGGTGGGCGCGGTGGCATGACGATCGCGCTCGCCTTTGCGATCATCATGAACGGCGTCGCGTATTTCTATTCGGACAAGATCGCGCTCGCATCGAGCGGCGCCCGCCCGATCAGCCGTGAGGAAGCGCCGCGGCTCTACGCCGTGATGGAGCGCCTCGCCGGCAAGGCCAATCTGCCGATGCCGAAGCTCTATCTGATCCCGCAGCCGGCGCCCAACGCCTTCGCCACCGGCCGTAATCCGACTCACGCTTCGGTGGCCGTTACGCAGGGTCTCCTGGAGCTCATGAATGACGAGGAACTCGAGGGAGTAATCGCGCACGAGTTGTCGCACGTTCGCAACTACGACATCCTCACGTCATCCATCGCGGCCACAATCGCGGGCGCTATTACCTGGATCGCTTACACGGGCCGATGGGCGATGATCTTCGGCGGCTGGGGCAGTGGAGGCGATAACGACCGCGAGGGCGGAGGAATCACCGCGCTTTTCATGTTGATTGCCGCTCCGATCGCGGCAACGCTTTTACAGTTGGGCATTTCGCGCCAACGCGAATACCAGGCGGATGCGTCGGGCGCCAAGATGGTCGGATATCCCAATGGATTGATCAGTGCGCTCGAGAAACTCGGCGCCTACAATAAAAGAATCCCGATGGACGTCCCCCCGTCCACGTCGTCGCTTTTCATCGTAGCCCCTCTGAACGCACGCCGCCTTTTTGCGAGCCTCTTCAGCACCCATCCGCCACTCGAAGATCGCATCGCGCGACTGCGTGAAATGACAATCACTCGCTAAGAGGCGCTCTTCTTTCGCGTTGAGAGCCCCGCCCTCGCGAGTACTAGCTATTTCCTAAGTGTCCAGTACGCAGAAAGCCTTAAATTCGCGTAAAAATTGCAGGGTTCGGACGCTGCAAAATTCGGCTTTATCAAACACACGTGCCTGTAAGTCGCTGAATATAAGTCGCTTCTCGGGGCCGACCAGCCGTGGCCTGTTTGGTTCAGGGCGTGCTCCTACCGGACCAAGCAAGGGGTTACCACGGAGGAGCAAAAAGATGCTCGAAGAAAAGAACGAAGTAATCCATGAAGACGCAGCGCCGCGGTGGATCGGAATCGCAGTGGTCATTCTGGCTATCGTATCGCTGGCAGCTCTAGGTGTGGGTTGGACGGCTTCGACGCGTTCGCACGAATTGCAGCAGGCTCTCAACACGCAAACGACGCAGGCGAAGCAAAACGACGACATTCTGAATCAACGGATCGCGAAGGACGAAGACACCAACGCGCAGCTTCAAGGCGAGCTCAGCGTGGTAACCGACAAGATGAAACTCACCGAGTCCGAGCTTAACCGGGCTCGTTCGCAGACGAAGAAGATCAAGGACGAAGAGGCGCAGCAACTCTCTGATCTCCAGAACAACGTCAACGGCGAACTGGCGACGAAGGCCAGCGTCGATGACGTCAACAAGCTGGGGACCGACGTGACGGGCGTCAAGAGCGACCTCGAAACCACCAAGAACAATCTGAACATGGCCCGCGGCGAATTCGGCACCTTGATCGCGAAGAACCACGACGAGATCGACGAACTCCGCCGTCTCGGCGAGCGCGATTACTACGAGTTCACCATCAACAAGAAGGGCCAACGCGAGAAGGTGGGCGACGTGATGGTCGAGCTCCGCAGCGTGAACCCCAAGAAGAACCTCTACACGGTGGCGATCTACGCGGACGACCAGCGCTACGAGAAGAAAAACCGCTCGGTGAACGAGCCGATCTACTTCTTCACCAACGGCAGCCGCGCGCCGATGGAGTTCACCGTCAACTCCGTGGGCAAGGATAAGATCAGCGGTTACCTGAGCGTGCCGAAGGCCGGCTCCACGCACGCGCAGGCCGCTGGCAACTGACGATTCAAGCTTGCCTGGTCCCTGGGGGCCAACGCATAGCGTCTGGAACGGAAAGGGCGCCCGCCAAAATCGGGCGCCCTTTTACTTTTGCGGGAAGCTTATTCGGCTTTGCTCAAAGCGCGCTGTTTGCGGCTGAGGAATTTCTTGGCGAGCGCTGGAAGCTTGTCGTGCGGAATTTTCCCTTGTTCGTAAAGCTTCATTTTGGCTTTTGCCGTTTTGCGGCGGCGGCGCTGCCTTTTCTGCGCCACGTAACGCTTGTCGTATGCCATCCGTTCCTCTTTCCTTCCCTTTTCCTTCGCGAAGGGCGTGGTATTCGCCCGCCACCCGATTGTAGCGGAGAGGCAACAGGATGCAAGCTCGCTGTGTTTTCGGCGCCGAATTCGAGTAGCATTTTCGCTGGGCGTACAATTATCGATTCAGGACAGGTTCCGGAACCATGCCGACTACGGCCATTCATGCCAGCCGCATCCTGACGCCGGATGAAGAGATCAACGATGGCGTGATCGTCGTCGAAGGAAGCCGCATCGCCGCCATGGGTCACCGCGACGAAATGCGCCTGCCGCCCGGCGCCATCGATTTCGTCGCCACTGGTATGACAGTGATCCCCGGCTTTGTCGACGTGCACATACACGGTGCTGGCGGCCACGACGTGATGGAAGCCGACGCGCGCGCCCTCGACCGCATCACGTCCACGGTCGCGCGCCACGGCACCACATCCATCGTCGCCACCACGGTCACCGCTCCCGTCGACGACACCTGCCGCAGCCTCCAGGGAATCGCGCGCTACATCCGCGAGCACGAAAACGTCGAGCCGGACCGCCTCGCCGCCGAAATTCTGTGCATCCACCTCGAAGGGCCATTCATCAGCAAATCGCGCCGCGGTGTCCATCCGCCCGATTCACTTGCCAGGCCATCTGTCGAGACATTCGGCAGGTTTCTCGAAGCAGCGGATGGCCTGGTGAAAATTGTCACCGTTGCGCCCGAGCTGCCCGGCGCGCTCGAATTAATCGCGGCCGCCGTTGCTGCGAAAGTTGTGGCCGCGATCGGGCACACCGACGCGGACTATGATCACGCGCGCGCGGCCATTCAAGCGGGCGCGCGCCACGCCGTTCATGTGTACAACGCGATGCGCCCGTTCGAGCACCGCGATCCCGGCGTTGTCGGCGCGATCCTCACCGATCCCGAGGTTACTGCCGAAGTGATCGCTGATCTCGTGCACGTCGCCGGGCCTGCGATCCAAGTTCTGATCGGCACAAAGGGATTCGATACGGTTCTTCTGGTGAGCGACGGCATCGCCGCCACTGGTATGGCGGACGGCAAATACCGATTGGGAAATTTCGAAGTGTCCGTAAAGGACGGCGTCGCCCGCAACCACGAAGGCAAACTTGCCGGCAGCACTCTCACTCTGGATCGCGCTCTGCGTAATATCGTCGCGATTGGCGTCCCGCTGCAGGACGCTGTTCGCATGGCGACGGTTCTCCCGGCGCGACGCATCGGCCTCGCCGGCAAAAAGGGCATCATTGCAGTTGGCGCCGATGCCGATCTCGTCGCACTCACGCCAGACCTGCGCGTCGCCGCCGTGATGACCCGCGGCGCCGGCCTCACCTAGCACCTATGAAGCCCGACTTGGCTCAATATGGCTTTCCCTATCCGGACAACCTGATCCAAGCCTTCATCGGCGGGTCGCAACTACACGGGGCCAAGGTCGATGGGACAGACGACACAGATTGGTACGGAGTTTTCATCGAGCCCCCTGTGAAGATGATCGGCTTGGATCGCGACGAGCATTTCGTGTTTACTACTGGCGGCAAACTGGGCGGGAACGGCCCTCATGACATAGACGTGTGCCTCTACTCACTTCGGAAGTGGGCCGGCATGGCCGCCAAAGGAAATCCTTCGGCGCTCCACTTTGTGTTCGCAGCGGAGGCGTTCTCTACGCCATCGTGGCAGAAAGTTGTGAAGCACAGGGATCTATTCGCTTCCAAGCGCCACGTGACACCCTTTCTCAAATTCGCCGACGACCAGATGGAACGGCTCTGCGGACGCAGGGGACAAAAGAGCATTCACCGTGCCGCGTTCGAGCAAAAACACGGATACGACACGAAATACGCCATGCATGTCATCCGCCTCTATCTTGAGGCGAAGGAATACATGGAAACCGGCGCAATCACGCTGCCCAATCCTAATGTCGATTTGCTCATCGCAATCCGACAAGGCAAATACAAGCTGTCTCAGATCGAGGAGATGGGCAAACAACTCGAGGCAGGGGCCTTGGCCGCGCAGGCGAAGTCAACATTACCCGAGGCCGTCGATCTGGACGCTATCAGTGATCTCATCACGGAAGTCTATACGGGCTTCTGGGCGGCCTGACGCGGCGGCGACTACGAATTCAGCGGGATCTTCAGTTCTTCGGCAAGGCGATGCGGGTCAAACGGGCTGCATGCAAAAAATCGGCCGGCCACTTCGAGGGTCGGGACTTTGCGGCGCCCATTATTCGCGCGCAGCACGATTTCTTCGGCGCCGGGCGTGTCGTCGATATTCACTTCGCGGAATGCAACATTACGATCGCGCAGGAAATTCTTCACGCGACGGCAGTCGCAGCACCACGACGTGCTGTAGATTGTGACCCCTTCACTCATCAAGGATACTTCCGATGGTCCTAGTAATCTGATGCGAAGAAAAGCGGCGGGATGCGGCGTGGGCACAAGATGGTAACGATCGGATGGAGAGAACCATGCGGGTCTACTTGTGGGCTCCGTGCGGGCCGCCCCATTTGGCCGCCGCCTCCGCCAGCACCACCGCGCGTTCGATTGCACGCCGCTGTTCCTGCCAATCCGGGCTGCCGGCGCTCGTCTTGGACAGTTCCTCCTGCGCCCGTTCCTTGTCAGCTTGCGCTCGCTCGACGTTTATTTCTTCGGCCCGTTCAGCGATCTCGGCCAGCACGATCACGCGATCGGGCAGCACCTCCGCGTAGCCCTGAATGATGGCCAGGTAGCGTGTCTCTCCGCTCTTGCGATAGGCCAGAATCCCGATGCCAAGCTCGGTGATCAGCGGGGCATGGCCCGGTAGGATGCCAAGATAGCCCTCTTTGCCGGGCATCTCGATCGCCTGCACAGTTTCCTGCAGCACGTGCTTCTGCGGCGTCACTATTTGCAACTCGATGGCTTCAGGTAGCGGCATTCATTCGTTCCAGTTTCGTGCTTTCGAGTCTCATCGTTCGCGGTCTAGGCTGTCGCCGCCATTTTTTCGGCCTTTTCGCGCACCTCTTCGATAGTGCCAACCATGTAGAAAGCCTGTTCGGGCAGCTCGTCGTGCTTGCCTTCGACGATCTCCTTAAAGCCGCGAATCGTGTCCTCGATCTTCACGTACTTCCCTTCCAGGCCAGTGAAAGCCGTAGCGACAAACATTGGCTGGGAGAGAAATTTTTCGATCTTTCGGGCCCGCGCGACGGTTTGCTTGTCCTCGTCCGATAGCTCTTCGATACCGAGAATCGCGATGATGTCCTGCAGCTCCTTGTAGCGCTGTAGCACTCCCTTCACCGCCCGCGCAACCGTGTAGTGCTCCTGGCCGAGAATGCGCGGATCGAGAATACGCGAGAAACTCGCGAGCGGATCGACGGCGGGGTAGATGCCGCGTTCGACGATTTGCCGGCTCAGGTTCGTCGTTGCGTCCAGGTGCGTGAACGTGGCCGCAGGCGCCGGATCCGTGTAATCGTCGGCCGGGACGTAAATCGCTTGCACGGAGGTGATCGAGCCGCTCTTCGTCGAAGTGATGCGCTCCTGCAGCTCGCCGATTTCCGTGTTGAGATTCGGCTGGTAACCCACGGCGGAGGGCATGCGTCCCAGCAGCGCCGATACTTCTGATCCCGCTTGCACGAAGCGGAAAATATTGTCGATGAAGAGCAGCACATCGAGGTGTTCCTCATCGCGGAAATATTCCGCCACAGTCAGTCCCGTTAATCCGACGCGAAGACGGGCGCCGGGCGGCTCCGTCATCTGCCCGTAGACCAACGCGCAACGCGATTTTTCCGGATTGCCGGGCTCGATGACATGCGATTCCTGAAATTCAAGCCAGAGGTCGTTGCCTTCACGCGTGCGTTCGCCGACGCCGGCGAAAACGGAAACGCCGCCATGTTTCATGGCGACGTTGTGAATGAGCTCTTGAATTAGTACCGTCTTGCCGACGCCCGCGCCGCCGAACAGCCCGATCTTGCCGCCCTTGAGGTACGGCTCGATCAGGTCCACAACCTTGATGCCGGTCTCGAACATTTCGAGGTTGGTGGACTGGTCCTCGAGAGAGGGAGCCGCGCGGTGAATCGGATACCGCTTCTCATACTTCACCGGGCCGAGCTTGTCGACCGGCTCGCCAAGCACGTTCATCACGCGCCCTAGCGTGCCGCGGCCCACGGGCACCGAAATCGCCTCGCCGAGATCTTCGGCCTTCATCCCGCGCACGATCCCTTCGGTCGGCTTCATCGCGACTGCCCGCACGCGGCCTTCGCCGAGGTGCTGCTCAACCTCGGCTACGATGTCGAGCGGTTCCGGGACGTCGAATCCCTCGCTCGTGATGCGCACCGCGTGGTGAATCAGCGGAAGGTGCCCTTCCTCGAATACCACGTCCACCACGGGCCCGATGACTTCGGTTACGTGCCCGATCGCCCTCTTGTCGCTCGCCATTTCAGTCTCCGTGATCGTAATTCGTGACTCGTGAAGCCTTATCTCCCGCCTATGACATCGCAGACGCTGCGCCGCTGACGATCTCAATCAACTCCTTGGTAATTCCGGCTTGCCGGATCTTGTTCATCTCGAGCGTTAATTTGTCGATCAGCTCAGACGCGTTGCGCGTGGCCGCGTCCATCGCCGTCATACGCGCGGCCCATTCCGCCGCGGATGATTCGAGGAGAATGCGAAATACCTCGGACTCCAGATAGCGCGGTACCAAGTGGCCGAAAATCTCGGATACAGGCTCCTCGTAGATATAGTCGACGAGCCACTTTCCGCTCGCCGCCATATCGTGCGGCAGCGCCTCTTCCTCTGGCGCCGCCGAAGCGCGAGCGCCCTGCGGGCGTTCTGAGGTGAGCACTGCCGGGTCGATCGGCAGCAATTTCTCGGTGCGCAAATTCTGCACCAGCACGTTTTTGAATTCGTTGTAGACGGCGTAGACGGCGTCCACTTCGCGCGTCGAGTAGACCTCGGCGATTTTCCCGGCGATCTCCTTCGCGACCGGAAAACTCACGTTGCCGGACACGTTCACGTACTCCGCAACGAACGCCCATCCCGCCCGCTTCAGCGAGCTTCGCCCCTTCTTACCGATGGGGAGCACGGAGATTTTCTTGGAGGAATTTTCTCGAAGAAGAAGCATCGCGCGGCGAATCACGTTCGAGTTGAAGGCGCCCGCAAGGCTGCGGTCTCCGGTGACTACCACCACCAGGATCCTTTCCTCCGGCCGACGTTCGAGCAGCGGATGCGCCGTCGATTCCATGCGGGCGGCGGCGGAGCGCAGCACGCGAAGGATTTCGCGGGCGTAAGGTCGCGCAGCAAACACGCCCTCCTGCGACCGGCGGAGCTTCGCCGCCGCGACAAATTTCATCGCCCGCGTGATCTGCTGCGTGCTTTTCACCGAGCGAATGCGGCGCCGGAAATCGAGCAGTGTGGCCATCGATCGTTAGATCTAGCTTGTCGCCGGCGCAGCCGCCGCCGTTGCGGCCGCGGCGGGAGCCACGCTCGCGAGGAAGGTCTCCTTGAACGCTTGGAGCGCTTTCATCATGTCGGCCTTGAGGGTGTCGTCGATCGCCTTCTTTTCGCGGATCGTCTTGAAGATCGAGCCATAATTCGTCTCGATATACGGGTACAGCTCGATCTCGAACCGGCGAACTTGCGATACCTCAAGGTCATCGAGGAAACGGTTTGCGCCGGCAAAAAGGATCAACACCTGCCTTTCGACCGGCAATGGCTGATACTGGTCCTGCTTCAGGAGTTCGACGAGCCGCTGGCCGCGCGCCAGCTGCTGCTGCGTGGTTTTATCGAGCTGTTCGGTTCCGAACTGCGCGAACGCCGCAAGATCGCGGTACTGCGCCATGTCCAGTCGCAGCGAGCCCGCCACTTGCCGCATCGCTTTGATCTGCGCGTTGCCGCCCACGCGGCTCACCGAAATGCCCGCGTTGATGGCCGGGCGGATGCCGGCATTGAAAAGGTCCGCTTCGAGGTAGATCTGCCCGTCCGTGATCGAAATCACGTTAGTGGGGATGTACGCGGAAACGTCGCCCGCCTGCGTTTCGATCACGGGCAGCGCGGTGAGCGAGCCCGCGCCGAGCGCGTCATTCAATTTGGCGGCGCGTTCGAGCAAGCGCGAGTGCAGGAAGAAAACGTCGCCCGGATAAGCCTCGCGGCCCGGCGGGCGGCGCAGCAGCAGAGAAATTTCGCGGTAGGACTGCGCGTGTTTCGAAAGATCGTCGTAGAAGCAGATCGCGTGCCGCTTCGAGTCGCGGAAAAACTCGCCCATAGCGGCCGCGGCGAATGGGGCGATGTACTGCATCGTGGCAGGTTCGGCGGCCGACGCCGCCACCACGATGCTGTAGTCCATGGCGCCGTAGTCGGTGAGAGTCTTCACCACCTGCGCGATCGTAGAGCGCTTTTGCCCGATCGCGCAATAGATGCAAATTACGTCGCCGCCCTTCTGATTCAAGATCGTGTCGAGAATGATCGCGGTCTTCCCGGTCTGGCGGTCGCCGATGATTAATTCGCGCTGCCCGCGGCCGATCGGGATCATGGAGTCGATGGCCTTGATGCCGGTTTGCAGCGGTTCGCGCACAGGCTGGCGATCCACCACGCCCGGAGCCAGACGCTCGAGCGGATTGCGATGATCGGTTTGCACCGGGCCTTTGCCGTCGAGCGGTTGGCCGAGCGGATTCACGACGCGCCCGATCAGCGCATCGCCCACGGGCACGGACATAATGGTCTTCGTGCGCTTGACCGTGTCGCCTTCCTCGATTTCCGTGTAGTCACCGAGCAATACGGCGCCTACCTGGTCCTCTTCGAGGTTGAGCGCGATGCCGAAAACGTCGTGCGGAAACGAGATCATTTCGCCCGCCATGCAGCGGTCGAGCCCGTGGATGCGCGCGATGCCGTCTCCGACCGAGATCACCGAGCCCACCTCTTCGACCGCGACGGTCTGCTGATAGTTTTCGATCTGCTCGCGCAGAATCTTCGTGATTTCGTCAGCCTTGATGTTGGCCATTCCCGCTCCTATTCCGTTTCGAGCTGCTCGCGCAGCCGCGTCAATTGCTCGCGCACCGAGCCGTCGTAGACGGTCGATCCCACGCGGACGACGGCGCCGCCTACCAGCGACTCATCCTGGCGGAAGCGCGCTTCGATTTTCTTTCCGATGCGCCGCTCGAGTGCCTTCGTCATGCGGTCCCGTTCCGCGGCGTTCAACACGCGTGCCGAGGTCACTTCGGCCTCCGCGATGCCCATCCGCGCGTTCAATTCAGATTCGAACGCGGCCTGAATTTCGCGCAGCATTTCGGTTCTGCGATGATCCACGAGCACGTATGCAAAATTGCGGACCGCCGGCGTCAGGTTCATCCGCGCGGCAAGCTCTCCGATCACTTTATGTTTCATCTCCGGGCCGATCGCAGGGCTCTCGATGAAGTTGCGCAGGTCGGCCGAGCCGAAAAACGTTTCGACGAACGACGTGAAATCCTTTTTCACGCGGTCGCTGGCCTTTTGTTCGACCGCGACGTCCGCCAGGGCCGCTGCGTACCTGGTTGCGAGGGCGCCGTTCAATTCGGACTCCCCTCGAGCTCAACGACGAAATTGCCGAAAAGTATGGCTTCGGTTTCGGGCGTAAGTCGCGACCGCAGCACCGTCTCCGCGCGTTCTACTGCGAGACGCGCCGCCAGCGCCTTTAGTTCCATGCGAGATGCGCGTTCCGCAGCCGCGATTTCGGCCTGGGCGGACCGTTCGATGGCCTCCGCTTCGGCCTTGGCCTGAGCGCGCAGGCGCTCGGTCTCCGCTTGGGCCCCGCGTTTCGCTTCGACACGCAGCGCCGCGACTTCCGCCTCGATTCCTGCGAGTTTCGCTTGTGCCACGCGGCGATCCGCTTCCGCCGCTTCGCGCGCGCGAGTGCCCTCCGCGATCTTTTCGGAGATTTCCTCCGCATGGCGCCGGAAATATGGAACAGCCTTGCCAAACCCGTAAATCAAAAGCCCGAGAACGATTGCGAAATTGAGCCAGCGGAAGACCCAGCCCATGGAGGAATCCGCAGGCGAGGGCTGCTCCTCCTGCGCAAACACGGGCGCCGCGAGTAAAAGAAACAACGTGGCGAACGAAGCGGCGCGCCGCAGACCGGCCGAGCGCGGTGCGTGAGCCGAGATCATCGAGCCGCGCCTCCGCGCAACGAGAACGGCTTATCGAGAATCGCGCGGGCGATCTGGTCGGCAAGCGTCGGAGTCTGGCGTTCAATCTCGGCGCGCGCAGCGGCGAAATCAGCCGCGATCTTTTTCTTTGCGGCGGCGACGTCTTCCTGTGAGCGCGAGCGCATTGCCTTCAGGAGCTTGGCGCGTTCATCGAGTGCGGCCTGGCGCGCCGCTTCCTGTTCACCATAGATTTGGGCGCGCGCCTTCCGGAGCGCTTCGTGATACGCGTCGAGTTCCTGCTTCGCTTCCGCTTCGACGGAAGCCGCTTCGGCTCGCGCGCCTTCGATGCGGGCGCTGCGCTCGGCCATCGCTTTCTGGATCGGGCCGAAGAACGCCCAGCGCAGGAACGCATAAAACAAAAGCACAACGATGATCGTGGGCACAGCTTCGAGAAACAACTCGCCGAGTTGGTGGAGAATCTCCATCGTCAGGAAGAGAGCGCTGCGGTTACTCCAATTTTAATATAGGTGTCGCGATGTTCCGGTTTGTGCCCCACCGGCACACTTTAGGCCCGAGCAAAGCAGAAGATTATCGCATCCGCGCTCGCCGCGCGTCAATTCCTTTGGCGCGATTCCACCGAGCGTTTTCATCTGGAGACCGCACGGATACCGGTGGCAACTTCCGCCAAGAGCGACGCCAGTTGGCCTTGATCGTTTATTGGCGGGAAGCACGTGGTTTCGACGCAGACGAAGGCCTGGGGCATGGTCGCGTCGAGATGCGGGAGGGTTTCGCGCAAGGCCGCTGGAAGCGCGCCGGCCGCGAGGCGTTCGGGCGTCACGCGCAGGATCACTTTGCCGAATCGATAGACCCCGTGCGCGGCCTGCTCGAGCGCCGCGGCCCTCGCATCGCCCTCCATCCCGGTGATCACCACCTGCAGTGGATGCCGCGCATGCAGCAGCGCGGCCAGCGCGTACGTCGCCGCGAAAAGCCCGTATTGCGGAATCAGCCCGACAAATGCCTCGAGCGTCTTCTCGGCCCACTCGCGGTAGAGGCGCTCGCCGGTGAGCGCGTGCAGGCGGTCGAGCACGATCGCGCCCACCGAGTTTCCGCCGGGCGTCGGCGAATCCTGCAGCGGCTTCCGGCGCACCTCGAGCCCGCCCATCGGCGCAGCGTCTTTCGCACGATCGAAGAAGCCACCACCCTCGGGATCGCCGAAGCGCTCAACGGTAAGATGCATGGCGCGCTCGGCGATCTCGAAGTAGCGGCGTTCGAACGTCGCTTCCCAGGCGTCGAGCAGCGCGGCAATCATGAACACCTGATCGTCGAGCGAGCCTTCAAGGCGCGGCCCACCGACGCGGTGTAGGAACCCTTTTGACGGATCCCAGGCTTCAGCGAGGATGCGGTCGAGCGTTTTCAGCGCGAATTCGCGGCAATCGCGGCGGTCGAGCACGCGCGCCGCTTCGAGGTACGCCGAGACGAACATCGCATTCCACGCGACGTAGATCGTTTCGTCGATTGCAGGAGTCGGACGGCGCTCGCGGCGCGCCGCAAGCAGCTTGCCTTTGGCCCGCGCGATCAGCAGCGCAACTTGAACTTCGCTCAGGCGCAGATTTCGAGCGATTGCGTCCATAGATTCCGCGATCCACAGAACATTCTTTTGAGGATTATGGTGCATCTCGCCATGCGGAGCGACGTCGTAGTAGAGCTCGATCACGCGCGCTTCTTCAGGTGTGAGCACGGCGCGGACTTCCTGTTGGGTCCAAGTGAAATAGTCGCCATCGTCGTCGAGAGTCTGGTCTGCATCCTGGCTGGCATAAAATCCTCCGCGCGCGGGATCGGAGAGCACTTCGCCGACCCAGGCAATGAGCTCCTCGGCGACTCGCTTGTAATGCAGCGGGCGGAAGGACTGGTAGCCGTGCAGGTAATTTCGCAGCAGCTCGGAATTATCGTATGACATTTTTTCGAAGTGCGGGACGCACCAGCGCTCGTCGACCGAGTAGCGATGAAATCCGCCGCCGATCTGATCGGCGAAGCCGCCGGCGGCCATGCCATCGAGCGTCTTTTCAATGACGGGCTGCAACGATTCGCCGCCCGGCCACCGGAAACGCTCGAGCAAGAGATCGATCGTCGAAGAGTGCGGGAATTTCGGTGCGTCGCCAAATCCGCCGTGCGCGGGATCGAAGCGCTTGACGGCGGCGTCCACGACGGCATCGACAACGCGCACGTCGAACTCACCCCGCGCACCGTGAAAACTTTCGGCTCTCGCGACCGCCTCCTCGAGTGCTTTCGCCGAACCGTCCACTTCGCCGCGGCGCTTTTCGAACGCGTCGGAGATCGCGAGCAGGATGCGCTTGAAGCCCGGGCGGCCCATCGCGTCGTCAGGAGGGAAGTACGTTCCCCCGAAAAACGGCTTGCCGTCCGGCGTGAGAAACGCGGTGAGCGGCCAGCCGCCTTGTCCTGAAATCGCGCCGATCGCGGACTGATAGCGCGCGTCGACATCGGGACGCTCGTCGCGGTCGACTTTTACGGGAATGTAGAGCTTGTTGATCATCGCCGCGATTTCGGGATTTTCGTAGCTCTCTCGGTCGATCACGTGGCACCAGTGGCACCACACGGCGCCGATATCGAGCAGCACGGGCTTGCCGGCGGCGCGCGCCTTTTCGAAAGCCTCCTCGCCCCACTCGTGCCAATCAACCGGCTGATGCGCGGCCGAGCGGAGATACGGGCTCGCGGAATCCTTGAGGCGATTTTCGGGCGTTCCACTCATCGCGCCGGGGTCTCCTCGCTTGCGGGCATACGTGGGTTACTCCTCTCCATCACGCTAACATACCCCGCCGCGCGGCACGCCATTTTCGATGGGGTTCGATGGACGCCAAAGGAAAGCGCCGCGCATCACGCTTTCTTGGCCAGCATGCTCAGCGCGAAAAAGAAGGCCGAAAACAGGACGATCGTTGGGCCGAGAATGGAGAGCTTCAAAACGAAAGCGTTGAGCAGGAATCCTGCGAGGACGGAAACGAGACTGATGGCGGCGGAAACCACGAGGAAATTGGAAAGCTTTTCCGTCAATTGGCGGGCTGCGGCCGCCGGGAGGATGATCAGGGCGCTCGCGAGGAGTGTCCCCATAAAGCGCAGCCCGATGAGAACCGTTAGGCTGAAAACCAGGAGGAAAGAGAGATTCACGCGATCAACGTTGACGCCCGTTGTCGCGGCGAGGTCCGGAGAAAAGATGGCCAGCGCGAGGCGATCTTTGAGGAGGAAGAGCGAGAGGGCCACCACCAGCGTGGCCGCAAGTCCAAGGAGAAAGCCTCGAGGGGAGACCTGCTGTAATTCGCCGAAGAGCGCGTCGATCAGATCCTGGCGCGGCGTTACGGCCGCGCCGATCGCCAGCGCGGCTGCGAAAACGACTCCGATGGTGGCATCGGTGGTAAGGCCGGTTTTCTTTTGAAGTTGCCAGACCAGAAGCGTGCCGAGAAAAAGAGTGGTCGCGCCACCGATCAGGGGATTCACTTTGAAGAGAAACGCCGCGCCAAGGCCGGGCAGCGCCAGGTGAGAGATGACGTCGCCCGCCAAAAGCATCCGCTTCATCAGAGCGAAGCAGCCGACAAGACCGGCAGCGAGGCCGAAAAGAAGCGCCAGCAATAGAAAGAGGATTTGACCTTCGGGCATTGCGCTATTCCTGCGACTTTCGGCCTTCCGCACCCGCGTCGTCGACGTGCCGGTAATACTTGGGCGGCGCCGCGTAGAGATGCTCAAGTGTTTCCGGCGTCAGCACTTCACGCGGAGGTCCCATGCAAGGGGTGCCCTTGCTGAGACAGAGAACCATGTCCGCGTAGCGGTAGACGACGCTCAGATCGTGGGATACGAGAATGAGCGTCATGCCTTTGTCGCGTTGGAGCGCGTGGAGCATGTCGTATACTCGCTCTTCGGCGAGTTCGTCGAGACTCGCGGTGGGCTCGTCGAAAAGGAGGACGTTCGGCTGGCCCATTAACGCGAAGGCGATCAAGGCCTTCTGAAACTGGCCGCCGGACAAGTGCCCGATGCTCGCATCCAGTGCGTCCTGCGTGAGGCCAACTTCGGAAGAAACACGGTCGAGTTCGCCGAAAGGAAGTTTGAGAACGGCGGCTTTTGCCGCAAGAAAGTCTCGTAGGCGGAGGGGGAGCTGGCGGTCGGCTTCAATTTTCTGCGGGACGTAGCCAAGCCGCGCATCGGGCCTCCATCGAATCATGCCTGCATACGGAATCAGGCCGAGGAGCGCTTTGAGCAGCACCGTTTTGCCTGCGCCGTTGGGTCCGATCACTGCGAGGCTCTGGCCGGGCTGGGCCTCGAAGCTCAGATTGTGAATCACGGCGCGATCGCCGAAAACGACATGCAAGTTTTTGACAGCAAGCAGTGGACTTGTCATGGCAAGGACCTTCTTGGCGCGACGGGTGATTCTAGCGGTCTCTTGGGCTGGACGAAAGGTGCGATTTCAACTCCGTTCGTCCAACGGAGATGACCCGAGGCTTTCGCGCTATGTCTCCTAAGGTTTAGCCGTCAGTTGGCCGCTTGCTCCGACGGGATGAACTCCTGCAAGACGGCCTGGCGGAGCAGATTTGGCGGCAGAAGACCCTGCGCGAGAATGAAGTCGTGAAACTTCTTCTGGTCGAATTTCTTGCCGAGAGCTTTCTCCGTTTCCGCGCGCAGCTGCAACAGGCGCGTGAGGCCGTAGAAATATGAAGTGGCCTGGCCGGGCGCGCGGTAGGTATAACGCTCGACCTCCTGTTCGGCGAAAGGCTGGCTCAGGTTGACGTCCTCGGTGAGGATGCGCATGGCGTCCTTGGGCGTGATTTTGCCTGACTGCAGCTCGGGATCGATGAAGGCGCGGGCCGCCCGCTGTAACCGGAATTGCAACGAGATCAATTGGCCTTCGAGCGGCATATAGGGCTTCATGATGTATTCGGCGTAGAGTCCCCAACCCTCGACGTTGGTGCTATTGAACGCGTAGATGGCGCGGGCCTCCGAGACGCCGTGCTCGACCATGGAATCGAACTGCAGTTCGTGGCCCGGGCGGGCTTCGTGGGAGATGATGGTCCACGAGGCGGCGTCGTAGGTGAAGTCGTCGATCTTCTCGGTTTTCTCGCCGGCGGTGGGCGGCGCATTCAGCGGCAGGACGAACACGCCCTGCTCGCCGGTATTGTGCAGCAGCGGGGGTGGAACCATGTGGGGCGCGGGCTGCTGTGCGCTCTCGGCTGGCGTGGCGATGCGGATGCGCGCCGGGCGGTCGGGAAGAGAGACGATGCCGTGTTTCACGATGATAGCTTCGATTTCACCGAGCCGTTTTTTGTAGAACGGGAGAATGTCGCCGCCTCGTATCTGGTCCTGCTTGAGTCTGCGGCAGACATCGCGATAATCCGTGACCCTCCATTGGCGCTGCGCGGCGATTCGCATCGCCAGGGACTGCATCTCCGCCTGGTAAACGCCAAACTCGTGGTGGGCCATCTGCTCGAGCTGCACGATGGGAATGTCGATGCCGTAGCCTTCGAGGTCGAGGGCGTATTCTTCGGGCGGAAGGCGAAAATTGGCACGGGCTTTCGGCAGAATTGTTGAGTTGACCCAGGTGTCGTAGTCGGTGAGCTCGGTTTTCAATTTCGCAAACGGCTCTTCCCATCCGTTGACGCCGTACTGCTTGAAGAGCGCCGGAATGCCTTCGATGTAATTTTGATTGCGCCCCAGCTCGGTCTCGATTTTCACTTTCGCGGGATAAATCATGTTGGGCTTGGCCATCTGCGCTTCGGCGCGCTGCTTCAGAATCTCGGTGTACGGCTGATAGCCGGGCGCGAGGCCCGCGTATTCGCGCAGACGAACGAGAGCAGCCTGGCGGCGCTCGGGAGCGACTTGATCGTCGAGGAGCACGCGCAGGCCCTGGAATACATCCTCGCTCGCATTGTCGAACGGGACTTTGTGAGCTTCGGCGTAATCGTGCTTCTTCAAGGTGATCTGGATGCTATGGAGGAGGATCTGCAGGTCCTGGCGGACATTCTTGTCCTGCTCGACGGCGAAGGCGCGCATGAGCTTGCCCTGGACGACCTTCGTTTCGGCGATCTCCGCGTCATCGTCGAGCTTCGTGGGCTGCGAGATTTTGTCGTCGTAGGCGGCGAGTCCCTGGGCGGAGGCGCTCTCGGGCGAGTGGCGGTTCTGCACGTCGAGCAGCAGGTCGGTGTAGGCGTTGCTTTGTGCGACCCAGCTGCGGTCTGGCGGAGCCGTCTGCGTGACGGCCGCCCGATTGGTAGTAGCGTCAACGAGGGAGATCGACAAAAAGAGCGCAGCGAGAAGGGCGATCGTTGCTTTTTTCAAGAAACACGTCTCCTTAGCGGTACGAAACACGACGGAAATCGCCGCACGATGCGAGCGCGCTAGGATATGAGATTTGCGGTGTTCGTAACGGCCATACGGTGAACGTCCGCCGAACTGAAGCCCGCGTCGAGCATCTTCTGCGCGAACATCGCGAAGCCGTCGGCCACTGGCGGATTGATCGTCTGCCCGAGGTCGGTGGAAAGCACCACGCGCTCGGGGCCGACCTTGCGGACGCTGTCGAAATAGGCGTCCCACGGCGCTTTGTTCGTGTACATCGTGGTGAAGCAGTGCTCGATCATCGCGCCGAGATCGGCGCATTCCACCTGCTCGGCCGCGGTCATGTTCTGCGATGGGAATTCCGCGTGCGTCACGACGACGCGTTTGAGCCCCATTTCCTTCGTCGCCTTCACCAGCGCGAGGATTTCCTTTTTGCTCAGGTGGCCGGTGGCGAGGATCATGTCGTATTTCTTGATGATCTCGAGGCAGCCGCGCGCGGCGTCGTTGATTTTGCCGTCGGCGCCGACGACGGTCATAGGCGCAGGCGACACGCCAGTGGCGGCGAGCTCGCGCTGAATCTTGGCCCAGAAGGGCAGCTTGTCGGTGGGGCCGTCGGTGCGGCCGGCGGTTTCGTTGGCGGCGTCCACTGTCGGCATCCACACGATTTTATTGCCGGAGCGCCCGGCGATTTCGAGCGCCACGGGATTCAGCCCGCCGACGCTGTGATTGAGCGTGATCGCGCCAAAGGCCTGGATGCCGGGGACGGCTTTGGTGACCACTTTCGCGCGCTCGTAAGTGGGCGCGTAATGCGATTTCAGCACGAAACCCTTCAGCTTGTGCGAGAGAAATTCCTTGGCGAGATCGAGATCGTCGATGCGGCGCGCGATCACGTCCGGCGCCACGTGCACCTGCAGGTCGTACGCGCCCTCGATGGCCTTCCACGCGGCGTCTGTGATTTTGATGGGTGCGGCTGCGGTTTCGGCGGACATGATTCTCTCGGCTCCCTGGTTTTTCTGGCGCTG
>Ga0335074_10003119_pt1 | contig 22568 bp, 20 predicted proteins | sample Lox_Sample_23_FD_206715 | JGI IMG/M metagenome (GOLD analysis project Ga0335074, IMG submission 206715) | Soil microbial communities from Loxahatchee National Wildlife Refuge, Florida, United States - Lox_Sample_2.3 | ecosystem: Environmental > Terrestrial > Soil > Wetlands | place: USA...
CGTGGCGGGCGAGGCGCCCGCCTGCCAGGCATGGCTCCCGGTGCTACCGGGAGTGCTGTACCTAGGCACCTCCCCGGTACTCACCATCGCCGGTGTGCCGTTGCTCGAGCTCAACCTCGGCGTGGCTATCGGCCCGCCGGACGAGGACAGCTACGACCCGTGCGTGACGAAGCTACGCGTTGCTGTCCGGGCGCTGGTCCCGCAACGGATCGTCCCGCCAGCCCCGCCGCGCCCGCCGCACGTGATTCCGCCATGGCCTCCCCAGCCGGTTCCGCAGCCGTCCTCGATCCTGGGGTCGCCACCACTCCAGCCACCGCCGCCGACCCCGCCCGCCACCACCCCGGCTCCGCCGCCGGCCACCACCCCGGCGCCCCCCGCCACCAAACCCGCCGTCGCGCCGCCCCCGCGGAAGTCACCGGCGCCGCGGCGCCCCCGGCCGGCCCCTCCGGTCACCGCACCGCCGGTCACCACCGTCGCGGTCAAGCCGCACGCTAGGCCGCACGCTAGGCCGCACCCTAGGCCGCATCCGCATGCCAAGCCGGCCCCCACGCCCTTCACGCAGGCGGCGCGGGCGGAGCAACCCGCCGCCTATAAGCCTGGCCAGCCGACCCTGCCGGTCGGCGTCCTGGTGACCGTCATCCTGACCCCATGCGCGGCCACGGTGGCCGCCCGTCTCGGCAAGATGCTGGGCGGCTGATATCGCCGCCGCGCAGGCCAAGGGGCCTGGACTGGCCGGGGCGGGGCGGCGGAGGGGGGGCTGGGAGCTTACAGGTCGAAGAAGACCGTCTCGCGGTCACCTTGCAGCCAGATATCGAACCGCAGGTGGCCCTCCGGCTCTGCGATCGCGATCAGCGTGCCGCGCCGGGCCCGGTCGACCGAGCACAGCACCGGGTCGGCGGCATTGGCGGCCATCTCGTCCGGGAAGTACATCCTGGTCACTACCCGGTCGAGCAGCCCGCGGGCGAACACCGAGACGTCCAGGTGCGGCGCTTCGATGTCGCCGTCAGGCGTCGGCAGCGGGCCTGGCTTGACCGTGACGATCCGGTACGACCCGTCCGCGGCGGTCTCGCACCGGCCGAAACCGCGGAACCCGGCGTAACCGGCGGGCGAGGCGCCACGCGGGTCGTCCGGGTGAGCGAAACGCCCGTCCTGGTCGGCTTGCCACGTCTCGATCATCGCGTCGGGGAGCGCGTTCCCGGCGCCGTCATAGACCCGCCCCACGATCGTGAACGCGTCCGGCGTGCCCTCTGGTACCACGTATGGCCCGTCCGGCCATGGCAACCGCATCGCGAAGTACGGCCCGACGGTCTGCGAGGGAGTCAGCCCGCTCATATTTCTCCGCTCGCTCACAGGTGCGGCTCCTCGAAGACGGTCGCGATGCGACCGCGCAGCACGATGTCCCACTCGTAGCCGAGCGCCCACTCTGGCTGGGTGAGGTTGATATCGAACCGCGCGATCAGGCGCTGCCTGGCCGCCTCGTCGGGCACGGAGTTGAAGATCGGGTCGAGCGCGAGCAGCGGGTCACCGGGGAAGTACATCTGGGTGACCAGCCGCTGCGTGAACGCACGGCCGAACAGCGAGAAATGGATGTGGGCGGGCCGCCAGGCGTTGTGATGGTTGCCCCACGGGTAGGCGCCGGGCGCGATGGTGATGAACCGGTACCGGCCGCCGGCGTCGCTGATGCACCGGCCGATGCCGGTGAAGTTCGGGTCGAGCGGCGCGGGGTGCTGCTCGCGCGAGTGCCGGTACCGGCCCGCAGCATTGGTCTGCCAGATCTCGAGCAGCGTGTCGGGCACCGGCCTGCCGTCAGAGTCCAGCACCCGGCCGGTGACGATAATCCGCTGGCCGAGCGGCTCACCATCGTGCTGCATAGTCAGGTCCGCGTCAGATGGCGTGATGAGGTCGCTGCCGAGCAGCGGGCCAGTCACCTCGGTGAGCCGGTGCGGGAGCAGGACCAGCGGCCGTTTCGGGTGGCGCAGCCCGGTCGAACGGTAGCCGGCGAAATCCAGCGGCGGGTGCACAGCCGGCCCGGGCCGCTCGTAGACCGGCAGCAGCAGCCGGGACGGCTCGGTGATCGCGGGCGCGGAAACCGTAACATCAGCAGTCAACTGTCGCTCCTTGTCTGCGCGCCGCTGCGCGCTCGCAACTCGCGCAGCGCGGCCAGTTCGTCCCCCGTCGGCGGCGTGATCATTTCCAGGTCCGGTGCCGCCCGCAGGTCCCAGCCGGTGTTCGATTTGACCTGTTCGGCCGACGCTCCCTCATATATCCCGGTGAGCGTGAACTCCAGGGTGTCCGAGTCCGGTTCGAGCACGCCGAGGTCAGTGATGATCTTGCGCGGTCCCGCGCCGGTGAGACCCAGCCGCTCCCGGTCACCGGGCCCGCTTCCGTAACCGACCGATGTGACGAAGTCCACCCGCTCCACGAATGAGCGGATGCTCTGCCGGACCACGACAATCACTTCACGGCACGAGGCGGCGATCTCCGGCGCGCCGCCCGCGCCGGGCAGCCGTACCTTGGGGTCGCGGTAATCCCCGCCGATGACCGTCGTGTTGATATTCCCGAACTTGTCAATCTGAGCGGCACTAAGGAAACCAACGTCGATACGTCCCGGCTGCAGCCAGTAGTTGAAGATTTCCGGCACGCTGACCACGGCATCCGCGGTCTCCGCCAGGATCCCGTCGCCGATCGACAGCGGCAGCAGGCCTGGCTTGGCGCCGATCGTGCCGGACTCGTAGATCAGTACCAGGCCCGGCGCATGGGTCGCCCTGGCCAGGTTGGCCGCCGCGCTGGGCAGTCCGATTCCCACGAAACAGGTCATGCCGTCCCGCAGCGCGCGAGCGGCGGACACCGTCATCATCTCGTCACTGCCGTAATCGTGCATGCGCTTATCACTCATGGTGCAATGAGTCCAGCCACTCGGTGAACCGTCCTCTGTCCCGGCTGATCGCGTCCCATTGGGAGTAGTAGTCGTTGTCCCGGACTGAGTACCCCAGTGTGTAGGAGGGATGCGCGCCGTCCGGCACCACGCTGACGTAGCTGACCGTCCAGGCGGGAAGCACCACGGCATCTGGCCGGGGATCGAGGGCGTCCACGATCTCCTCGACTGTCACCACTGCTCGTTCTGCGGAAAGAATGGCTTCTTTCTGAACCCCGGTGATGCCCCACAGCTGCACATTCCCGGCCAGGTCGGCACGCTGTGCGTGGATGATCGCCACATCGGGCCGCAGAGCCGACACCGCGGTGAGCGTCTCGCCGGTGAACGGGCAGGCGATCGGCCGGATCGAGCCAGCCGAGGGGAGGCTCGTCCCGTTGTACCCGCGCAGCACCGCGAACGGCAGTCCGGACGCGCCAGCTACGTACCGGTTCGCCATCCCGGCATGTGAGTGCTCCTCCAGCTCGAGCGGCGCGGGCCAGCCGTGCTCGACCGCGTCGCGGAAACGGTGCAGCGAGCCGACCCCGGGATTGCCGCCCCAGGAGAAAACCAGCTTGCGAACGCAGCCGGCGCCGATGAGCTGGTCATAGATTAGGTCAGGCGTCATCCTGACCAAGGTCAGGTCCCGGCGGCCCTGCCGGATCACCTCATGTCCCGCCGCGAACGGGATCAGGTGAGTGAACCCCTCCATCGCCACCATGTCGCCGTCGTGCACCGCCAGCCGAACGGCTTCGGCGAGTGAGACGATCTGCGCCATCGGGCCCCTCCTGATCACTATCTACCAACACGATAGCGTCCTATGCCCGCATAATGCACAGCTGTTCGCAATACGGACGGCTGAACCCTGTCAGTCAGTGACTTCCGCCAGCGCTTGCTGGGCGATCGCGAACGCCCGGTTAGCAGCCGGAACACCCGCGTACACCGCGACCTGCAGCAGCACCTCTCCGATCTGCCCGGCGGTCAGGCCATTGCGCACCGCCGCCTTGACGTGCATGGCGAGTTCGTGCTCACGGCCCAGCGCGGCGAGGGCGGTCAGCGTCACGATGCTCCGCTCGGGCCGGGTCAGGCCCGGGCGGGACCAGACCTCGCCCCAGGCGTACCGGGTGATGAAGTCCTGGAACGGCTCGGTGAAAGAGGTAGTCCCCGCGACCGCCCGGTCCACGTGCTCGTCCCCGAGCACCTCACGGCGCGCCCTCATCCCTTGTTCCCTGCGCTCGGCGTCATCCATACCGGCCTCCGTGAGCCGTCAGCGCCGCATCGATAAAGGCGTCTGCCGCACCGAGGTAACCGGCCGGCTCCAGGGCCGCCTCGACCTGCTCGGCGCTGACCCCGGCCGCCGACAGCCGGTCTGCCAGCTCAGGCACGCCGAGCAGTACGTCGCGCAGCGGCAGGCCCGCGCTCACCGCCCGCTCGCTGGCCCGGGCCACCAGGTCGTGTGCCTGTATCTGCCCGAGCACCCCCGCGAGCAGGCTGGTGACGTGCTCGGCTAGTGGCAGTCCCTCGGTCGCGGCCAGGTTGGCGGCCATCCGCTGCCCGTCCACCACCAGCCCGCCGAGCAGTCCGGCACCCCACGAGGCGGCCGAGCCGGCCAGCCGCAGCAGGGTGCTGAACGGCTCCCACTCCGCGTGCCACGCACCCGCCGCGCGCTGGTACTCCTGCTCCGCCGTCCCGATCAGGGTCGCGACCAGCCCGGGCACCTGTTTCACGCAGCCCAGCACAGCGATCGCCGCCACCGGGTTGCTCTTATGCGGCATAGCGGAAGAACCGCCGTATTTCCCCCGGGGGGGCGACCCCCCCGGTGACCCCCCCGCATCCGGGGGGAACCTTCCCCCCGGGCCGCTCTGGGCCCCCGCAAGCGGGGGCGGTCCTCCTTCGCGGACTTCTCCGACTTCGTTCTGGGCGAGGAGGGTGACGTCCCTGGCGATCTTGCCGAGCACCGCCGTGACCTTGGCCAGCGCTGCCGCCAGGTCGATGATGCGCAGCCGGTCGGTATGCCAGGGCAGCACGGGCACCGCCAGGCCCAGCTCACCGGCCAGCAGTGCTGCCACCCGGGGCCCGTCGGAGCCGAGCGAGGCCAGCGTTCCGGCCGCGCCGCCGAACTGGACCGCGAGCCGCGTCCGGCGCACGGTGGCCAGCCCCGCGCGGGCATCATCCAGCCCGCTCAGCCACCCGGCCCCGACCAGCCCGAACGTCACCGGCACCGCTTGCTGCAACAGCGTCCTGCCCATCATCAGGGTGCCCCGGTGCGCGGCGGCCAGGCCCGCGGCGGCGTCCGCCGCCTGCCGCAGGTCCGCTCCGATGACGTCACACGCCCGTCCGGCCAGCAGCATCGCCGCGGTATCCATCACATCCTGGCTGGTAGCGCCCCGGTGCACCGCCTCGCGAGCGGCCGGCGGGACCTGCCGGGCCAGGGCACGAGCCAGGCCGGGCACAGGGTTCCCGGTCAGCCCGGTACCCAGCTCGGCCGGGTCGAACGTGCCAGTGGCGGCGGCCTCGGTGACCGCCGCACCGGACCCGGCCGACGCAAGCCCGGCCCGTTCCAGTGCGCGTGCCAGGGCCGCCTCGACGTCCAGCAGCGCCCGCAGCCAGGCGTCATCGCCCGCCGCCACGCCGCCGCGATTGAACACGGGGTCGAACAGTCCGATCGTCACGGCTCCCCACCTTACGACCCCTCTACCGGCCATTCCGGCAAATGATCTATCGTCGTGGCATGACTGAGCATTCAGGCAGCGGGTCAGTGCCCTGGGGCTCTGGGCCGCCCCAGCGCCGCCATCTTGTCACCGAGATCCCCGGGCCAGCCTCCCGTGAGCTGCTCGCCCGCCGCGAGCGCACTGTGGCGCGCGGGGTCAGCACCATGCTGCCGGTCTTCGTCACCGACGCCGGCGGCGGGGTGATCGTGGACGCCGACGGAAACTCCCTCATCGACTTCGGGGCGGGCATCGCTGTCGTGTCGGTCGGGAACGCCGCGCCCAGGGTCGCCGCCAACGTGGCCGAGCAGGTGCACAGGTTCACCCACACCTGCTTCATGGTCACGCCCTACGAGGGATATGTGGCCGTTTGCGAGAAGCTCGCCGAGCACACGCCCGGCAACCACGGCAAGCGCTCGGCCCTGTTCAACTCCGGCGCGGAGGCGGTTGAGAACGCGGTCAAGATTGCCCGCCACCACACCCGGCGCCAGGCCATCATCGCGTTCGACCACGGGTATCACGGCCGTACCAACCTCACCATGGCGCTGACCGCCAAGAACATGCCGTACAAGGACAAGTTCGGCCCGTTCGCGGGCGAGATCTACCGGGTGCCGATGGCCTACCCGCTGCGCTGGCCCGGCGGCCCCGACGCGTGCGCGGCAGAGAGTTTGAACACGTTCAAATCTCTGGTTCACGCCCAGGTCGGCGAGGACAACGTGGCCGCGGTGATCCTCGAGCCGATCCAGGGCGAGGGCGGGTTCATCGTCCCTCCTGACGGCTTCATTCCCGGCCTGGCGCAGTTCTGCCGCGACAACGGGATCGTGTTCATCGCGGACGAGATCCAGACCGGGTTCTGCCGGACCGGCGACTGGTTCGCGGTGGACCACGAGGGTGTCGTGCCAGATCTGATCACGACCGCCAAGGGCATCGCGGGCGGCCTGCCGCTGGCCGGGGTAACCGGCCGGGCGGAGGTCATGGATTCGGTCCATCCCGGCGGTCTCGGCGGCACCTACGGCGGTAACCCTGTCGCCTGCGCAGCGGCGCTCGGCGCGATCGAGACCATGGAGGCCGAGGACCTGCCCGGCAAGGCGCGCAGGATCGGCGAGATCATGCTCCCCCGCCTGCGCAAACTGGCCGCCGAGTACCCGGTGATCGGCGACGTGCGCGGTCGCGGCGCCATGCTCGCCATCGAGTTGAATCGCCCGGGCACCCTGGATCCCGACCCGGCGACCGCTGCGGCCATCTCCAAGGCCTGTCACCAGGCAGGCTTGGTGACGCTGACCTGCGGTACGTTCGGGAACGTGATCCGCTTCCTGCCGCCGCTGGTGATCGGCGAAGACCTGCTGGACGAGGGCTTGACGATCCTGGAAGACGCATTCAGTGATAACGCGTGAGCAACCGGTACGAGTCACTGGTTGAGGCGGCTAAGCCGACACCGTTCTGGCTGGACCAGCCGGATGCGCCGCCTGTCCGCGACCGGCCAGCTCGCCGGTGACCTGGGTAGTGAACCCTGACGCGGGTTGGTCGTGATGGAATGCCGGGAAACGCCGTTTTGGCGACCAGGGGCAATTTACAGGTTCGCCTCCTAGAGTGATGCGCCGGTAACGCAGAGGCACACTCGGAGGGAACGATGCCGTTCAGCATCCGGTCGCAATTCTGGAAATCGCCGCAGGACCAGCCGGCCTGGGCACGGCCCGCGCTGCTCGCGATTGCCGCGTTCGCCACGCTGCTGTACGCGCGGAATATCACGGACGCCGGTTTCGAGGGATTTTACTCGGTCGCGGTGAAGAGCATGTCGGTGAGCTGGAAGGCATTCTTTTACGGCGCCTTCGACCCGAAGGCCACCATTACCTTGGACAAGCTCGCCGGATCGTTCGCGCCGCAGGCGCTATCGGCGCGAATCTTCGGTTTTCACGCATGGTCGCTCGCGCTACCGCAGGTGATCGAGGGCGTCATCTCGGTCCTGGTGATGTACCGCGTGGTGCGGCGGTGGACCGGGCCGGAAGCGGGCCTGCTGGCCGCCGCGATCTTCGCGCTGACCCCGGTGTGCGTCTCCATGTTCGGGCACTCCATGGAGGACGGCCTGCTCACCATGTGCCTGGTCCTGGCCGCGGACTCATGCCAGCGCGCGATGCTCGAAGGACGGCTGCGCTCCCTGCTGTGGGCGGCGTTCTGGGTCGGGGCGGGCTTCCAGGCCAAGATGATGCAAGCCTGGATCGTGCTGCCGGCGCTGGCGGCCGGCTACCTGTGCGCGGCCCCGCTGTCAGCGCGGCGCCGGATCCGGGACGCCGGACTGGCCGGTGCGGCCTGTCTCGCCGTGTCGCTGTCCTGGATCGCGCTGTACACACTGACCCCCGCGCACGATCGGCCGTACATCGACGGCTCGACCAACAACAGCGCTATCTCGATGGTGTTCGGCTACAACGGACTGGAGCGGTTCGGCGTCCCGTTTCCCGGCTCCGTCGCGTCGATGTTCGGCGGTAACAGGCATGCGCATCTGGCCGGGCCGGCGGGCGCGGTGCTGCGGGACCTGCCGCGCGGCGGTTTCGGCATGCGCTCGGGTGGCGGCTGGCTGAAGCTGGCGGGCAGCGAGTTCGGGCCGCAGATCGGGTGGCTGTTCCCGCTGGCGTTCCTCGCTCTGGCCTGCGGCCTGCTCTGGTCACGGGGCGAACGGCAGCGCACCGGCGGGTTCGTGCTGTGGGGTGTGTGGCTGGTGGCGTTCGGCTCCGTGTTCAGTGCCATGACGGTCATCCCGCACACCGCTTACCTCGCCTCGCTGGCGCCGGCGCTCGCGGCGCTGTCCGGCGCGGGAATCGTGATGTCCTGGCAGGAGTACGCCGCGGGCGGCCACCGGGGCTGGCTGCTGCCGGTGGCGGTAGCCGCCGAACTCGGCTGGTCGGCCTGGCTGTGGCGGTCGTATCGAGGCTTCCTCCCGGTCGTCCGCTGGGTGATCATCATGGCCGGGGCTGGCGCCATCGCGGTCATGGTGGTCACGAAGCTGTCCGGCCGCGAGCGGAAGCGGACGCTGATCGCGCTCGGGGCGCTGGCCGGCGCGGCCACGATGGTCGCCGCCCCGGCGGCGTGGGCCGGATCGGCGCTTGACGCGCGTTACGACGGCACCGAGATGAACGCGATCGCCGGGCCCGCGCCGCAGGGCGGCGGCCTGTTCCATATCCCGGCCTCCGTACAGCGGATACTTGGCTTCGGCGGGCGTCACGCCGGCGGCAGGCCGGGCTGGGGCGGCACCTCGACGACCCTCACCGCCGCCCAGCGCGGCATTTACCGGTACGTGACCACCCACCGGGACGGAGCACAGTACCTGATGGCGACGCAGTCGTGGAGCCAGGCGGCGCCCTACATCCTGGCCACCGGCAAGGAAGTACTGCCGATGGGCGGGTTCAGTGGCTCGGTGCCCTCCCCCACGCTGCGCCACGTCCGTTACCTGGTGGCCAGCGGCCAGCTGCGGTTCTTCCTCCTCGGCGAGCAAGGAGCGGGATTCATGGGCCGGCCCGTCACCGGTCAGGCCCAGTGGATCACCGCATGGGTCACCGCCGGCTGCGTCCAGGTCAAGGCAGGCCTGTATCAGTGCTCGCCGGGCCCTCAGCGCACGCCGGTTACGGAACCGGACAGGGAGCGAGGGTCACGGGCACGCCAGGCGCCCCTGGAGACCGCGGTCAGGAAGTCATCCGCGAGTCGGTTGAACACGTCGGGCTCTTCCAGGTTGGCGGTGTGACCGGTGCGGGGCATGATGGCCAGGCCCGCAGTGGGGATCGTGCGCTTGAGCATCAGCGCGGGCTCCAGGCAGCCCTCGTCCTCGTCGCCGGCCAGGACCAGCATGGGGACGCGGATCGAGGCGAGGCCGAGCCGGTACAGCGACGGGCGGGCGGCCTGCACGCCGCGCATGGTGAGCGCCGCGCCGAGCGCGTCATGAGCGGCCAGGGCGGCGGCGAACTCCTCCCAGCCGCGCGGGTTCTTGTTCTGGAACTGGACCCGCGCGGGCCCGGCCGCGTACCACGAGGCAACGGCGGCCGCGCCGTCGGCCTCGAACGCCGCGGCGATCACCTGGCACTCGGCGCGGAATGCCTCCTGGCGGTCGGGCTGCGACCCGTACCCGCACCCGGCCACGACCGCGCTGAGCACCCGGTCCGGGTAGGACAGTGCCAGGTGCAGCGCGGTGAACCCGCCCATGGACAGGCCGACCACGTGCGCCGCGCCGATGTCCAGGCCGTCCAGCACGGCGAGCGCGTCCGCGATGGCCCGTTCCTGGGAATACGCCTCCGGGGCGGCGGGCACCGATGACGGCGGGTAGCCGCGCGCCGCGTACCGCACGCACCGGAACGCATCCGAGAAATACCGGACCTGCGGCTCCCAGCTGCGGTGATCCCCGGCGAACTCATGGATGAACAGCAACGGCTGCCCGTCGCAAGGCCCTGCTTCCTCCACGTGCAGGATGACACCGTCGCTGGTCGTAACACCACTCACCGCGGCCCCATGATGTGCTCGCGGGTCCGCTGAGCGGCCCCTTCGGAGTCGCCGGCGCGCAGCGCGGCGAGTATCTCATCGTGCTGGCGGGCGGACTCCGCGTGGGTCCTGGCCACCTTGGGGCCGCCGTGCAGCGACGCCCACAGCAGCCGCATCAGCGACAGCAGCAGCGGGCTGCGCGCGTACTCGTACACGGTGAAGTGGAATTCCCTGTTCAGGTCCGCATAAGACGGGTCGTCGTCGGCGAGCGTGCGCATCCGCTCGTTCAGCGCGGCCAGCCGGGCGAGCCCGTCCGCGTCGATCTTGGCTGCCGCCAGCGACGCGCCCAGCGACTCCAGTGCGGCCCTGATCTGGAAGTTCTCTTTGAGCGGGCCGTCGTCCGGCGCCATCACCGTGAAGCCCCGGTGCGTGTCGCAGACCAGCAGGCCCTCCGATTCCAGGCGCCGCATCGCCTCGCGCACCGGAGTCTGGCTGACGCCGAATCGCTGGGCCAGATCACGCTGGCGCAGCTGCTCTCCGGCGGCGAGCTCGCCGGTGATGACCAGTTCGCGGATAAGCGCGACGACCAGGTCCGTCTTGCTCACGTAAGCGGGAGTATCAGGCATAGATCAGTCCCATGATCCGAGAAGGGGTCAGCGGGAGCCGCCCGACGCTGCCCGCGAGGCCGATCGCGTCGCGGACAGCGTTCGCGATCGCGGCGCCGGCCGCGCTGACACCGCCCTCGCCCGCGCCCATCACGCCGAGCGGGTTGCCGGGCGCCCTCGCGTCTTCCCGCAGCAAGATATCGATCGCCGGGACCTCCGCCGCGGTGGGCATCCGGTAGTCCATGAACGATATCGCCTGCGGCTGGCCGTCCTGGTCGTAACCGAATTCCTCGAGCAGAGCACCGCCCACGCCCTGGGCGACACCGCCGCGCAGCTGCCCTTCGACCAGCGCGGGATTGATCGCGCGCCCCACCTCGTAGGCGACCAGGTAGCGCGTCACGCGGACCTGTCCGGTACCGGGGTCCACGTCGACCGCCGCGATGTGCACGCCGTAGGGATAGGTCATGTGCGCGGTCTCGAACGTGCGCCGCGCGGTAATATCACCGGCCGCGGCCTCTGTGCCCATCGCCGCGCGCACCGCTAGCGCTGCCAGGTGCACGGCGCTCCCTCCGACCACGGTCGACCGGGACGCCCACGACCCGGTGCCGAGCGGCTGCGTATCGGTGTCGCCGACGACGACGCTCACCGACGACAGCGGCACGCTCAAGGTGTCGGCGGCGATCTGCGCGAGCACGGTCTCGATGCCCTGGCCGAACGAGGTCCCTCCGGCGTGCACGAGCACACGTCCCGATGGCGTCACGGTGACGTCGGCGGTCTCACGGGGCCCGAGGCCCGATTTCTCGACGAACATGGCGAGCCCTGTGCCACGAAGCATGCCGGGAACGGCCGCGCGGCCGAAGTACCCGAGCTTCTCCGCCGCTCCGACCGCGGCGGCCAGCAGCGCCGCGTAGTCGCCGGTGTCCAGGATCAGGTCGGTGCCTAGGGTGCGGATGGGCCGCCGGTGCGGCATGTCCCCCGCGGAGAGCAGGTTCCGGCGACGCAGCTCTATCCGGTCGATGCCGAGCCGGTCCGCGGCGATGTCGAGCAGGTGCTCGCGGGCGGCGGTGCCCTCGAACCGCCCCGGCGCCCGGTAGGTGCCGCACGGCGTCTTGTTGGTCAGCACCACGCCGATCCGGCCCCGGTAGGCCGGCACCCGGTACGGGCCGGGCAGCATAGCGATGGTGAGCTCGGGGACAGCTACGCCGTGCGTGCGGCAGTACGCGCCGTTGTCATGCAGCACGTGGCCGGCGAGCGCGAGCAGGCGACCGTCCTCGTCGAAGGCCGCCGACAGCCGGTGCGCCTGCTGACGGGAGTGGTTGACCGCGACGAGGTGCTCGGCCCGGTCCTCGGCCCAGCGGACCGGGCGGCCGCAGGTCATGGCCAGCCAGGGGATCAGGAAATCCTCCGGGTAGAACTCGCCCCTGACCCCGAACCCGCCGCCTGCGTCGACCGCGTGCACATGGATCAGCGCCGGGTCCATGCCGAGCATGCGGGCGAGCAGGTCACGGTTGAACACCGGGACCTTGGTCATCCCGTGGATGTCCAGGCCGCCGTCAGGTCGCGGGACGGCGACCAGGCACCGGGGTTCCAGCGGCACCCCGGAGTGACGCCCGATAGCCAGCTCGGCGGTGACCACGTGGGCGGCGGCGGCGAACGCGGCGTCCACGTCGCCGTAGCCCGCGGTGAGCGTGACCGCGACCTGGCCGTCCGCGGCATCGGTCACGGCGCGCAGCGGGTCGATGTCCACCGACACCAGCTCGGCGGCGTCCTCGCAGGCGTACGGGTCCTCGCCGACCACGACCGCGACCGGCTCCCCCACGTACCGCACGACCTCGCCGGCCAGCACCGGCTGGAGGAAGTCATCGAGAACCGGCCCTTCCACGGCCAGCCGTACTGGAATCCGGTGAACCACGGGCAGATCGGCGGCGGTGATCACGCGGGTCACGCCGGTAACCGCCGAGACATCGATGGAAAGCAGGCGTCCGTGCGCGACCGGCGAACGGACCATCCGCGCCCAGAGCTGGCCGACGCTGGCCACGTCATCACCGAACCTGCCCCGGCCGGTGAGCAGCCGCAAGTCCTCCGAGCGAGGCACCCTGGCACCTATCATGCGCCGTCCGATCCGTGCTGGGCCGATCCGTGCTGGGCCGATCCGCGGCGCGCCCGCGCTGTGGCCAGGATCGCGTCCACGATGCCCTGGTAGCCAGTGCACCGGCACAGATTCGACGCGACCAGCTCGCGCGCCTCCCGTTCGGAGTCCAGATCGGCACCCGAGGCCAGGTAGGCCTCGGCCAGCATGAGGAACCCCGGCGTGCAGAATCCGCACTGCAGCGCGTGGTGGTCGCTGAACGCCTGCTGCAGGTCGGACAGCTCGCCGTCGGCCGGTGCCAGCGCCTCGACGGTCCGCACCGAGCATCCGTCGGCCTGAACGCCGAATACCAGGCACGACCGCACCGGCAACCCGTCCAGGATCACCGTGCAGGCGCCGCAGATGCCGTGCTCGCAGCCGAGGTGGGTACCCGTGTAGCCCAGGTCGTGCCGCAGCATGTCGGCGAGAGTCCGCCGCGCCTCGACGGTCAGCTCGTGCACGGCGCCATTGACGGTGACCCGGATGGGATGTGTCATAGCAGGTCCCAGGGAAGAGCCGGAATTTGGTCGACATCCGAAGAGAGAGCGTCGTTGATCGCGTTGAGGACGGCGGCCGGCCCGCCGATCATGCCGCCCTCACCCATGCCTTTCGCCCCGGTCTCGCTGTGCGCGGACGGGGTCTGCAGGTGGATCACCTCGATGTCGCACAGTTCCGCGGCCGTCGGCGCCAGGTAGTCCATCAGCGTTGCGCTCAGCGGCTGGCCGGCCTCGTCGTAGCACAGCCGCTCGAACAGCGCGGCGGCCATGCCCTGGGTGACACCGCCGCGCACCTGCCCGTCCACGATCAGCGGGTTGATGACCACACCGCAGTCCTCCACGACCAGGTAGCGGCGCAGCGCGACCGACAAGGTGCCCGGGTCGATCACCACCATCGCGACGTGACACGCGTTGGAGAACGTGCCGGGCGGGTCGAATGACGCGGCCGCCTGCAGCCCGTAACGCAGGTCCACGGGCAGCCGGTGCGCCTGGAAGTGCGCGATCCGAGCCAGCTCGGCCACCGGAACGCCGGCATCGGCGTCACCTCGGACCCGAGCGACCCCGCCGTCCAGTTCGATGTCGGCCGGCGAAGCCTCAAGCAATACAGCGGCGACGCCACGCAGCTGATCCGCCACGACGCCCGCCGCCTTGGCCGCCGCGCCGCCGCCGATCACCACCGAACGGCTGCCCCAGGTGCCCCACCCGTACGCGGCCAGGTCGGTATCCCCCTGCCGGAGCCGCACCTGGCCCGGATCCACACCCAGGCGGCCGGCGACGATCTGCGCGAACGTGGTCTCGTGCCCCTGCCCGTGGCCGCAGGTGCCGGTGGTGACGACCACCTCTCCGGTCGGATCCATCCGGACCAGGGCCGTGTCATACCCGGGTGTCATCCGCATGCGACGTTGCGACATCGTGGGCGTGCCATACGCCGTTCGTTCTGAAAAACAGGAAAGGCCGATGCCCGCGAGCAGGCCTTGGGCACGAAGCTCAGCCCGCTCTGTGCGCCATTGGCTTGTCCTCTCCTCGGCGAGGTCGAGGGACTCCCGGTAGCTGCCTTCGTCGTACGTGATGCCGTTGACCCCGGTGAACGGAAAGGTCGTGATCATGTTCCGGCGGCGCACGTCGAGCGGATCGAGCCCGAGCCTGGCGGCGGCCTTTTCCATCAGCCGCTCCATGACCAGCACGATCTGCGGCCTGGACACACCGCGGTAGGGAGCGGTCGGCGGCTTGTGCGACGCGATCGCCCGGCCGCGGGCGCGGTAGGCGGGCACCACGTAGATACCGGGCAGTTCGGTGGCGGCCATCAGCGGCTCGACCGCGCAGGTGAACGGGAACACCGAGTACGCGCCGGTGTCGCATTCGATGTCGGCATCCAGGGCGAGCAGTTCACCGTCGGCGGCGAACGCGGCGGTCACCGCGTACCGCTGCTCGTGCCCGTGGAACGAGGCGGTCAGGTTTTCCTGCCGGTCCTCGATCCACTGGACCGGCCGGCGCAGCCGGAACGCGGCGGCGGCCACCGCCACCTCCTCGCGGCCGACCACGCACTTGAGGCCGAACCCGCCGCCCACGTCGGGCGCGATCACCCGTATCAGGCGCTCAGGCAGGCCGAGCGCCTGTGCGACGCCGGACCGGACCTGGTGCGGGACCTGGGTAGACACGTGCAGCACCAGCTGTTCGTCCCGGTCGTCCCACTCGGCCAGGCAGGCGCGTCCCTCCAGCGGCAGCGCCGCCACCCGAGCGCTAGCGCATCTTGCTGTTATCACAACCGGGGCGGATTTAATGATCCCAGGCACCGCCGGGTCGTCGAACATCTGCAGGTCGACCAGGCAGTTGTCCGGAGCCTCGTCGTGCACCGGGGTGCCCGGCGGCAGTTCGGCCCACTCGACCGCGACCAGTTCGGCCGCGTCCTCGGCGCGGTACGCGTCATCGGCGAGGACCAGTGCCACCGGCTCGCCGGCGAAGCGGACCCGGTCCCCGGCGAGCACCGGCATCCGCGTCGGCACGAACTCGTCCCGCTCCAGCGTCGCGAGCAGGTAGGGGTGGCCAAGATCGGCTGAGGTGAGCACGGCGGCGACACCCGGTGCCTTGACCGCGTCGTCCGCCGTGATGGCCGTTATCGCGGCCGAGGGGTGCGGGCTGCGCACGAACACGGCGTGCAGCATGCGCGGCCGGCTCATGTCCGCGACGAACCGGCCCCGCCCGGTCAGCAGCCGCCGGTCCTCCTTGCGAGGCACGGATACGCCGACCCATGTGGTGGTCATTGAGCGTAAGCTTCGGCGAGAGCGCGAGACACCAGCGTCGCGGCGAGCCGTTTGCGGTAGGCGGCGTCGCCATGGGTGTCGGCCGGCGGATCGATCTGCGCCGCCGCGTGCTCGCCCATCGCTGCCCACGTCGCCGCGGTGGCGGGCTGGTCGCGCAGAGGGCTCACGTCGACGGTCACCGGCAGCGGGCCGACTCCGCCGAGCACGACCCGCCCGCCGCGGCACACGTCGGCGGCGACGTCGAGCCGGACTCCGGCCGAAACGATCGCGAAGTCGCCCTGCCGGACGGCGAACTCGGTGAACGCCGTCTTAGACGCCGGTCGCGGAAACCAGATCTCGGTCACCATCTCGTCATGTTCCAGCGCGGTCGTGTAATAGCCCTGGAAGAACTCGGCGGCCTCGATCGTCCTGTCCCTGGCTGGACCGGTGATGACGATCAGCGCATCAAGCAGCACGGCCAGCAGGCACCACTCGGACGCCGGGTCCGCGTGCGCGATGCTGCCGCCAAACGTGCCCCTGGCCCGGACCGGGTAGTGCCCGATCCAGCGAGCCGCGCGCGGCAGCACGCCGAATCCGGGCAGCGCCGACATCTCGATCGTCCGGTGCGTGGTCAGCGCGCCGATCCTCAGCCCGTCAGCCCCGACGCGCAGGTAGCTGAGGCCGCCGATCCGGGAGATGTCGACCAGCGCGGACGGCCTGGCCAGCCGGAAGTTCATCATCGGCACCAGGCTCAGCCCGCCGGCCAGGATCTTCGCCTCACCCCGCTCATCACCTTGTTCATTGCTGGCGAACTCGGCGAGCAGCGCGACCGCCTCGCCGACGCTGCCCGCGCGGTGATACGTGAACGGGGCTGGCTTCACCTGACCTCCTCACGGTATCCATGACATTCATTTTGGTATACCATATTTCACGCATGCCGGGTTCGGTCATTGCCGTTAGCCCGATGTTCCCTTCGTCGCCCGGGCAGGAGCGCCGCGCACCATCCGCGTCCCGCTGGCCCGCTCACCCCAGACCAGAGCGGATGATCTTGCCTAGGGGGTTGCGGGGCAACGCGGCCAGGCGGAAGACCTGCTTAGGGCACTTGTACGGGGCGAGCAGGGTGCGGGTATGCCCGATCAGCGCGGCCTCGTTGAAGTCGTGGCCTTCGCGCACGACTACCCACGCGGTCACCTGCTCCCCCCAGCGCTCGTGCGGGCGTCCGGCGACGGCCGCCTCCAGCACCGACGGGTGGGCCTCCAGCGCGATCTCCACCTCACGCGGGTAGACGTTCATGCCGCCGGTGATGATCATCTCCTTGCTGCGGCCCATGATCACCAGGTGGCCGTCCTCCAGCGCGGCGATGTCGCCGGTGCGGAACCAGCCGTCATCGGTGAACGCGGGTGCTTGTGAGCGCCAGTAGCCGCCGAACACCTGCGGGCCTCGGATCTGGATCTCGCCGTCGCCGGCGAGCCGGACCCGCACGCCCGGAAGCGGCACGCCGATCGTGCCGACGCGGGGCGCGTCAACGGGGTTGGAGACGTTCAGGCCTGTCTCGGTGGTGCCGTACCTCACCAGCGGGAGCATGCCGAGGATCTCGGGCAGCCGGCCGGCCAGGGCAGGGCTCAGCGGCGCCGACCCGCACACGGCCAAGCGCAGGCCGGGGACCGGGATGCCGTGGCCGAGCAAGGCCTGGTACATCGTGGGGACACCGAACAGCACCGTGGCGCCGGTCTCGCGTAGCGCCGCGGTCATCGCATCCGGCGCGAACCGCGACAGGACGTGCGTGCTGCCGCCGGAGATCAGCGCCGCGTGCACGCCGCTGAGCCCGTGCTGGTGGAACAGGGGGAGCGCGTGTACCAGCACGTCGCCGGCGGACCAGCGCCAGGCGGCCATCGCGGAGCCGATCGAGGCGACCAGGTTGCGGTGGGTGAGCGGGACGCCCTTCGGCACGCCGGTGGTCCCGGAGGTATACGCGAGCAGCGCGATGTCATCGGCGCGCGGCATGACACCGGAAGGCGGGGCGTCGGGGACGATGGAGATGCCGGCCGATGGGACAGGTGCTGGTACCCCTGGCTCGGTGAAGGCCAGGATGGCACCGGAGTCGGCGGCGAGATGGGCCATCTCGGCGGCCGTGTACGCCGGGTTGGCGAGGACGACGACCGCGCCGGCCCTCAGCGCGCCGAGGTAGCAGCGGACGAAACCGAGGCTGGACCGCCCGGCGAGCAGCACCCGGTCGCCCGGCGCCAGCCCGCGCTGGCGGAGCCAGCCGGCGACCCGCGCGCTGGCCCTGTCGAGTTCCGCGTGGGTGACCGGCTCCCCGTCGACGCTTACCGCGACCGCGTCCGGCTGCGCCGAAGCGGACGCCGCGGCCAGCTCGGGAATCGAGCCGGCAGGGATCGAGCCGGCGACGGCCGCTGGCACGCCCCCGTGCGCTAGCCAGCCGTCGGTGCTCCACCGGATCCAGTCGGTCACGTGTCTCGCTTGGCGAGCAGGCGCTTCCAGGCCTTGCGGTTCGCCGACCGTTCGACGAGCAAGCGGTCGTTCAGCCCGGCGACCCGCATCGCGTGCTTCACCTGCTTGACCCGGTCCGGCTCGCGGGCTAGACCGGCCGCGATCGTGGCGGCCAGTTCCTCGGGCTGGTCGGACAGCCTGTTGATCGCGCCGATCGCGACCGCCTCGGCGGCCTCCAGCCAGCGTCCGGTGAGGACCAGGTCTGCCGCGATGCCACGGCCGACCAGGGCCGGCAGCAGGCCCGCACCGACCACCAGCTCCATGCCGGGCGGGCCTACCCAGCGCAGCCGCGCGCCCGGGCTGGCTATGCGCAGGTCGGCGGCGGCGGCGAACTGGGCACCACCGCCCACGGCGGGGCCGGTGAGGACGACGAGCACCGGGCCCGGTCGGCCCAGGATCAGGTCACAGCAGGTGTAGACGAGTTCGGAGACGGCAGCGCGTTCGGCGTCGGGGATGTTCAGGTCGGCGCCGGCACAGAACACCCGCGGATCCGTGCTGGTCAGCACCAGCGGCAAGCGCTTGTCCGCGCGTAGCGCGTCCTTCAGGTCGTGCGCCAGCGCCAGGTCCAGAGCGTTGCGGCGGTCGGGCCGGTTCAGGCGCAGCCAGCGGAAGCCGGCCGGGTCATCCTCGACGACAAGGTGGGGCAGCCGATCGGGCATATGCCATCCTTCCGGACTTGATCTTTTCCCAGATACGGTATTTGATATACCATCGCGCCACACGGTAACACCCGAGGAGGTTCGCGGTGGATCTGCGGCTGGAGGGAAAGGTGGCGTTCGTCACCGGAGCGAGCAAGGGTATCGGCCGGTGCGTGGCCGAGCACCTGGCCCGCGAGGGTGCCGATGTCGTCATCACCGCGCGGAACGCCGGCCCGCTCCAGGCCACCGCGAAGCTGATCGCCGAAGAGACCGGCCGGATTGTAGTCCCCCTAGCCGGCGACATGAGCGTCACCGAAGATGTCCAGCGGTGCGTCGGCGAAACACTCGGCACCTTCGGCAGAATCGACATCCTGGTCACGTGCGCCGGCAGCTCCCCCGGCGGGCTGCTCGAGAACCTGACCGAAGAACAGTGGCTATCCAGCCTCAATCTCAAGTTCATGGGATACGTCCGGTCGGTCCGCGCTGTTATTCCGCACATGCGGGAACGTGGCGAGGGATCCATCGTGCTGGTCGTGGGCAACGACGGACTCAAGCCAAGCTACTGGGAAATGACCGCCGGCGTGGCGAACGCGGCAGACATCAACTTCGCCTCCTCGGTCGCCGAGCAGTACGGACGGTACGGGGTGCGGATCAACACGGTCAATCCCGGGCCGGTGAACACCGGCCGGTGGGACACGCTGGAGAAGGCGTTCGCCCGGGATAAAGGTGTCAGCCAGCAACGAGCACACGAGCTGGCCGAAAGCTCGATCCCGTTCGGCAGGATCTGCGAGCCGGACGAGGTCGCGGCGCTGGTGACGTTCCTCGCCTCTCCGCTGGCCAGCTTCATCAACGGCGCCCACATCCCGGTCGACGGGGCCCAGCGCAAGGCCATCATGGACCAGTAAGGAAACCACCATGTCTGACAGCGTGCTGCAGATCGAGCAGAACGGCATCAACGTCATCTCGGAGAGCGAGCGCAAGGGGCATCCGCACGACCTGTTCTGGCCGTGGTTCGCGGCTAACGTGTCCGTGCTCGGCCTGTCTTACGGCTCGTTCCTGCTGGGCTTCGGCATATCGTTCTGGCAGGCCGTGGTGGTCGGGCTGGCCGGGATCGTGCTGTCCTTCCTGGCCTGCGGGTTCATCGCGCTGGCCGGGAAGCGCGGCTCGGCGCCGACCATGGTGCTCAGCCGGGCTCCGTTTGGCGTGCGCGGCAACACCTTGCCGACTGCGATCTCCTGGATGCTCACCGTCGGCTGGGAGACCGTGCTGGTCATCCTCGCCACGCTGGCCATCCCGACCGTGTTCGCGCGGCTCGGCTGGCCGAGCGGCGACCCCACCAAGGTCGTCGCGATGATCGTGGTAATCGGGCTCACGATCTTCGGCGGCGTGATGGGCTTCAACCTGGTCATGCGCATGCAGACGTGGATCACCGTGATCACCGGGATCTGCACGGTGATCTTCATCGCGCTGGTCGCGGACAAGATCCACTGGCATACGGTGTCCGCCCTGCACAGCGGGTCGGCGCAGGAACTCATCGGCGGGCTGGTGTTCATGATGACCGGCTTCGGCCTCGGCTGGGTCAACTGCGCCGCCGACTACTCGCGGTACCTGCCCCGGCGCGCCTCCGGCAGCGGTGTCATCGGCTGGACGACGTTCGGATCCTCCATCGCGCCGGTGTTCCTGCTGGTGTTCGGGTTGCTGCTGGCCGGCTCGTCGACCAGCCTGAGCTCGGCGATCGGGGCAAACCCGATCGGGGCGCTGACCACGTTGCTGCCCAAGTGGTTCCTCGTCCCCTTCGCGATCGTGGCGGTGCTCGGCCTGATCGGCGGATCGGTGCTGGACATCTACTCGTCCGGGCTGGCGCTGCTCACCGCCGGGCTCCGGGTGCCGCGCTACGTCGCGGCGCTGATCGACGGCACCGTGATGACCATCGGCACCATCTACGTCGTGTTCATCGCGTCCGGCAGCTTCTTCACCCAGTTCCAGGGCTTCCTGATCACGCTCGGCGTGCCGATCGCGGCCTGGTGCGGGACCATGCTCGCCGACATCGCGCTGCGGCGCCACGCCTACGCCGAATCCGAGTTGTTCAGCAAGAACGGCAGGTACGGGGATATCCGGCCGGTCCCGGTGCTCACGCTGATCATCGCCACCGTCATCGGCTGGGGCCTGGTGACCAACTCCAACGCGAGCTGGCTGACCTGGCAGGGATACCTGCTCAAGCCAATCGGGCTGGGCGGCAAGACCGGGGCCTGGGCATACGCCAACCTCGGCGTGCTGGTGGCGCTGGCCATCGGGTTCGTCGTCGTCTACGCGCTCGGCCGCGCTCAGGTACGTGAAGAGGAAGCGCTGCCAGTCCCGGCCGAAGCGTTACCGGTGAGGTCTTCCGTACCCGATTGCGGGGTTTTACGCTCACGGCATGGACCCGGCCAGACGACGCAGGCGGCGGCAGATCGTTCGGGCCTGGCTGATGGGCGGGTTCAGCCTGGTCACGCTCGCGGCGCTCGTCGTGGTCGGCGACATCGTCGTCCGGCTTGACCGGACCGGACCGCACGCGGCCGCATCGGTGGCGCTGTCCACGCGGGTAACGGACCCGCTGCTGACCGATACTAAGACCGGCCTGTCCTATGTGCTGCTCGGCGACCCGTGGCACGGCGGCTGCCCGCGCGCGCTGTCCACGGCGGAGTTCCGCTGGACTGGCGGCGAGGCGGCGCTGGCCGGGACGACCGGCGACGGCACCGACTGGTACGGGAACGCCTGCTCGGGACCGCTCCCGCGGCGGTTCCGGGGAGAAGCCCAGGCTCAGGCGGCCTGGAACGTGGCTGACACGATCGAGTCGGTGTACTATGGCGCGCTGCGCCACTCGGTGACAGTTTCGGACAGCAGAGCCGTCCAGGTGGGCGGCGCGCCCGGCTGGCTGGCCGAGTTCCTCGTCCGCTACTCCGGCACGCCGCACCTGGCCTGGTCCAGCGAGCTAGCAGCCGTTGTCGTGATAAGGAACGCGGTGTTCTACGTCTCGGTTCCCGACAACCTCGGCACCGGCACCGTCGAGACGTTGCTCAGCTCGCTTCGATGACGGTGATGTCTCCGCCGCCGCTGTCCAGCGTGAGCGTGTCCGAAGCGCTGCTGTCCACGTGCACCGTGGACACCCTCGCGATCGCACTCTACGTCAAGATCGATGATGAATGGAAAGGTATGACGCGTCTGCCCGGACGGCCGCCTACGCTGAGTCACTCCGACCAGCCGACCGCTCACCTGGGGCCGGACAAGGAACGCCGCAGTCAGCGACAGCAGGCCAGCCCCGAATACCACGCCCGCCCAGAAGATTCCCGGCGCTGCCCGCTTGGCCGGATCCGAGCCAAGCGTTCCAGCCACCGGCGTTTGCGGAACGGGCTGATGCCGAAACCTTCACCGTTGCTGAACCGGAAATCGAACCCGAGCCTGCCCTCCGACTGCACGTCTTCGATATGGGTCAGCGGCACCCGCCGGAACACCACCCATGCGCACCTGATCGTCACCGTGCCGACGGCCTGGTCCAGCACGACCGAGCAGGGCACGAGCAGTGCCGCCACCGCCGTGGCCGCGACGAGGGTCACCACGGGCAGCAGGAACACCCGCGGGAAGAAGAACCAGATGAGGACATAGCACACAGCCGCCAAGAAGGCCATCACGGCGCGCAACGCCGCAGACGATCTCCATTCCATCAGCCCACCGCCCCGAAGACCTTCCTCAAGTAAGGTACTCAAGAACCTCCTATACCGCGACGGCCATTCCCCGGTGTTACCGCCTTCATGGGAAGCTGTTGAACGGCTGCGCGCCTCCCGGCTGGTGGCGTACGGGCAAGGAAGTTGCTTACGTGCCGCAAGGTGTCC
>Ga0335074_10003120_pt1 | contig 22564 bp, 18 predicted proteins | sample Lox_Sample_23_FD_206715 | JGI IMG/M metagenome (GOLD analysis project Ga0335074, IMG submission 206715) | Soil microbial communities from Loxahatchee National Wildlife Refuge, Florida, United States - Lox_Sample_2.3 | ecosystem: Environmental > Terrestrial > Soil > Wetlands | place: USA...
TGATACGTCGCGTCGGTTCCGGCGTATTTTTCTGCAATACGCAGCGCGAAGGAATGCGCGGGCGGCGGATCGTTGGGGTTGCGCGAAGGCGCTTCGGTCAGTTCCTGGCGGCGCACGAAATCGTCGGAATCCGAGTAGAGATTGGCGTAGCCCGCCTGTCCGAGCGCGGCCGAAAGAATGTTGATGGGGATGCGCTGGGCGTCCGGATTGGTATTCAAATCGGTGGCGTAGGCGCAAACCACGGGCACGGGCGACGTGCTCACGGCTTCGCCGAGCATACGGTCGAAATCGGGCTCGTATTTATCGACGGGAATTCCGAAGGCGACGTCTAGGCCGATCACCTTAGCGCCCGCTTGCCCGGCGGCGCGGATCGCGTTGGCGTAGTGCTGGTGCCAGAACATCACAAGCTCAGGAAATGTGTCCCGAGCCTTCTGATCGTTCAACAGAAGGACGATGTTAGGAATAGCCGGACGCCGGCCGAGAAAATCGCGAACCACGAAATGCGCATCATACGCCTTCAGGTTGAGAATCTGGAAAAAGCGGACGTTGCTTGCGAGCCAAGCCGCCAGCGCGCTCCCTGCGGCCAGGACGGCGCAGAGGGCCCAATGCCGCCACTTCTTCTTCATGGTAACCTGCATCTTACTACGACAGTGTGGCCATTGCGCTTTAGAGGGGTGCCCAGTATCCCGCCATTTCGCGCCTTTCTGCTGTGTCTCCTTTGCGCCACTGCTGCGCTGGCGCAGACCACCCAGGGCCTGATTTCCGGCCAGTTGGTCGATTCGGTGACGGGCCGGCCTATCGCCGCCGCCAGTGTGTTCTATTCCAGCTCCACGAGCAATCTGGCGGGCGCGGCCTCAAGCGACGCCTCCGGCTACTATTATCTACCCCTTCTGTCCCCGGGTACCTACCAGATCCGGGTTACGTCGCCCCAGTACCAATCGCAAGAGGTCCAGCAGCTCGAACTTACCGTTGCAGCGCGTATCGAGCTCGATTTCCGCATGCGCCCGCTCAGCGACGTTTGGGAGTCCGGCCAGTATAAGAGCGTCTTTCTGCCAGGACAAAACACCATCCTTCCGTTTTACGGTCCCGACTTCGACCCCAGCAAATCCGGGTCGTTTGATGCGCAGAAGGGGAAGCGCGCGCCACTCGAATCCACCGTTTCGGAAGTAATCGACTCCGCCGAGCTTGAGAATCTTCCGCTCGAAGGCCGCGACGTTTACCAGCTGCTGGTTACGCAGCCAGGTGTGACTTCGGATGCGGCGACTGGCCGGGGCCTCGGGCTTTCGGTGGACGGCCAGCGTCCCTCGTCATCCAATTATTTACTGGATGGGCTGGAGAATGACAATTACCTGATCACCGGGCCGCTGGTTACGGTTGCGCCCGAGGCGATTCAGGAGTACCGCATCTCGACCAACAATTTCTCAGCCGAATACGGCCGGACATCGGGCTTTCTTGCCAACGCCATCACGAAAACCGGAGGCGATCAGTTCCACGGCGTCGTGTATTTCTATCTCGAGAACGATGTGCTGAACGCCACGGCGTTCCAGCAGAACCTGATCGGCGGCCCCAGAAGCGTCGACAAGCAGGATCAACCCGGATTTTTCGTGGGCGGCCCGATTTTGAAGAACCGGCTGTTCTTCTCGAGCGCCTATGAATACTTCCGCAGCCGCGGCGAGGCTGCTCCCTACACCTTCGAACTGCCGACGCCCAATCTTTTGAATTTCACCGCGCCGAATTCCGCCGCGCGGCAGTTGCTCACCGAGTTCCCGTCGCCGCTGGTAACCAACAATCCCGCGCTCGCCGCTCCGGACACCCTGACACCTCCGGTGGCCGTGAATCGCACGCTCGCGATCGAACGTCTGGATTACGACACGCCGGACGGCAAGAACCGGCTCATGGCCCGCGTGGTGATCAATCTGCTTGGCGAGCCGGATTTCATCTGGAGCCCCTACCAGGCGTTCATCTCACCGCTCCATGAAAATACGGTGGCCGTGGGAGGCAGCTATATCCACACCTTCCGCGCGGATCTCACCAACGAAGCGCGCCTGAGCTACAGCACCGACGATCTGGGCTGGACGCGGCCGCATTCGGAAATCCCGACGCTGCTGAGCGAAGATGGAGTGACTCTACCGGGCAGTTCCGCCTTCTACGCCTACCAGAACACCAACAACAGTTGGGAGGCAGTCGACAACGTTATTTGGACCCATGGCCAGCACTTGATCACGGTCGGAGGGGGTGCGCTCTGGCGCAGTTCCAACGGCTATCTGACGGCGGGCGCCGACGGCCAATATTCCTTCTCCAACGTTCTCGATTTTGCGCTCGGCGCTCCGAGCTTCTATCAGGTCGCGATTGACCGCACGGTGTTGCCGTCGATTCAGCAACCCGATTTCAATCGCACCTATCAATACGGACAGGATTACCTGTTCGCGCAGGACACCTACAAACTCACACCGCGGCTGACGGTGAACTACGGCGTCCGTTACGAGTTTTATGGCGGGCCGCAGAACACTGGCTCGGCCAAGGATGCGCTTGTTCAGCTGGGTTCCGGTACTTCGTTGGCCCAGCAGTTAGTGAGCTCTTCGCTCGTCGAGCCGAGCAGCTCTGGCAATCAGCAAATTTTTGCCTCGAGCAACGATTTCGAAGTGCGCTCGGGCGCCGCCTATGATTTGTTTGGCAACGGCCGCACGCTGCTGCGCGGCGGTTTCGGAACTTTTTACGACCGTCCCTTCGACAATCTATGGGAAAACGTGCGTAACAACGATCTAATTCTTCCGCTCATCCCGATCAGCGGCCAGGTGAACATTCTGGCGCCGATATCGAGTGTTCTTCCAACGCTGCAGGGCCAGTCGCTGGCCAGCACGTTCCCGGACTTGACGCTGATTGATCCCAAACTTCGCAACGGGCGCGTGAAGAGCTATTTCGCCGGTGTGCAGCAGCAAATCACCGAGAACCTGACCCTCGAAGTGAACGGTCTGGGAAGCTACGGGCGCTCGTTGGTCACCAATGACATAATCAATCGCGAGTTCTCCGTAGCGGGATCGCCCGGCCGCTACAATGACAATCTGCCGGATATCGCGTATCGCGCCAATCAGGGCTTTTCCGATTACAACGCGCTCACCGCCGTGGTGCGCTACCGCAACTCTCGCGGCATGATCCAAGGCTCATACACCTGGAGCCACTCGATCGACAATCAGAGCGATCCGCTGACGGGCGACTTTTTCAATCTGACGTTCACCAGCATTCAGACCGGCGCCACCGCCGGCCAGCTCGCAACATTTTCCCAACAGTTCAACCCCAATGCGGACCGCGGCAACTCCGATTTCGATCAGCGGCAGAATCTGGTGCTGTTCTCCTATTGGAATTTGCCGTCGCCGTTTGCGGAATCGAAGGCCGGCGCCCTGCTGCGCAACTGGACGGTCGCCGAGATCGCGGCCTTTCGCTCCGGCTTGCCCTATACCGTCTACGGGACTTCCTCCGTGATACCGGGCGAGGGCGAAATCTTGAATAACCGAGCCAACATCGTGGACGCAAGCCAAACGGTTTTCACGAATCCCCCCGCGGTAGCGGGCGGCGTGCAATTGTTGAATCCGGCGGCCTTTAGCGAGCCGGCGGCGAGTACACTCGGCAACTCGGGGCGCAACGCGTTCGTCGGCCCCGGTTTCTACAGCCTGGATGTTTCGCTTGCGCGCACGTTCGCTTTGCCGTGGCTCGGTGAATCGGGCCGGTTCCGGATTCGCGCCGATGCGTACAACATTCTGAATCACGCCAATCTGGGGAACCCCAATTCGCTCCTCACCGATCCGCTGACGCCGGCTTTTGGCATCGCGACTTATGGCCGGCAGGGTTACCCCTCCGGATTTCCCGCCGTTGCTCCGCTGAACGAGACACCACGCGAGATCCAGCTCAGCTTACACGTCGAATTCTGATTGGATGCTACCGTCCCACCGGCGGACGTTCCCGAGTCAGTTCGCGGAGGCTTAGCTTCCACGAGAGCGGTACCGCGGCGGGGTTGTAACAGATCTTTGCATCGCACGCTTGGTAGTGCAGCGTGCCCGCGAGCGTGATCTCGTGTTTCCCGCGAAGAGCCTGTTGACTGGCCGGTGTACCATCGAGCACCAGTTCCTGGATCAAACGGAATGGCTTTTCGAATACCGGAACGTGCTCGTTGAGTGGTTTGAAGAAATAGGTTTCCGATGCCGGATACTGCACCGGAAGCACGCGGACCAGAGCATTCGGCTGCATCTGAAATGAAATCACCCGATAGCCTGATTTCTCGGCGCCGGGCGCGTAAACATGCAGCCCGGTGTGGGGCGACACTTCGATGATCAACGAAAAGCGATTTCCCGGAGCCACCGCCGAGTCGCTCGGATAGGTAGTCACCTCCAAGTGGCTCGAAGAGATTTTGGTGGCTTCTTCGGCCGATGCGCCCACGTTCCCTCCCAACTTGATGAGGACGCTCGAAACGGTGTCACGTTGAATATAGGAATCTTCAAAGAACCGCGCCATAACCCGTCCGCCCCTATCCAACACGAACGTTCCCGGGAATGCGATTCCAGCCATCCCGGGGCGGACCCCGACCACCGAAACGTATTCATGGATGTTCGCCTGAACTCCGGGATCGTCGCGATTCGGTCCAGTGGCTTGCTCGGGGAACGGATTGAGGATCCCATACCGCTTTATGGTCGCCGACCCCAGGTCGGACAGCAGCGGAAAAGTAATCCCATGCTGTTTGCTGAAGGCCCGGAGGATCTCCACGGAGTCGTAGCTGATGGCAGCCAGGCCCAATCCGCGAGCCTGAATTTCCTTGAGTTGACTTTGCAGCTCGACCAACTGCGTCTTGCAGTAGGGTCACCAATCGGCCGAACGCACAAAGACCAGCATGGCGCCCTTGGGTCCCATGATCGATTTCAGGGTTCGTGTTCTTCCATCCTGATCCTTGAGATTGAAACCCGGGACGCGCTGCCCCACCTGCGGGCCAAGCTTGGAAACATCGATTTCTTCTCGGGGCGCCGATTGCGCCGGCAACGGGATCGGCAGGAGTGCTCCCATCACGATTGCTGCGCCTGCCGCGATCCACAATCGATTCATAAAGCCAGTCTACGCTAAGCGTCTTGGCGGCGTGTGGATAATGGACTAGGAGGGTATTCGATGGCCAACGAGGTGCCGGATGACATCGCGGAAAAAGCTGCGGTCATGCGTGAGTTTGGGCGGCGGCGCGCCGCTGGCGAGCCGGTCCCTGAGGAACTGTACACCAAGCACGTCAACGCAACGAATGATCGTTACACGACGGGGCCCGAGCCCGGCCGGCACATCCCGGATTTTGCGCTCGCGGATCAGCACGGCGCCCTGCGATCGCTCGCCGATCTCACCGGACCGAATGGCTTGCTGCTGGTGTTTCATCGCAGCGCGGATTGGTGACCTTACTGCCGGTCCCAACTGGTCGAGTTGGAACAATCGCGCTTGATGCTGGAGGAAAACGGCATCCGGATCGCGGCCGTCAGCTATGATTCCGTGGAGAAGCTCAAAGCTTTTGCGGACGAGCATAGCGTTCAGTTTCCGCTGCTCTCGGATCGCGATAGCGCGGTGATCCGCCGCTTTGGGATTTTCAACTACAACATTGCCGCCGGGCTGCGTGCTCACGGTGTGCCGCATCCGGTGAACTATTTGGTGGCGCCGGACGGCACGGTAATTCGTAAATACTTCGTGGAGAATTACCAGCACCGCGTTACCGGGGCGGCCGTCGCGCTGCGAGAATTCGGTAGCGCCGGCGCCCAAGCGATCACTCTGCAAAGCGGCGCGCTGACGGTAGAAATCGGACTATCCGCGTCTCAGGCGTTCGCGGGCCAGGAAATCAGCTTCTCCGCGAATTTCAAGCTGGAGCCAGGTTGGCACGTTTACGGCACCCCGCTGCCCGCGGCTTACACGCCCATCTCGGTCACTTTCGACGATCCCAAAATTATCCGCCAATCCTTTGAGCTTCCCGAAGCGCACCCGCTGGAGATTCCCGCGCTTGCTGAGACGCTGCCGGTGTATAGCGATTCGTTCCGCGGACTCGGCTCGCTGTTGCTCAAATTTCCGATCGACGCGGGCGCGATCACGCTATCCGGCCAGCTCCGCTTTCAGCAGTGCAGCGATACGGTGTGCGAGGCGCCGGAGGCAATCCGGTTCGAGCTTCCGCTGACGATCGAGCAGTTCATGATTCCAAAATCTCGACCACCAGTTCGGTCGTCATCGCAATAGCGGGCTTCAGCGTGAGATAAATCGGACAGTGGTCGGCGAAGAAACCGTGGACACGCTCGGCGGTTTCTCTGTCCTGCTCCCGGGCTTTCAGTCTCAGAACCACATGAATGCGCCGGATCACCAGCACGTTGCCCTCTAGCTCCACTTCGCCGACCGCTTCAGAAACCAGCCGCTCATTCGAGGCATCCACGTGACGCGCCTCCAGCGCGCCTCCGAAGGTTCCGGTGAGTCAACCAGCCGCCGCGGCGACAACGTAATCCAAAGTTGTCGCGTGAGGCTCCAGGATTTCCGGTGGAACTTTGTAGTGCTCCGCGACGGCGCCATGTACGCCGAACAGCACCGGCTCTTTTTCGGCCGGCAGGTACGCTCTGCGAAGAGGCCCCTTCACTCGCTCAACGCGAACGTGAGATCGATAGGCGACGGGAGGCATGTCAAACCGTTCCGCTGGCCTGGGGTGCGGTTGCTGCCGACAGCGCAGCCACTCGTCCGGCCCCCAATAGCGCAGCTTTGTCGTTGGTGATGACGCGCACCGGGATCTCCTTGAGCACGCTGCCAAGGCGTCCCTTGGCGGTGAAGGACTTCATAAACGCCGTGCTGCTGAGCTTGCGGATGATCTTGGGCGCGATGCCGCCGCCTACGTACATGCCGCCCGTGGCGAGCATCTTCAACGCCAGATTGCCCGCTTCCGCGCCATACAGAGAGACGAACATGTCGAGCGCCTGGACGCAAATCTCTGAAGTACCTTCGATCGCCGATTTCGAAATCGCGGCTGACGCGTCGCCCTGCGCGATCTGCTCCGCTAGCCACGGCGGTTCCTGGCCGCGGCCGGTGTCCCGCAGGAATTCGTAAAGGTTGTGCAGGCCCGGTCCCGATAATACGCGTTCATAACTGACATGCTCAAAACGCCCGGCCAGGTAGCGCAGTAATTCCATCTCTAATTCGTTGCGCGGACCGAAGTCCGCGTGGCCGCCTTCGGATGGAAACGGATGATACGTCCCATGGGCATCCGCGTACAGTCCGGCTTCGCCGAGTCCCGTCCCGGCCGAGATCAGCGCGCGATTACCGGACGCTTGCGGAACGCCTGGATTGAGCACCACGAAATCGGATTCCTCAAGCAGCGTGATCCCGTGCGCGTTCGCGTACAGGTCGTTGATGAGCTGCACTTGCGGAAGGCCCAGTTCGGCGGCCATTTCGCGCGCATCCACCACCCAGGGCAGGTTCGTGGTTTCGACCCGGCCGTTCACTACCGCGCCGGGTAATCCAAAGGCGGCCGCCGCGGCGGGATGCTTGTGAATGCCCAGAAACTTGCGCACGATTTCCGCAGGCCCCGAATAATGGCCGCTGGGAAAAATCTCGATTTCGATCGGACGGAGGCGATCCGGCGGACCGTCAAAGAACGCCAGGCGAGTGTTCGTCCCGCCGATATCGCCCGCCAGAATCATCCCTCGTTGCTCCAGTGGCGATGATCCTTGGTCAACAATTCGTCCGCTTCCTGCGGCCCCCAGGTTCCGGCGGTGTAGTTGGGAAACCGCCGCGGCGGCAGAGCTTCCCAAACATCCAAGATGGGCGCGACAACGTGCCAAGCCGTCTCCACCATGTCGGACCGCTGGAACAGCGTCGCGTCGCCGAGCATGCAGTCATACAACAGGCGCTCGTAGCCGGTCTGCGGAGTGGCCTTGAAATAATCGGTGTAGTTGAAATTCATGTCCACGCCGCCGATCTGCACCACCGGCCCGGGAATCTTGGCGCCGAAGCTGAGTGAAATGCCCTCATCCGGCTGCAAATGCAAAATCAGGCGATTCGGCTCCAGCTTATCCACCGCGGTTTTGCGGAACAGGATAAAAGGAGCGCGCTTGAACTGAATCACGATCTTGGTGGATCGCTCCGGCATACGCTTGCCAGTGCGCAGATAAAACGGCACGTCCGCCCAGCGCCAGTTGTCGATGAACAGCTTCATGGCAACGAACGTCTCAGTGCGCGAGTCCGGCGCCACATACGATTCGGAGCGATACCCGGGAACCCGGTTCGCGCCTTCCAGTCCCTCACCGTATTGGCCACGCACGGTGCGCGTCAGCACTTCTTCGTCCGTCATCGGCGAGAGCGCCTTTAAGATCTTGGCCTGCTCATCGCGAACCACGTCCGCGTCGAACGAAACCGGCGGCTCCATCGCGGTCAGTGAAATGAGCTGGAAGATGTGATTCGGCACCATGTCGCGCAACGTGCCGGCTTTTTCGTAATAACCGCCGCGCTGCTCCACGCCCACCGTTTCGGCCACCGTAATCTGAACGTGATCGATGTAGCGCCGGTTCCAGATGGGCTCGAAAATTCCGTTGGCGAACCGGAACACCAAGATGTTCTGCACCGTCTCCTTGCCCAGGTAGTGATCGATGCGATAGATTTGCTTTTCGTTCAGGACCTGGCGAATTTCCTTGTTCAACGCCACGGCCGATTCATAATCGCGGCCGAATGGCTTTTCGATGATCACGCGCCGCCAGTGCTGATTTTCTTCCACCAAGCCGGCTTGGCCCAGATGCGTCACAATCGGCCCGAAGAAGCTGGGCGCTGTGGCCAGGTAATAAAAATAATTCCCGCGCGTGCCGTGCTCTTTGTCGATCTTCTCCAGCAACTCGCCCAAGGCTTTATAGGCATTGGGATCGCTGAAATCACCGGAATGATAGTAAATGCGCCGCGAAAACCAGTGCCATAAATCGGCATCAATCGTCGTGGTCGCGAATTCGCTGATCTCTTTGCCGATTTCGTCGCGGAACTGTTCGCTGGTCATCTCATTGCGCGCGAATCCCACCAGCGCGAATTCCTTGGACAGCAAATTATCCTTCGCAAGATTGTAGAGCGCCGGGATGAGTTTCCGCTTGGTCAAATCTCCGGATGCCCCGAAAATCACCATGACGCACGGATCGCCGGGACGGCCCGCGCCGAGAATTCCTTTAGAAGCGATGTCTTCTGCCAGCTGCATTCTTCACCTTTCTTCTGTGTTCGTCAGATGCTTGCGCCGACAATAGTGCCGTCGGGATTAGGACAACGCTTTCGCCATTGCAGCCTGCAGCGTTGCCAGACCGCTCTCCACGTCGTGCAAATGCACGCGCAATGCACGCCGCTTGCGTTCGGCGAGAACCTGAAAATCTCCCCGGGCCTGGGCCGCCTTCACCACGCCGAACGTGAACTTCTGGCCGGGGACCGGAAGATCGGCCTTATCGTTGCAAGTCACCTGGAGGAACACGCCGCTGTTGGGCCCTCCTTTATACGCCTGACCTGTGGAGTGCAGGAAGCGGGGACCGAATCCGAGGCAGGTTGCGACGCGCTTCTTGTTGCGGACGCCGATGCGAATTGCCTGCAGCGTCTTATCATGTGGCTCGTTCATCTCCACATAGCCGAGCAGCGCGAAATAATCGCCCGCCTGGAGGCGATTCAGATGCGCGCGCAGGTAACCCACCAGGGTCTGATCCGACCCTGCCGCCGATTTCAGCGCCGCTGCATTGGCCTCGTCCGTAAACAACTCGATGCCGTTCTCAGAGAGCACGGGCGATTCTGCCGGAAGCGATCCCGTCTTTTCGTATTCCGAAGTCAGCTTGCGCGTGGCAATTTTGCTCGCCTCAACGTCGGGCTGATTGAACGCGTTGATGCCGATCACTGAACCGGCCACCGCCGTTGCGATTTCCCAACGGAACATTTCCTGGCCGAGATTGTAAATATCGGATACTGCGATACGCACCACGGGATGGCCGGCTTTGGCCAGCGCATCGGCAGCCGCATCCTGCTTCGGATCGGCGCCGTTTTCGAGGCGAATATAGGCAAACACGCGGTCATTCCCGTAAACTTCCGGGGAACCGAGCGCTTCGCCATCCACCGGGATCAGGCCCTTGCCATCCTTGCCGGTCGATTCGGCCATTAACTGTTCGAGCCACGCGCCGAAATCCCAAATGCCCGGCGACGTGATCAACGTCACCTTATCGCGCCCCGCATTTGCCGCAACGCCCAGCACCAGGCCGAGCTGCACGCCGGGGTTCTTATCCACCGGCAGGCAAGAAGAACACGCGATCGCCATCACATCGGCGCGGTCCAGAAAACGAAGCGCGTCGATGCCCATCACCGCGGCCGGAACCATACCGAAATCAGAGAGAGCCGAATAGCGCCCGCCGATGCTCGGATCGCCATGGAAAATGTGGCGGAAACCATCGGCATGCGCCACCTGCTCGAATTTCGAGCCCGGATCCGTGACGGCGATGAAGCGGTTGCCCGCTTTGCCCACGCCCAGCGTCTTCTCCACGCGATCGTAGAAATATTGCTTGAAGATGTTCGGCTCGAGCGTCGTCCCGGACTTGCTCGAAACGATAAACACGGTCTTCGCCAGATCCACCTTGCTCTCGATCGCCTTCACTTGCGCCGGATCGGTGGAATCCAGGACGAACAGCTCGGGAGCGCCGTCGATTTTTCCGAACGTCATCTTCAGCACTTCGGGACATAAGCTCGATCCGCCCATGCCGAGCAGAAGCGCGTACTTGAAACCGGCGTCTTTCACGTCTTTGGCGACGTCTTCCAGATGCTGTTTGTGCGCCAACTGGTCTTCGGTGATGCTCATCCAGCCCAGCCAATTGCTTTCATCCGAGCCGGTCCACAAAGATGCGTCACGCGCCCACAGCCGCCGCACCTTGCCGGCCATTTTCCAATCGTCGATGGCTTCGGAAAGTTTGGCGCCGATGTCTTCGGGCAGCGTATACGTCTGCGCGTCGACTTCGGCTTGCGAAACAAATTTGCACTTGGCGTCAACGGCATTCAGTAACTTGTCAAAAGGCTCGGCGAACAGCTTCACGGCTTGCGTCACCAGATCGTCCGTGACTTTCTTCATGGAAATGCCCACTTTGGCCAGCGTATCCATGGTGTCCTGCGCGGCGTCCAGATCCGCCTCCAGGCTCGCCTTCGCCTTGCCGTGATCGCGGAACGCCTCAAGTGTCTGCGGCGGCATCGTATTCACCGTATCCGGCCCGATCAGCTCTTCCACGTAGAGCACATCCGGATAGGACGGGTCCTTGGTGCTGGTGCTGGCCCACAGCACGCGCTGCGTCTGCGCGCCCTTCTTTTCCAGTGCGCTCCATTCGGGGCTCGAGAAGATTTCCTTATAGCGTTGGTAGGTGAGCTTGGCATTGGCGATGGCAACCTTGCCCATCAGGCTCTTGAGCAGCGCTTGTTCCTTGGGATCGGAACTTCCCTTCAGCCTGGCCTTCACGATCGCATCCACCATGCTGTCGATGCGGCTGATGAAGAAGCTGGCCACGCTCGCGACGTGGCTCGGATCGCCGCCGCTGGCCACATATTTCTTGATTCCGGAGATATAGGCCAGCGCGACCTGCTCGTACATTTCCTGCGCGAACAGCAGCGTCACATTGATGCTGATGCCCTCGCTGATCAACTGCTCGATGGCCGGAATTCCCTCCGGCGTGGCAGGCACTTTTACCAGCAGGTTCGGCCGGTTCACCGCTTTCCATAGCCGCCGCGCGTCCTTGAGCGTGCCTTCGGTGTCCTTGGCGAGGAAGGGCGAAACTTCCAGGCTCATATAGCCATCGCGCATCTTGGAACTCTCGTACACCGGACGCAGAATATCGGCGGCGTCTTGAATGTCCTGGATCGCGATGATTTCGTAGACGCCCATGGCGTCCAGGTCTTTGCGCTTTTGCAGCTCGACCAGAGCTTCGGCATAGTCGGTGCTGCCGGTGATGGCCTTCTCAAAGATCGCCGGGTTCGATGTCACGCCGCCGAGGCCATCGTGGTCCACCAGGTTCTTCAACTCGCCACTGGTGAGGAGATTTCGGCGAATATAATCCAGCCAGGCGGATTGCCCGTACTTGCCCAGCTCGCGTAAAGGATTCGTGGTTGTCGTCGCGGTGGTTGTCGTAGTGGCCATGATTTGTTCTCCTGTGTTCCTCTACTGTTTCTTTGCCAATTCTTCTTTGGCAGCCGCGGCTACCGCGTCCGGCGTGAAGCCGAATTTTTTTTGCAATTCCTTGAGCGGCGCTGAAGCGCCAAAGGTGTTCATGCCAATCCGCCGCCGCGCGTAGCGATCCCATCCGAACACCGAAGCCTGCTCCACCGAAACCCGGGCGTGAACGGACGGAGGCAGAACTTCATTCTGATAACTGTTCGGCTGCTTTTCAAACAGCTCCCAGGATGGCATACTGACGACCCGCGCTTTGATCCCCTCCTTGGTGAGCTGCGCGTAGGCATCCACGCACAAGGAAACTTCACTGCCCGTTCCGATCAGAATCACATCGGGTTTGCCGTCCGCCGCATCCGCTAAAACGTAAGCGCCTCGTGCGACGCCGGATGCCGGCGCGTATTTCGTCCGATCGAGCGTCGGCATATTTTGCCGGGAAAGAATCAGACACACCGGCTCGTGCCGAAGCTGCGCGATCACGCGCCACGCCTCGGCTACTTCATTCGCATCGCCCGGCCGCATCACGATGAGACCCGGAATCGCGCGCAGCGAGATCAACTGTTCCACCGGCTGATGCGTCGGCCCATCCTCGCCTACACCGATAGAATCGTGCGTGAAGATATAGATGACCGGGATCTCCATCAGTGCGCTCAGCCGGATCGGCGCGCGCATGTAATCGCTAAAGATCAAGAAGCCCGAGCCGAACGGCCGCAGCTTCGAAAGCGAGAGCCCGTTCAAGATCGATCCCATAGCGTGCTCGCGAATGCCGAAATGCATGTTGCGCCCGCCATAGCTTGCGGCTTCGAGATCGCCCGCGCCATCGAACGTTAAGCGCGTTTTGGTGGACGGAGCAAGGTCCGCCGCGCCGCCGATCAGCCAGGGGAAGTGCTTCGCAATCGCATTTTCCACTTTGCCGGAGGCATCGCGCCCGCCCATGCCTTTGGCGTCCGGCGGGAAGGTCGGAATTTCGGAATCCCAGCCTTGCGGCAGCTCGCGCTTCTGAATCTTTTCCAGGGCGCTCGCCAGTTCCGGAAACTGCTTGCCATACTCGGCGAACTTCGCCATCCAGGCGTCCCGCGCTTCTTTCCCGCGTTGCGCAAGCTGTTCCTTGAAGCGATCGTACACGCCGTCCGGCACCAGGAACTTCGCGTCTTCGGGCCAGCCGTAATTTCGCTTCGTCAGGCGGATTTCTTCCTCGCCCAGCGGTTCGCCGTGCGCCGCGCTGGTGTCTTGTTTATGCGGTGCGCCATAGGCGATGTGGCTGTCCACGATAATCAGGGTCGGCCGGTCGTCGGTCACCTGGAAAGTGTGGAGCGCCCGCGCCAGCATATCTTGATCATTGGCATCACCCACGCGCAGCACGTTCCAGCCATAGCCGAGGAAACGCGTAGCAACGTCCTCACTAAACGCAAGCGACGTGTTGCCCTCAATCGTGATGTGGTTGTTGTCGTAGATCCAGCACAGGTTCGAGAGCTTGAGGTGTCCCGCCACCGATGCCGCTTCGCCGCTCACGCCTTCCATCATGCAGCCGTCCCCCGCCAGCGCGTAGACGTTGAAGTTGATCATCTCAAAGCCCGGCTTGTTGAAGTGCTGCGCCATCCAACGCGACGCCAGCGCCATTCCCACGCTGGTCGCGACGCCTTGGCCGAGCGGCCCCGTGGTGGTTTCGATGCCGGAGGTCCAGCGGTATTCGGGATGCCCGGGGCACTTGCTGTTGAGCTGCCGGAAATTCCTGATGTCGTCCAGCGTGACGCTCACTTTCCCCAGGGTCTCGTAATCGGGATCCACCGCCTTCACCTGCGACAAGTGCAGCATCGAGTACAACAACATCGACGCGTGGCCGCAAGACAAGACGAAGCGGTCGCGATTGGGCCAGATGGGATCGTCCGGGTCGAACCGCAGGAATTGCTGCCATAGCGTGTAGACCACCGGCGCCATGGCCATCGGCGTGCCGGGATGGCCGGAGTTCGCCTGTTGAACCGCGTCCATGGACAGGGTGCGGATCGTGTTGATGCAAAGCTGATCGATGGCGTCGTGAGAAGCCTGCTGCTGTACCAGATGAGTGGACGTGGACATGGAGCGTGCGAACCCTCCGCGGTTCGTGCGCTCAAGCGTTTGGGACGGGCTCGAGCGCTCTGTTCGAGCATTGTACCGAATCTCAGGTCAACACCGCCAATGAATTTGCGGTTCCAAGTCCAATGGCCTGGGTAGAAATCGTATACTCGAACTTAAATCACCTTAGTCCGGCGACAAGGGCCGGTCTTTGAGTCGCTCGGCCTCATGAATCCCGATGTTCTTTTGCTCGGCGTTACCTGGTACGTCGTGTTTCTGCTCTCGACGACGTGCCATGAGGCCGCACACGCACTGGTGGCCAAACTCGGCGGCGATCCCACAGCGTTTCACGGCGGACAAGTGTCGCTTAATCCGATCCCGCACCTCCGGCGCGAGCCGTTCGGCATGCTCGTCTTTCCCATCCTTTCTTACGCCGTCGGCGGCTGGATGATGGGGTGGGCCAGCGCCCCCTACGATCCACTCTGGGCGCATCGGCATCCCCGCCGAGCGGCTTGGATGTCGCTAGCCGGTCCGGGTGCGAACTTCGCCCTCACACTATTGGCGGCGTTGTTGATCCATGTGGGAATCTGGACCGGGCTGTTCACCCAAGCGGCGCCGGCGGGCTTCACTCGGATTGCGGCAGCCACGGGGCCGGGCGCGGCGGAAGGCGCGGCAACTCTGCTCAGCGTGATGTTCTCCCTCAATCTGCTGCTCGGGGTGTTCAATCTCTTCCCGGTGCCACCGCTGGATGGTTTCGGAGCCGTTGCGTTGTTCCTTCCGCAGGCCGCGGCGCAGCGATTTCAGCAGGCCGCGCATCGGCTGGGCGCGTTGAGCATGCTCGGGCTCGTGATCGCCTGGAGGTATTTCGATCCGATCTTTAACCCCGTGTTCTCGTTCGCATTAAACGCGATGTATCCAGGCTCCGGGTACCGCTTGTAGCGGGCGATTACTTGGGCGGAACCGCCACCGGCCAGTTGCCGTTGTAAGGCGGCCAGTTCGGCACCATCGTCTCTTGTTCCGGATAGGACATCGAGCTGTAGATCGATCGAATCTTGCCCTGATCGATCAAGAACCACTCGCTGAACAGGTTCCGCCGCATGGCCACACCCGGCTTGCGCTCGAAGACTCCAAGGGCGAGCACGACGCCGGCTTCCTCGTCGACGATCGGGTAGCGGCGTGCCGTCACCGCGAAGATGTTCCGCATGGCGCCCTTCCAAGTGCAATCGTTCAGTGCTCCCGGGCCTCCCTCGGGATTCGACCGTTGCGTTGTGAGGACGCCGTTCTCCAGGCGAACGCATCCGGGATGCGCGAGGATCAGTGAGCCGTCGTGCGCCGACAAGCCGTCAAAGTAGCTGTTGGTGATGGCGACCATGTCCCCGCGCGAAAGGCGCTCGCTCCTGGGCATCACGCGTTCGGCGGGCGGATGTTCGATGAGGTAATCTGCGCCGAAGAATGCAGCGTTTGCTTGTGCGCCTGCGCCGGTCCCGATGCCGGGATCGCCCTTGCGTGCGATCATCCACTCGGCTTCCGTGATCTTGCGGTCAACGATCTTCAATCGCACTGTCACGATCGCAGGGCCGCTTTCTTCGTCGAGCGTGCCGAAATAGCCTGCCTCCCCGGTCTCGGTATCGAAATACCGGCGCTGCAACTTGCCGAGCGCCTTGGCGCTGACCCAAATCCCAGTCCCCGGCCGCCGGACGAGCGCGTTCTCGGTCTGGCGATAACCAGCCGATAGCGGCGCCTCTGCGGGATTATGCTGCACCACCGCATTGAGATATTGATCGAGCGTGGCCTTGAGGCAGGTGCGATCGCACCCGGCGCCATACGCGCTGCCAACGGCCAGGAATCCGAAAAGAGCGAAACGTAGCATGGCGGTATTGTATCGCCATCCAGCGCACCGCTCCGGTTGGCGGCAGATGATCGGTCTTCCCTAACCGAGCCGGCTCAGATCGCTTCCAGCTCTTCTTCGAGCAATTGCTTCTGATAGAGATCGGCATAATAGCCACCGCTCTGAATCAGCTCGGCGTGGGTGCCGTGTTCAGCGACTTCGCCGTGCTCGATCACGAAAATTTGGCTGGCATTCTGCACGGTGGAAACGCGATGCGAAATCAGAATAGTGGTGCGCCCGCGCATGATGCCGGCCAGGCTCGTCAGGATGCGCTCTTCGGTAAGCGTGTCGACGCTCGCCAGTGCGTCGTCCAGGATCAGGATTTTGGGGTTGCGCAGAATGGCGCGCGCGATGGCGACCCGCTGCTTTTGGCCGCCCGAAAGCGTGATGCCGCGCTCGCCAATGATGGTGCCATAGCCAGCGGGAAAGCTCGCAATGTCGGGCGCCAGTCCGGCGAGCTCGGCGGCGCGCTCGATTTCCTCATCGTCGGCATTGTCCACACCCCAGGCGATATTTTCGGCCAGCGTCGCGCTGAACAGGAACGTTTCCTGCGGAACGAATCCGATCTGGCGGCGCAGCCATTCCGGATCGAGGTCGCGCAGGTCCTCCCCGTCGAGATAAACAGCGCCGCGCGTAGGATCCATCAATCGCGGGATCAGGTTCACGAGAGTACTTTTGCCGCTGCCCGTGTGCCCGACGATGGCGACCGTCGCGCCGGCGGGAATGTCCAGCGTGATTTCCTTCAGCGCATCGCCCGCCCGATATTTCATCTCCACGCCCTCGAAGCGCAGCTCCCCACGGACTTCGTTGTGTTCCTCGTATACCTTGTATTCGTCGGGCTCCCTGCATTCGCGCTTCTTGATGCTCGGCTTCTCCCTCATCAGCTCCATGATCCGGCTCCAGGACGCGGTGCCGCGCTGCATCAGATTCACCACCCAGCCGAGCGCGATCATGGGCCAGATCAGCATGCCCATGTAGGTGTTGAACATCACAAAGCTGCCGAGCGAGATGCGATGCGCGAGTAATTGATAGCCGCCGCCCACTAAAACGATCAGGAATCCGATGCCGATCAGCGCTTGCAGCAACGGCATGAACAACGCCGAGAGCTTCGCGAGCCGGATGTTCTGCCCGACGTAATCCTGGTTGAGAAGCTCAAACTTCCGGATCTCGGCATTCTCCTGCGCGTAGGCGCGGACCACACGCACACCGGAAAGATTCTCCTGTACGCGGCTGCTGATGTCGGAGAACATTTTCTGGATGACTTCGAAACGATCGTGAATCCGCCGGCCGAACAGAATCACCGCGATGCTTACCAGCGGCGCGGGAATCAAGCAGAACAGCGTCAGCCGCCAGTCCACATAGGCCATAATCCCTACCAGAAACACCGCGGTGAAGAACGTCTCGGTGAAGTACATGATGCCCGGGCCAAGCATCATGCGCACCGCGTTCAGATCGTTGGTGGCGCGCGCCATGATGTCGCCGGTGCGGTATTTCGCGTAAAAATCCTGCGACAGTGTCACGATGTGCCCGAACATATCGTTCCGCAGATCGTATTCGATATCGCGCGACATGCCGATCAGGATCACGCGCATCCAGTATTGGAAGATTCCCCGGACGATCGCCAGCAGCACGATAAGACCGGCGAATTCGAACACCAGCGAGATGCGGAAGCCTTTCATCAGCGAGTCGATACCCGCGCGGATGGCCAGGGGCAGCGCGGCCCGCGTGATGTCGGTCAGCAACAGCGACGCCATCCCCAGCGCCATGGCGCGCCGGTACTTCCAAAGATACGGCCACACCGATTGAATGAGCGCTATGGTGTTCATCCGTTACATTCCAAACCAGGTTGCCACCGTCTTCATCCATTCCAGCAGAAAAGTCTTGCGCGCGTCGCGGTTTTTCCACCAGCCGTCCGGCGTGAAGTCGCGGTCGGGCGCTGCCACCATGTGGATCTCCAGGCCCTGAGCCCTGGCGCGATAGATATTTCCCGCGCGGCGGGTGTGGTAATTGCTGGTGACGATATCGACGGTGTGCGCGTGCAGTTTGCGGAGCGCCGCCAACACGTCGCCCGCTTCCGATACAGTGGAGCGCGAATCGTTGGGCAGCGCGATGAAATAAGACGCCGGATAGCCGTGCTGCATAGCGAAATGAATCGCTAGATCGGACTCATGCAGCCCGTACGCGCCCGAAGGGCCGCTGATCAGCGCTTTCGGAGCGAATCCACGGCGCACCAGATCGGCCGCCGTGAGGATTCGATTGCCGGAGAAATCGCCCGCCAGCACCACGATCATGTCCGCATGCGCCGGCGCTTCGGCGCGCACCAAATACCCGCCGAGGGCCGAAAGCCAGAATGGGCCGGTGACAGCGGCCAGCGCGAGGACGATTGCACCCGCGGCCAGCCATCGCCAAGGGTGGCTCAATCCCGGCCGCCGCAAGCTACTTGTCTTCAGAGGGGGTCTTCTGATCCAGATGTCCCACCGACTTCAGCCGTTGAAACATACGCTCCACTTCGGCTTCGTCGTCCGGCAGCAGCAGGGGAGCGCGCGGCGCGGCCATTTGCTTTTTCGCGATCGCACTCACCGCCGCTTCACCCCAGAACTGGCGATACGGAACACCGTCGATCAAAGCTTCGCGCGAATGGCGGCGCAAACTCCGCAGCAGGCCGCTCGAAGAATTCGGATCGCCGGGATAGACCACCAGAATGCGCGTCTTGTCGGCCAGCGTGAGACGAACCATCAACGGGACATTGGAGCTGCGATCCAGCCGGCGGATGTGACGCCACGGGATGGCGTGATTTCCGATCTTCACATGCCCTTCGTAGATCTCAACCGGCGGCCGCGACGCTAAATAGAGCACAATGATCGCGCTGGCCAGAAACAGCCCGGTCGCAACCCAATAGAGAGGCCACAGCAGCGCAAACCAGAACGAAAGGCCGGTGGACGCCAAAGCCGCCAAGCCCGCCCAGAACCAGTGGCCCGGCACTCGATATCGCGTGATTGGCGCTGGCACACTTTCAGCCTACTCCGGCGGGCAGCGCACGTCAATGAGAGGTTTGCCTCAACATTACTACGCCGCGCCACGCGTAATGCAGCCCACTGATTACCGTTCCGGCCACCATCAGGGAGAGCGCCAATGTAACCGGAGCGGGGATGCCGGCGCGCGCGCCCATCACCACCAGCGCCGCCGCGATCTGAAAGAAGGTGCTGATCTTTCCCCACACCGAAGGTGGAAATTTGCGCAGCGAAGTGAAGAGCAGACCGTAACCGGCCATGGCGAGAATCAGCACATCGCGCCCGAATACGACGCCCACCATCCACCACTGCAGCGCGCCCGCAATTCCCAAAGAAACGTAAATGACGCTGAGCATGATCTTGTCCGCGATCGGATCGAAGTAGGCGCCCGCGAGCGTCGAGCTTTGGAGGCGCCGGGCGAGGAAGCCGTCGATCACGTCAGTGAAGCCGGCGATGAAAAGCAGAATGATGGCGCGGCCATAGTGGTTATGCAGGATGTCCGACGCCACGAACGGCGCCAGAACCAGGCGCGCGAGGGTGAACAGGTTCGGAAGGTTGAACAAGAATCAGGATACCAGCGGCGTTCCGCCACATTTGCAGAACCTATTGATAGGTCACATTCTTTTGGATGGTGACGACTGATTCAATGGTTCCCGAGCTGATACCCGACGCGTTGAACGGAGTGGTGGTAGTGGCACTGAGCTTGAGATCTTCCGTCGATCCTGCCGGTGACGGGGCCAAGCTGAGTAACACGAAGGCCGGGATTGTAAAGTGCTGGTCACTGGTCTTGGCATTGCAGATAAACGACTCGTAGTTGCCCGTGATCTGGATCGTGCCGTTGGGATCGCCGCCGGTCCAGGTCACCTCGAGACCGGCGGAACGATCCACGGTGTTGATGGTGGCCTGATTGGTCCAGTTAAAAGCCTGCGGGATCGTGAAGTTTTGCGTGAACGGTCCCACGTTGAGGATGGGCATAGCGTTGGCCCCGCCGGGTGCGGAAGCGGTGTATGCCCCGGCGCTCAGATAAGGCGGCTGCGCAGTTGCGCCCGAACCGCCACCAAGTTGCGCGGAATAGTACTCCGGCGCCTGTTCAAGTTGCTGTGACCCGTTCGGCCCTGTGATCGTTATGGCCGGCCCGGCGTCCAGCGGCGGGCCGCTCAATATGGAAAAAGTTCCTTCGACGATGATGCCCCCGATGCAGGTTCCCGGCGGCAACGAATACGGATTGCCAACAAACGGGGGAAAGTAGGGAAAGGCGAGGATTTGAGGGTCTCCAAAGTATGCCTCACCGGAATCCGTTGTACTGGTCGTGGTTCCAATCGTCGTGTTTCTCGTCAGCATGATAATGCCCGTGGGCGAGAAGTCGCCCTTGGGCGAATAAGGACCCAAGGCTGGAACCGGCGGCGTCGGATCGGGACAGGCTTGGCCGGCGGGAGCGATCGGCATCGTCGCGAAATTACTGACGATGTTTCCGATCTCGACGGCGACCGGAACATAGCAGCCGGTGACTCCCGCCGGAACCACGAAATTGATCTGATCCTCGCCACTGAAACCGCCTCGGCCGCGATAAGTCACCGTCGCCGCCTGGGTGCCGACGTAAACGGACAAGGGAAGATCAGGCATATCGATCTGCCGCGGCGGCCCAGACCCGTCATCTCCCGGCGAAGGGCCGATCCCAGTGCCCCAGATCGTTGCGGCATCGCCGGGTCGTGCTGGCGAACTCACAGGATACAGTTGGTAGTTTGGCCCCGTGATCACCCCGGATCCGGAGCCATCCCCGCGCACCGTGAAAATTCCGAAGCTGTTGGCGGTGACCTGAAAAGAAACCGCATTGCTGGTTTGGCCGTTGTACGTGACCGTGAGCGTTGCGGCGCCGACCGGTGTGCCATCCGGTAAAATCGCATTGATCTGCGTAGGCCCGGCGAAAATCGGAATCGCATTCAGGATCATATTTCCCGAACTCACCTGAATCGAAACGCCACCTAGGGACGCCTGGAGCGGATAAGCCAGCGCCGGAGTGGAAGCGGGTCCTAAGCTCGTACCATAGATGGAGAAGATAGAACCCTGCGCGATGGAAGAATTCGGCCAGAGAACCTGCGCGTTGCTGGCAGCGTTCAGCACTCCGTTGGCTGCGATTTGCGGCTGCGCGGCGGCGCCCGATACAAGAAGGAACAGCCCCACGAACGATTTCATGAAAGGACCGCTCCTTTCACCCACAGCGGATCAGGATACTAGCGCATGCGCGACGCGCGTCGCTAACTGATCGAAACTCAGGATCTCATATAACGAAGGATCGGACATGATCCGCGCCACCAGCGCCGTGTGCATGGCATGTCCGGCACGTTCCGCGATCACATGCCCCAGCAGCGGCTTTCCGATCAGAGCGAGATCGCCGATGAGATCGAGCGCCTTGTGGCGGCAGCATTCGTCGCCAAATCGCAGGCCTCCGGAATTCACCGCAGTTTGACGATTGAAGCAGATCGCGTTGTCGAGCGAGGCGCCGCGAATCAGTCCCATATCGCGCATCTGATCAAGCTCATGCTCGAATCCGAAGGTGCGGGCCGGGGCAATCTCCTGCGCGTAGCGCTCGGGCGTCACTTCCATGTCGAGCGATTGCTGGCCGATCAGGGGATGGTCATAAAAGACATCGCAGGTGAGCAGGAAACGGTCGGCCGGCAGGATGGTGATGCGCTTCGATCCCGCTTCCACGGTTACTGGGCGGCGGATCCGCAAGAAGCGCTTCCTGCGGCGGTACGATTTCAATCCGGCCGCGCACAACAACTCCACATAAGGCCGCCCGCTGCCGTCGAGAATCGGGACTTCGAGGTTGTCGATTTCGACGAAAGCATTATCCACGCCCATGCTATAGAAAACACTCAACAGATGCTCGGTAGTGGAGATCAGAACACCCTGGCGCATCAGGCTGGTGGCATAGCTGACGCGCGCGACATAGCGCCAACTCGCGGGCACGGAAAAATTGTCCAGATCGGTGCGGAGGAAAACGATGCCGGTAGAAGGGGGCGCTGGAAGAATGCGAATGGAAACAGGAACGCCGCTGTGAAGTCCAACCCCTCTAGCCTCTACCGGCCGTTGAACGGTGGTCTCAAACCGCAATGCGGCTTCCTTTGGGTACCTCAATACGCTTTCGCACGCTACAAATCCTATTGGATTTTCCATTTTACAAGGGAGTAACCCGATGCGCTAGATATTTGATTCAAAAAGCTTTGTAAAGTTTGGTTTGTTGCAAAAAAGCCGCACCAAGCACTTGTGTGTGTGTCGGAATCAGGTCAAATTGGCGGTCCGGGTTAGGGTCAAAGCCAGCGCCCCCAACCCAGCGCATGCTGCGTGCGACAATCGATCGATGAACAAGCTGATGGCAATCGGCATACTATTGGTGGCCGCCACATTCGAAGCTGGCGGCGATGC
>Ga0335074_10003121_pt1 | contig 22564 bp, 20 predicted proteins | sample Lox_Sample_23_FD_206715 | JGI IMG/M metagenome (GOLD analysis project Ga0335074, IMG submission 206715) | Soil microbial communities from Loxahatchee National Wildlife Refuge, Florida, United States - Lox_Sample_2.3 | ecosystem: Environmental > Terrestrial > Soil > Wetlands | place: USA...
GCTATGGTCGACGAACGTGGTGGCAATGCTTGATGCCCGCCCCGCGAGCTGCCGGGCCGCGGCTTCCGCCCGCCGGGCGTCGGCCGCGCGCTGTTGCTCGCCGCGATGATGGGTGAACGGTCGGGGCACGCTTGTCATCCCTTCCACACGCCGGGCGGTGCCCGGCCATCACTAGTCAGTCGATTCTCTAGGTCACCGCGGACGCGCGGAAGGCTTACCAGATCGCTTGCAGCACCCGGTAGATATTGCCGCCGAGGACGGCGCGGATCTCGTCGTCGCGGTAACCTTCGCGGACGAGCCAGTCGCAGATGTTGGCGAAGTTCTCGGTCGGGTTTTCCAGTCCGTCGACGTAGCTGACCGGGTCGAACTCCGGCCCGCGCAGGGCCGACAGGCTCAGCAGGTGCGCGAAGATCCGGTGCAGCGCGACGTGATCGCCGTAGAGCGTATCCGGCCCGAACGCGAGGTGCTCGATGCCGACCAGGTCTGCGCAATAGCGGAAGTGGTCCATCACCGAGTCGATGGTGTGCCGCGGGTGCGCCGCCGACAAGGTGGTGTGCGGCGCGGCTGACATCCCGATCACGCCGCCGGTCGCGGCGACCGCGCGGAGCACCTCGTCCGGCTTCATCCGCGGAGTAGCCCAGACGGCCCGCGCACCGGCGTGCGTGATGAGCACGGGCTTCGCGCTGACCGCACAGGTATCGAGCGCTGTCCGGTCGGAGGAGTGGGACAGGTCGATGGCCAGCCCGAGCTGGTTCATCCTGGTCACCGCGCGCCGGCCGAAGGCTGTGAGCCCGCCGTCGGTGACCTCGCTGAGGCCGCTGCCGAGGGCATTGGCGTCGGAATAGGCGATGCCGATCTGGCGGATACCGAGACCGTAAAGCACGTCCAGCCGGTCGATCTCGTTCTCGATCGGCGTTGCCGACTCCAGCCCGAATACCAGGCCGACCGCCCCGCTCCGCTGCGCCGCCGCTATGTCGCCGACGGTCCTGATCACGGTGAAGCCGTCAGCATGCGCGAGGTCCGCGAGCCGCATGCCGAGATCGGTGATGATGTCATTCCAGCGCCACGGCGCGTTCCCGGTCACGCAAGCCGTGCCGTCCATCAGATTGTCGAACACGACGTTCAGGCCGGATGCCCGAAGGCCTGCGTAGGCAGCATGCTGGCGGCCGGTGCGGTTGTAGGCCGGTGTCTGCGCCATGTCGGCCGGGAAGCGGACCGGGTGATCGTGCAGGCTGATGACCAGGCTGTCGCGGAGCAGCCCGGCCGAGCGCGCGGCCTGCCCGGCGGTCAGCGCGGGGCCGGCATAGCGCGGTACGCGGCCGAACTCCGGCGTGAGCTCGAAGCCGGGCAGGGTGCCGGCCGGCAGGTAGGAATAGGCGAGGTACGGCGCGCCGGGAACGTCGGCGGGGGCCGCTTCCGGCGGGATATCAGTCATCAGTGCTCCGTTCCGATGCGATGGGGCCGGCTGCGAGCAGGCGCCAGAGTGTCTCCCAGGCCCGCATGCCTTCGCGGAGCCGGGCAACGCGGAGGAACTCGCCGGGGGCGTGCAGATTCTCGTCCGAGGTCGAGAACGAGAAGAACAGCGTCTTGGCCCCGAGCGCCTGCTCGAACAAGTGCGTCGCAGGCAACGTTCCGCCGATCTTGGCCAGTAGTACCGGCTGGCCCGGGTAGACCGTCTCCAGCGCTGCCGTCGCTGCCCTGATGGCGGGGTGGCCGGCCGCGATCGTGTAGGCAGGCACGCGCGCGTCGTCGGCCCGCACCCCGACTCGCACGCCCGGCGTCTGCTGCCCCTCGACGTGGGCGATGACCTTTCCGATCACCGCATCCGGGTCCTGGCCGGGAACGAGCCTGCCGGACACGCTGCCTACCGCGACGTGCGGTATGACCGTGTACTTCCCGCCGCCGCTGATGCCGTTGACTTCCAGCGTCGGCCGTTCCCACAGCCGCTCCAGAGTGCTGTAGCCCGGTTCGCCGTGCGGCTCGCTGAGACCGAGTTGGCGCAAGTAGCGCGTTTCCTCGAATGGAACGCTGGCGATGTCGCGGCGGCGCTGCGCGGTCAGGGGCGGGATGCCATCGTAGAAGCCGGCGACCGCGACACGGCCGCTGGTGTCATGCAGGCTCGCCAGGATCTGCACCAGCGCATGCAGCGGGTTGCCGACTGTTCCGCCGTACCGCCCGGAATGCAGGTCGGAGCTCGCGCCTTCGGCGATGATGTCCATGGACACCAGGCCCTTGGATCCGATCGACAGGGACGGTTCCCCCGGCCGCCACATGGCGCCGTCGGCGGAGATCACCAGGTCGGCGGCCAGCTCACCGGCATGCGCGCGGACATAACCGGCCAGGTGCGGGCTGCCGATTTCCTCCTCGCCCTCGAGCAGGAACTTGACGTTGAGCGGCAGCCGGCCGTCTTGCTCGATGAACGCCTGGGCGACTTTGAGCACGAGGTAGACCGGGCCCTTGTCGTCGCTGACGCCGCGACCGCGGACGATGTCGCCGTCGGCGGTCAGCTCGAACGGGGGAGAAGTCCACTCGGCCAGGTCGCCGGTCGGCTGCACGTCGTAGTGGCCGTACACCAGGATCGTTGGCCCGCTCGGTGCGCCGAGCCAGTCACCCCGGACTACCGGGTGGCCATCGGTTTGCTCGACCCGGCCGGCCGCGAACGACAGCTGCCTGGCTAGCCAGTGCGCGGCCGCGAGCATGGTGGCCTGGTCGGCGTCCCTGCTGACGCTCGGCACCGCGACGAGCTCGGCCAGCTCGGCCAGGTAGCCAGCGTCGTCGTCAGCGAACGTGAGCTGCCTGGGTTCAGATGTCACTGGAAAGCACTGCCGCCGTCGATCGCGATGACCTGCCCGGTCACCCACCCGGACCGGAGTGAGGCGAAGAACTGCACGCCGTTGGCGATGTCGGCCGGCTGGCCGAGCGTACCCATCGCGATGCCGCGGATCAGCTCACGCTGGCCGTGCTCGCCGTAGCCCTGCCACTGCAGTGCGGTCGTCGGATTCGACAGGATGAAGCCGGGCGCGATGCAGTTCACCGTGATGCCGTGCGGCCCGAGCTCGTGGGCCATCTGCCGGGTGAAGCCGATCATGCCCGCCTTCGCGCTCGCGTACGCCTGGATTCCGGTCTTGCTGACCGTCAGCCCGGCAGCGGAGGAGATGTTGATGATCCGGCCCCAGTTGCGCTGCTTCATGCCCGCGATAACCGCGCGCGTGCAGTGAAAGGCGCTGGTGAGATTGGCGTTCACGACCGCCTGCCAGTCCTCGTCGGAGACTTGCTCGAGCGGCCGGCCGACTTGCCCGCAGACCCCGCCGGCATTGTTGACCAGGATGTCCACGGCGCCGACCCGGTGGAAGAAATCCTGCACTGCCGCCACGTCGGTCAGGTCGATCTTCTCGGTGTCGTGACTGTCAGCCCCGAGAACGTCCGCTCCGTGAACCTGCGCGCCGTCATCGCGCAGCGCTGCGGCGATTGCGCTGCCGATCCCGTGTGCCGTGCCGGTCACCACCGCGACCTTGCCCGCCAGATCAGTTGTCATGCGACTCCTTGCTACTTCGCGGTCTCGGCACGTCACTGGGTCGGCCGCCCGGAACCGGGCCGCCAGGGCGCCGGGCTGGCGGCGGGCCAACCGATGCCCGCGGCACGAGCGCCATCGGCTCGCGGAGCAGCACGTCGGCGGCCGGGCCGCCGTCGATCCTGGTGACGAGCGCGTCCACGGCAGCGGCGCCCAGCTCCTCCAGCGGCATGCAGACGCTCGTGACCGGTACGTCCAGAAAGGCCAGGCACTCGTCCTCGTCGAAGCTGACTACCGAGACCTCGCCCGGTACCGGCACTCCGGCGTCCCTGAAGGCGGCGAGAACGCCGAACAACTGGTTGATGCTGCCGACGCCGCATGCGGTCGGGACCTGGCCGGCCCGGAGCATGCGCCGCGCTGTGTCCCAGCCGCCCTCCTCGGTGGCCGGAGCGTGCCTGATCGTGACGGCAATGCCGAGGTCCGCGCCGAGCCGGCGGGCGGCGGCGACCCGCCGGTGCACGGTGTCGACCTCTTGCGGTCCGTCGATCAGCACGATGCTGTGATGGCCAAGGCTGGCCACATGCTCGACGAACAGGCGGACCGCGCCGGCCTCGTCCATGACCACGTCGTTGCCGCGATCAGGGCCACGGCGGTTGACGTAGACGTGCGGTACGTTGCCGACGTTCACGTCCGGTCCGGCGAGCCGGAGCGCCGTCGCAAGCAGCAGTCCGTCGACGCGACTTTCCTCCACCAGGTAGCGGTAGGTACCAGGCGGTTTCGGGTCGTCCTCCGGCTCTTCCAGAATCATGACGACGTAGCCGCGCGCGCTTGCCCGCTGGAGCGCACCGCGCTGCAAGCGGACCCAGATCGGGTTGCGCAGCAGCGGGACCACAAAGGCGAACGCGCCGGTCCGGTCCTGCTTGAGTGCGCGGGCCGCGGCGTTGGGCCGGTAGCCCTGCGTTCGTGCCGCGGCGAGTATGCGCTCGATGGTCTCGGGCCTGATCGACAGCCCTGGATCCCCGTTCAGGACCCGTGACACCGTAGACACGTGCACGCCGGCCGCGCTGGCAATGTCCACGAGGCGGGAGGCCCGGCGCGACCCGGCGCGCGCGGTGCCAGGGGCGCGCACGCCACCAGCCCCGGCGCTCCCGTCCTCCTCGGCACGGCTCATTCCGGCGCCCCGTGCCGCGCCGTGTGGTGCTTCTTCAGGCTGCCCGGTCTAGTCAAGCCGTGCCGCCGCCGTCGACCATGACTACCGCCCCGTGCATGTAGCTTCCGCCCGCAGCCAGGAACGCTATGACGTCGGCGACCTCGCTGGCAAGACCGATGCGCCGCGCGGGCACCGTGCCTGCCCAGCCCGCCATCGCCGCGGGGTCGGAGCGGATCCAGTCAGCCATCGACGTGTCAATCAGCCCGGGGCAGACGCAGTTGACGCGGACGCCGTCGGGCGCGTGATCAATGCCGAACCCGTCGGCCGCGAGCCGCCGGCAGACCGCCTCGCCGATGCCGCCCGTCGCGCCGGTGACGACAGCAACCCTGGCTGGTTCCGGCAGCTGAGCGGTCACACCATCTCCGCGACCGAGCGGGTGAGCAGGATGGCCGCGCAGAACGCGCGGTAGGTAGCCAGCCGGTCCTGGCCCTGGATCCGCAGCTCGCGCGGGCCGGTCTGGTCGACGCCGCGCACCCAGGTGGCCGCCTCGGCGATGTCAGTGGTGCGCACCGATACCTCCAGGACGCCCGGGTCCAACGGTGGCGGCTGCGCGCTCGCGGCGGAAGCGACGGCGGCGCGGGCCTGGTCCCGGATCAGCTCGCGGGCGTGCTCGGGGTGCATGCTGTGCGCGGCCAGGCGACTGACGTGCTCCTTGACAACCGCCTGATAAACGCCCGGAATCAGCGCCGCGGTCTCCTCGCACGCGCACCGGTCGCCGGTGACCAGGACAACCGGCACGCCGTAGTGCGCTGCGACGAGCGCGTTGATGCCTGCCTCCCCGGTTACCGCGCCGTCGATCCGTGCCTCGACGACCGCACGGGGGTTATAGGTGTGCGACAGGCCGGCCGGCGCGCCGATCGAGCCGTGGTACGAGATGAACAGGACGGCGTCGAAGCTGTCGTCAAGGCCCTGCATCATGTACAGCGGCTTGTGACTGCCGGACAGGTAGGAAGCCTGGCCGGCGAGCTGGTCCGCAGGCAGGTTACGCATGGTCGAATGCGAGTCGTTGACCACGATCTCGGTGGCGCCGCCGGCCACGGCACCCTCGATTGCCGCGTTCACCTCGGCCAGCAGCAGCTGGCGGCCGGCGGCCGCCTCCGGGCCGTCGCCGACGCACTGCTGCCAGTCCACGACGCCGGCGGTTCCCTCCATGTCGGTGGACAGGAAGACCTTCATGACTTCGCCTCCTCGCCAGCCCCGGTTGGCCCGGTTGCCCCGATTGCCGTGACCGTCGCACGCGGCGGGGCGGTATCCGCGAAGGCGAAGTGGCAGGCTGCGCGGTGGGCCGGGTCGCTGCCCGACTCGGTCAGCGCCGGATCCTGTTCTTCGCAGATCGGCTGGGCAATGGGGCAGCGGGTGCGGAACCGGCAGCCTGCCGGGATCCGCAACGGGCTCGGCGGGTCGCCCTGTACGGCCGGGACGTCGCTTTCGGGCTCGAAGGTCAGCCGCGGGATAGCGGCCAGCAGTCCCCTGGTGTACGGATGCCGCGGGCTGGCGAACAACGTCTCGGTAGGCGCGATCTCGATGATGCGGCCCAGGTACATCACCGCGACCCGGTCGCACAGGTGCCTGACTACGGCCAGGTTGTGCGAGATCAGCAGCAGCGTCAGGCCCAGCTCACCGCGCAGGTCCTGGAGCAGGTTGAGGATGGTCGCCTGCACGCTGACGTCGAGCGCAGAGACCGGCTCGTCGGCGACCAGCAGTTCGGGCCGCAGAGCCAGCGCTCTGGCGATGGCAACGCGCTGGCGCTGCCCGCCGGAGAACTGCCGCGGGTAGGCGTGCACGGCCTCCTCGTCGAGGCCGACCAGCCTGAGCAGCTCCCTGGTGTAGGAGTCGATCTCGGCCGCGGGCACGATGTGGTGGACGCGCAGCAGTTCGTGCAGTATGCCGCCGACGGTCAGGCGCGGGTTCAGTGATGAATACGGGTCCTGGAAGACCATCTGGATCTTCCGCTGGTCGGCCCGCGACCGCCGGGCTGGCAATGTCTTGCCGTCCAGCCGGATCTCGCCGCGGTCTGGTCGCTGCAAGCCCGACAGCGCTCGCGCCAAGGTCGACTTGCCCGACCCGGACTCGCCGACCAGCGCGAGCGCTTCACCCCGGGCGATGCTCAGGTCGACCCCGTCGACCGCGTGCAGGACGTGTGCCTGGTTCCGCATCCGCGCGATGAGCGCGGAGCCGAGCGAGAAGCTCACCGCCAGGTTCGTGACATCCAGCAGCGGGGAGTCCTGCGAGGCCGGCAGCACGGCAGCCGGAACGCCGCCAGGCAGTGTGGTCATCGGTCGGCTCCTTCGGTCCGCAGCTCGTCCAGGCACCGCTCGAAGTGCAGGCATGCGGTCGCGCGCCCGGCGTCGATGAGCCGCAGCGGTGGCTGGCTGACGGTGCAGTCTTCCTCGGCGAACTTGCATCGGGGATGGAACCGGCAGCCCGCCGGGGGACTCACCAGGCTGGGCGGCGAACCAGGGATCGGGACAAGGGACGAGCGGGGGTGATCAACATCCGGCGCGGACCTGACCAGCCCGAGCGTGTACGGATGGCATGGCTCGGTGAGAACCTGCTCAACGCCGCCGCGTTCCACGATCTGGCCGCCGTACATGACCGCGAGCTGGTGACAGACTTGCGCGACAACCGGCAGGTCATGAGTGACGAAGACCAGGCTCGTCCCGGACTCACGGCACAGCCGGGCGAGCAGGCGCAGGATCTGGTCCTGGATCGTCACGTCCAGGGCGGTGGTCGGCTCGTCGCAGAGGATGAGCGACGGCTCGCAGGACAGCGCCATCGCGATCATCACCCGCTGCCGCATGCCGCCGGAGAATTCGTGCGGGAACGACCGGAACCGGCGCTCGGGATCGGGTATGCCAACCCTGCGCATGAGTTCCAGCGCGCGTTCGGCGGCCTGCCGCCGGTTCAAGCCCAGGTGGATCTGCGGGCCCTCGGCGATCTGGCTGCCGACGCGCATCACCGGGTTGAGGGCGCTCATCGGCTCCTGGAAGATCATCGCGATCTTAGGCCCGCGGATCTTGTTGAGCTGGCTATTGCCAAGCTGGGTCAGGTCGGCGCCGTCGAGGAGGACCTGGCCCGACGTGATGCGTGCCTCCGGCGGCAGGAGCCCGAGGATGGCGCGCAGCGTCATGCTCTTGCCCGAGCCGGACTCGCCGACCAGTCCGAGCGCCTCGCCAGCGGGTACCTCGAGGGAGACCCCGTCGACAGCCCGGACGATGCCGCGCCGGCCCGCTATCTGCACATGCAGGTCACTCACCTGCAGGAGGGGCTGACTCACGCTGTGCCCGCCTTTCACTGACCCGGCCGCAGCAGGTCCGCCAGACCATCGCCGATCAGCGACAGGCCGAGACCGGTGACCACGACCGCCAGCCCGGGGATGGTGGTGAGCTGCCAGTGGGTGGTCAGGAAGTTCTGCCCGTCGGAGATCATGGTTCCCCAGTCCGGTGTAGGCGGCTGAATGCCAAGGCCGAGATAGCTCAGCGTGACGATGGCGAGGATGTCCTGCACGATGTCGGACATCGCGTAGATGATCGCCTGGGTGATCACGTTCGGCAGCAAGTGCCTGCCCATGATGCGCAGGTTCGACAGCCCGCCGGACTGCGCGGCCAGCACGTACTCCTGCCGCTTGGCCACCAGGATCTCGCCGCGGATGATTCGCGCGTACGACACCCAGCCGACCAGGGTGATGGCGATATAGATGCTGCGCTCGCCGGGGCCGAGCACGAACACCAGCGCGATGATCAGCACGAAGAACGGGAACGCCACGACGATGTCGACCAGTCGCATGATCAGGATGTCGATCCAGCCGCCGAAGTAACCGGCGATGCTGCCGAGCACCGTGCCGAGTACGAACGGGAACAGCACCGCGATGAACGCCACCTGAAGGTCGACCCGGCCGCCGTACAGCAGCCGGGAGAAGACGTCACGCCCTTCCTGGTCGGTGCCCAGCAGATGGTGCGAGCTGAAGCCCTGAAGGATCGCGTTGAGGTTCTGGGTGTCCGGGTTGTAGGAGGTGAGCAGGGGTGCGGCGATCACCGCGAAGAGGATCAGCGCGATGATCACCAGACCGGACATGAGCGCAGGCTGGCGGTACCAGTGGTGCCGGCGCGGCTGCGCGCGCTCGGCTCCGGCCGCCTGCGGCGACGATTCCGGCGAGCCGGCGGCCGGAGACAGCGAGATGGCGCTCACCGGTCGAACCTCACTCTCGGGTCAAGGGACGCATAGGCCACATCGGTGAGCAGGTTGACCAGCACGACCATGACGCCGAACGTCAGCGCGATCCCCTGCACGACCGGGAAGTCGCGGGAGAAGATCGAGTTGATCATCAGGGCACCGATACCGGGAATCGCGAACACCTGCTCCACGATCAGCGTGCCGCCGATCAGGAAGCCGATGTTGATGCCGAGCACGGTGACCGCGGGAATCACGGCGTTACGCAGCACGTGCCGGACGAACAGCCGCGGTCCCGGTACTCCTTTGGCGCGGGCGGTCGTGACGTAGTCGGCGCCGAGCACGTTGAGCATGCTGGCCCGCAGGCTGCGGATGACCACCGGGCACAGCGCGATGGCGACGGTCAGCGCAGGCAGGAACATCGAATGCAGATGACCGATGATTCCGGCCCCGTATCCGGTGACTGGAAAGATGCGGTAGCGCACCCCGAACTCGGTCTGCAGGATCAGCGCGAGCCAGAAGGCCGGCATGCCGAGGCCGAGCAGGGGGACCGCGCGGACGATGTGGTCACGAACCCCGTCCTTGCGGCTGGCCGCGATCATGGCCAGCGGCACGCTGATCAGGATGGCGAGTACTGCCGCGTAGCAGATCAGCCAGATGGTGGCCGGCAGGTGACTGGTGATCAGGCCCCAGACCGGAACGTTGTAATACAGGCTGATGCCGAGATTGCCGTGGAACAGGCGGTCCATGAACAGCCAGTACTGACTGGCCAGCGGCCGGTCCAGGCCCCACTCGCGGTGCAGGATCGCGACCGCACGGGGGGTGGCGTGAATGCCGAGGATGGTCCGCGCCGGGTCGCCGGGGATGAGATGGATCATGAAAAACGCGATGATCGTGACGCCGAGCGCTGTCGGGATCAGCAGCAGAAGCCGCCGGATCACGAAGCTCATCCGGCCCATGAGTACCTCGCTTCAGCTTCGCATTGGAGGGGCGTGCCGGGCGCCCGCGGGGGCGCCCGGCACGCTGGCCTGATTGATCACGTGCTGTCTGGCCGAGTTGACTCGGGCCGGGTTACTTGCTCAGCCAGACGTTCTGCATGTGGTAGTTGCCGAGCGGGGTGACATAGAAGCCGTGCACGTTCGACGAGGTGACGTAGGGATATGGCGAGTAGTACAGGAATGCCATGAAGGCGTCCTGCGCCGCGTCGGTCTGGATCGTGTTGTACAGCGACTGCCGGACCGACGGGGTGGTGATCTCCTCGGCCTGCTTCACGTCCTTGACCACCGTGGGGTTGTCATAGCTGGTGAAGAAGGACTTGGCCCCGGAGTCGGGGTTGAGGCCGAACGTGGCCAGCTCGTCCGGGTCGGGGATGTCCATCGTCCAGAGCGTCAGGCTCATGTCGTACTTCTCGCTCTGGAAGTTCGCGTTGGCCGTGTTCGGGTCGAGCGTCTGGACGTTCACGGTGATGCCCAGCGGCTTGAGCTCTGCCTGCAGGATCGTGGCGATTGTGGCGTAGTCGTCGTTCCCGGCCGGGATCAGGATCGTGGTCGTGAAGCCGTGCGGCACGCTCGACTCGGCCATCTGCTGCTTTGCCTGCGCCAGGTTGTACTGGTAGCCAGGGGTACTCGGGTCGTAGTACGGCACCTCCGGCGGGAACAGCGAGTTGGCCGGCTTGCCGTTGCCGAACAGCACGGCCTTGATGATCGCGTCGCGGTTGATCGCCAGCGATATCGCCCGGCGGACGTGGACGTCCTGGAACGGCTTGACGTTCTCGTTGAAGGCCAGGTAGTTGGTCTCGGTCGAGTTGAAGAGGTCCATGTCGACGCCGGGGGTGGCCTTCAGCGTGCTGACCGTCGACCAGGACGGGAACTGGTCGATCTGGGCCTGGCCGCTCTTGACCTGCAGCTCCCTGGTGTTGTCACTGGGCACGTCGGTCCAGGTGACGCTGTTCAGGTAAGGCAGCCCCTTCTGCCAGTAGTAGGTGTTCTTCACCAGCTTGAGCGCCGAGCCCTTGTGCCAGTAGTCCCACTTGAACGGGCCGGTCCCGATCGGGGCCTGGTAGAACTGCGCCGCGGTCTTGCCACCGTAGTTGTCCGGCACGATGCCGTTGGCGAACAAGGACAGGTCGGCGAGCAGTGGCGCCCACTTGTACTTCAGGTTGATGACGACCGTGGACGGAGTGGGGTCCTCCACCGACTTGAACGCGGCGTCGATGTAGCCCCAGCCGGCCGCAGCGGCCATCGTCTGCTCCAGCGAGAACTTCACGTCTGCGGAGGTCATTGGCTGGCCGTTCGAGAACTTGACGCCCTTGCGGAGGGTGAAGGTGTAGCTCAGCCCGTTCGGCGCCTCGGTGTAGCCGGTCGCCAGCCATGGCATCTCGCTCTTGCCGTTGGCGGTCACGGTGTACAGCGGCTGAGTGATCTGCTCGAGGATCCAGATCGAGTTGTTGTCGAATACGTTGGACTCGTCCATCGACTGGGCGTCCTGCGGGTTGGCGAACACCAGATTCCCGCCGTGTACCGGCCCGCTGCTGGTGCCGGATGAGTTGGACGTTGACGCGGCCGAACCGCACCCGGCGAGCACCGCCAGAGTGGAGCCGGTAATCAGAGCTTTCAGAAGAGCGGATCGGTGTCTCACAAGCAGCTCCCGGGGTATACGGGGCGGCGGCAGTGCCGCCGCTAGAGTGCCGTACAGAATTGACCGGTTTGAGGGGTTCCGGACCGGAATGGCACGTCGCTGTGCCGAGCCCAACAGGGTAAGCAAACCTTTGCCTAACCCAATGTGGAGCACAGATCATCGAGTTGTAAATACTGCTCTTGCGCTATTTACATGGCGTTACTGTGTTGTAACGTTCACGCCGTGCGTTACCTCGTTCTCGGCTGCGGCGCGATCGGCGGCACCGTAGCGGCCGGCCTGGCGCGCGACGGGCACGAGGTACTCGCCTGTGACGCAGATCCCGATGTCGTCGGTGCGATCAACGCTCGCGGGATCCGCATTGACGGGCCGGTCGAGCAGTTCACCGCTCCGGTGCGCGCGGTGACGCCGGCTGATCTGCCCGGCCGTATCGGCTATCCGGTGCTGGTGGCAGTGAAGGCGCACCACACCCGGGCTGCCGCAGCCGTGCTAAGCGGCCGCCTGGAGGGCGACGGCTTCGCCGTGTCGCTGCAGAACGGGCTTACCGCGCCGGTGCTGTCGGCAGAACTCGGGCCGGACCGGGTCGTCCCTGCGGTCGTCAACTTCGGTGCTGACGTACTCGAGCCCGGCGTGGTGCTGCGCGGCAACCGGGCTACCTTCCTGATCGGCGAGCTGGACGGCCGCCGCAGCGACCGGGTGTCCGCGCTCGCGGCTGACATTGCCGACGCCGAGGTGACGACCGAGATTCTCGGCTACATCTGGGCCAAGGAAGCCTACGGGGCGACGCTGTTCGCCACCGCCGTAAGCGACCTGCCCATTCACGCGGTGCTTGCGGACCCGGCGTACCGCCCGCTGCTGACCGCGGTGGCCGCCGAGGTACTCGGCCAGGCGCCGGTACAGGCCCTGCCGCTGGACGGATTCGATCCGGCCGACCTGGATGGCTCCCTGGACCGGCTGGCCGAGTTCAACCGGAAGTCAGCAAAGACGCACTCGGGCGTCTACCGCGATCTGGCTATCCGGCACCGCAAGACCGAGGCGGACGCGATACTCGGCCCGCTGGACGGGTTCCTGGTCGGCGTGACCGCGGAGCTCATCAGGGCGATCGAGCGCGGCGAGCGGTCCTGCTCGCGGGCGAACCTCGATCTGCTCGCAGCCTTCGAGCGGCTCGACCGGCTGGGCCGCCCGCTGAACGCGGTCGTCTCAACGGCCGCGGCGCCGCGGCGGGCCGCAACTGGCGCGCTGGCTGGCCGTCCGGTGGCCGTGAAAGACATCATCTCGGTGGCCGGCCTCCCGACCCGGTGCGGCAGCCCGGCCGCCGATCCCGCTCCCGCCGCCACTGATGCGCTGCTGGTCGAACGGCTCCGGGCCAGTGGTGCCGAGGTCTTCGCTACGTCGCAGTGCCTGGAGTTCGCGGCCGGCTTCGCGCACCCGGACATCGGCGATACCCGCAACCCGCGCAATCCGGCCCGGACGTCTGGTGGTTCCTCAGGCGGGTCGGCCGCCCTAGTCGCGGCAGGCGTCTGCGACCTTGCGATCGGCAGTGACACCGGCGGGTCGATCCGGATCCCGGCGGCCTACTGCGGAGTCGTCGGCGTCAAGCCGACCTATGGCCTGGTCCCGCTCGACGGGGTGTTCCCGCTGTCGCCAAGTTGCGACCATGCCGGAACGCTCTGCGCGAATGTCCGCGACAGCGCCGAACTGCTTGCCGTTATCGGCGGCCTCGCGAGCTGCCAGCTACCGGAGCCGCAGCCTGCGGTCGTCGGCGTCCTCGCCGCGCAGCTCGCCGATCCGTCGGTCACCGACGAGGTGCGCGCGGCGGTCGAGGCGGCGCTGGCGAAGCTTGCCGCGGCCGGGTGGAAGCTGCGCGAGATCCGCGCTGGCTGGCTGGCGGAACTGCCGCGCTTCGAGCATGCGCTGAGCGTCATCGTCGCCAGCGAGGCAGCTGCCGTGCATCACGGCTCGGACACCGGCCGGTACGCCGCCGGGACCAGGGCGCTCCTGGAGTTCGGCGGCTCGGTGACGCCGGCGCAGTACACCGCTGCGCAGGCTGACCGGGCTGAGCTGCTGGCCGCGATCGATGCGAGCCTGGACGGCATCGACGTACTGGCCGGTCCGACCGTGGGGTACTGCGCGCCCGAGCAGGATCCGCCGTTCGGCGTCGGCGACGACGCGGCCGAAGGCCGGTTCACCGGCCCGTACAACCTGACCGGGCACCCAGCAGTCTCGCTGCCCGTCCCCGCTGCCGGCCTGCCAGTAGGCCTGCAGCTGGCCGGCCGGCGCGGCGCCGACCTGGCGCTGCTCGGCGTGGCGGCGGCAGCGGAGGCTGAATTGGCCATGGGCGAGCGGCGCGGGCCCAGCCCGGCAGTTCCAGATCCGTGAGCTTAAATCCGTTCGGTCCAGATCCAGCAATGCCAGCGCCTTCCGCGCCATCCAGTGAGGAGAAATGCCAATGCCGACGGTAGTGCGCCGAACGATCGAGCTCGCCGGGCTGAGCGTGCCGCTGGTCGAGATCACTGGCTCTGCGGACGGTCCGCTGCTGACCGTGATCGCCGGCGTGCACGGCTGCGAGTACGCCTCGATGGACGGCGTGCGCCGGTGGCTGCGCGGGCTTGAGACCGCGGACCTTCGGGGCCGCGTCCGTGCTGTGCCGGTGCTGAACGTGCAGGCCTTCGCGGCCAGGTCGCCATTCGTTGTACCGGAGGACGGCAAAAACCTCAACCGCTGCTTCCCCGGTGACCCCGCCGGCACGCTCGCCGAGCGCCTTGCCTACGACGCATTCACGCAGCTCATCATGGGTTCGGATGCCTACATCGACGCGCATTGCGGCGACCTGGTCGAGGCGCTGCAGCCGTTCGCTCTGTACGAGGCGGGTCCGGCTGAAGACCGCGCGCGCGAGCTGGCGACCGCATACCACCTGCCGTACGTCATCCGGCAAGTGGCCGGGCCGGACCGGGCAGTCTCCGGGACGAGCACGGGCGCCGCGGCTGCGGCGGGCATCCCGGCCATTACCGCCGAGGCCGGTGAGTGCGGCCTCGTCCAAGAGCACGCGGTTGCGCTGCACGTGGCCGGGTTGAATGGCGTGCTCGAACTGCTCGGCATGACCGATGCGCAGCCGGGCGGGCTGGCACCGCCCGCTGAGCAAACGCGGCTCGGCCGGTTCCTGTGGCTGCGCTGCCAGGACGCGGGCTGGTGGGCGCCGTCGGTCGGAGCCGGCGATACGGTCACCGCGGGTCAGGTCATCGGGACGGTGACGAGCCTGGACGGATCGCAGGAGCTGGAGAAGATCGTGGCCCCGGCGGCTGGCGTGATCATCTTCCTGACGAGCTCGCCAGCCGTCGCGGCGGACGGCCTGCTGCTCGGCCTAGGTGCCGACTGACTAGCCCCGGCTAGATGGCCCGGCCAGTCGCCCGGTCGACCGCTATCCGAACGATCACGCGCACCGCGCCAGGGCGATCCGGCTGCGGGTCGCGGCCGTCGTACTTCCACGACAGCTCGGTGTCCACCTGTCGGCCAATGTCCGTGGTCACCGACGCGCGGCCGCGCAGCTCGACATAGTTCTCCGCGTCGGATGAGTCGATCACGGTCACGCTGACCCGCGGATCGCGCACGATGTTACGGTGTTTCGCGCGTCCGGCTACGGTGGTGAACAGCACCTCGTCGCCGTCGCGGCCGATCCAGATCACCGACGTCTGCGGGCTGCCGTCAGGATTGACAGTGGCTACTACGGCGTAATTCCTGCCGTCGAGCAGACGGCGCGTTGGCTCGCTGAGCGGGATCGCCATGCGCGCACGTTAGCAGCAGGCCCAGGGACGGGCGATCCGCTCAGGCGCCCGGCCGCTCTTCAACGTCCAACCCGAGGACGCGAAGCAGTTCGCTCAGGTTCGCGAAGGTAACGCCCGCTTCCAGCGTGGATACCAGGTCGATGAGGCGTTGCCCGGTTTGCTGCGATTGCAGCAGGTCGAGCAGGCGCGACCGAGTTGCGGGGAACGCCGTACGGTCCAGCCGGCGGGCTAGCTCGCTGCGCATTTCGATGGCCTGCCAGTCCTCGAGCGCCTGCGCTCCGGCGAATCTGCCCTCTGGCGCCCAGACCGCGTCCGCCTGCGCGTCCGGTGACTCCGGGTCAGGCCATTCTTGCGCCATAGCCTGCAACTCGGTTCGGTCCTGGCGCTTGATTGCGTCGTCCTCGACTCGCCCGTGCTTCGCGCTGACCTGTTCGCTCATGGGCATACCCTCGCTTACCTGGGCAACCCGGACGTTAGTCCGGGGCCGGACTCGCGGCTAGCCAACGGCTCATCCCCGCTGGAGCCACGCGGAAACGTCCTGCTGCGGGGGTGCCGCAGGTCGCCCGGCTCGGCTCAGGCGGGGCCAGGCTCAGGCAAGACGAGCAGCCAGCAGCCGGTACAGCCGCGGGAAGCTGGCTTTCACCCGCGCCGGGACCGACAGCCACGACGGCACGACGACATCGTCGCGGCCACGGCAGACCGCCTCCGCGATGGTCTCGGCCGCGGCCTGCGCGCTCATCAGCTTCGGATGCCGCCGGAGATACGGCTCGTTGCGCCGCTCGAAGTACGCCGTGTCGACGACACCAGGACTGACCAGGGTCACGCCGATGCCGAGCGGACGTAGCTCCGCGCGAAGGGCATCGGCCAGGCAGCCGAGGCCCGCCTTGGTCGCCGAGTACCACGCTTCGCCGGGCACGCCGACGAGGCCGGCGACGGAGCCGACGAAGACCAGCCGGCCGCGGCCGGGCTGGAGGTGCGGTATCGCGGCGCACGCCAGCTGGGCTGCGGCGCGCAAGTTGACGTCGAGCAGCGAGTCGATATCTTCATCGCTCATCGAACTAAACGGGCCCGCCCAGCCGATCCCGGCGTTCGATACCACGATGTCCAGTCCCCCCAGAGCGCTGACCGCCGCCCCCAAGGTGCGCCGGGCGCAGCCGGGCTCACGCAAGTCGCCGGGCAGGCACACTGCGTTGGTAGCTGCTGACACCCGCTCGAGTGCAGCAACGTTGCGACCGGTGATCGCGACCTGGCTGCCGCGGTCGGCGAACGCCCTGGCCGTCGCGGCACCGATGCCGCTCGATCCGCCGGTGATGACGGCCCGGAGGCCGGCCAGGCTCACCCGCCGGCGCCGCCCGACGGGCAGCGCTGGCTCCGGGCCCTGGCCGGCGTCGGCCGGGTCAGCCGGACGCGTCCCTGCCATCGGTCACGACTTCCGGAGCGGCGGCGGATGCACGTACAGGTCCTTCCGGCCGGGCGTGGTCACCGGGTGCTGCGCTGGCGGCGGCAGCTGATACTCGACCGGCAGCAGATGCTCGGCGTACTGGCGGTCGGCGTTGTAGACCTTGTCGAACTTCCAGATCATCCTCGCGAAGTTGGTCTGGCCCCGCAATAGCTGACGGGCGACGATCCCGGTCGTCTTGGCCAGGGCCGCTGCGCCGAGGTGCTTGCGAGCGAGTACCGACTGCGTCCGGACCAGCTCGGTGTAGAAGCGCCGCAGCGGCAGCCGGGTCGGGAGCACTGCGTGCTGCACGTCAAACAGCCGGTAATCCAGAGTGGTCAGGCGCCGCGACTCGGTCAGCCAGGTCTCGGTACCCGGGTACGGCGTCTGCACGGTGATGTTGACGATCTCCGGGACGGTCATTGCCCATTCCCGGACGAAGGCGAAGTGCGCCTCGTCCCAGTCCGGGTCGGCAATGATGTTGATAGCAACCGACAGTCCGATTGACCGGGCTACCTCAAGGGCCTTGTTGTTGACCGACGGTGTTGTCCGCTTGCGGAAAGCGGCCAGGCCTTCCTCGTCCAGCGCTTCCAGGCCGAGGAACATGTAGTTCAGCCCGAGCCGCTTCCAGCGGCGGAACACTTCCGCATTCCTGATCAGCACGTCACAGCGAGTCTCGAGGTAGTAATCCTTGCGAACCCGGCGATGCTCGAGCTGACGGGCGATCTCGTCACCTTGCTCGGCCTTGATGAAAGCGACATCGTCGACGATGAATACGCCGGGCTCGGCGATGCGCGTCATGTCCTCGACCGCGGCTTCAGCTGACAGGCGGCGGTAGCTGCGTCCGTAAAACGTCCAGGCGCTGCAGAACGAGCAGTCCCACGGGCAACCACGGGTGAACTCGATCGACGCAGCAGGATCCATCACTCCGATGAAGTACTTGTGGCGGCGGCCGCCGAGGTGCCGGGCCGGAAGGTGCTCGTCCAGGCTGTGCAGCATCGTCGGCGGGCGGCCAGGCCCGGCGGTAGTGACTGCCCCCGGCACTTCCGTCAGCGCGCGGTCCGGCAGTGCCGCAAGCAGCGCCGGGGCGCTGGTCTCGCCTTCGCCCCTGAGCACCACGTCGATGGCGCCGCTGGCGTGGCGAAGGACCTGCTCGGCCACGAACGACACGCTGTGCCCGCCGGCGAAGACAACGCAGTCCGGCCGGACGAGCTTGATCCGCTTGGCCAGGTCGACGACCTCGGGAACGTTGGCGAGGTAGTTGAGACTGAAGCCCACGGCGTCCGGCTGGAAGCCCGCAAGCTGACGCCAGAGCTCGGCCTGCGGGTAGACCTGCAGGTCGATCAGCCGGACATCGTGACCGTCGGCCAGCGCCGCTGACGCCACCCGCTCCAGGCCAAGCGGCTCGAGACGGAGGAAGATCTCCGAGTACATCAGCGCGCTCGGATGCACGAGCAGCACACGCATGACTAAGCTCCCCTTCCGCCCCGCTGTGTCGCCCTCAATGGGCCGCCGGTCATTGGGCCGCGGGCGCTCGGCCGCGCCGGCCGAGGAAACGAACGAACTCGGCACCTTCCCGGAACCGCCGGCCGGCCATGCTGGGCTGGCGGAGCAGTTCGGCCGACATCTCGGCGAGCTTGGAGGCCCGGAAGTAGAAGCGCTTGTAGAAGACGTCGACCGAGTCGAGGATCTCGGTCCGGCCGAGATGCGGGTACGACAGCGCCGCCAGCTGGGTGCCCGCCTCGCTGACCAGGGCGCCGCTGTCATCGTCCGGCAGCCAGTGGTTTTCCTTCGCGCGCTGGTAGAGCTCGGTGCCGGGATACGGAGCCGCCACCGACACCTGGATCGTGTGCGGGTTTACCTCCCTGGCGAACCGGATCGTCTCCTGGATGGTTTCCTTCGTCTCGCCGGGAAGCCCGAGTATGAACGTCCCGTGCACGGTGATGCCGAGATCCCGGCAATCTTCGGCAAACGCGCGCGCCCGGTCGACGCGCAGGCCCTTCTTCACGTTGTTCAGTACTTGCTGGTTGCCTGATTCGTAACCGACTAGCAGCAGTCGCAAGCCGTTGTCGGCGAGCACGCGCAGCGTCTCCCGCGGCACGTTCGCCTTGGCGTTGCAGGACCACGTGATGCCCAGCTGAGCGAGGCCGCGGGCGATGGCCTCCGCTCGCGGACGGTCGTCGGTGAACGTGTCGTCATCAAAGAACAGTTCTTTCACCTGCGGGAACAGCTCGACCGCGAGGGCAGCTTCGGCAAGGACGCTGGTCACGCTCCGGGTGCGGTAGCGGTGGCCGCCCACCGTCTGAGGCCACAGGCAGAAGGTGCACCGGGACCGGCACCCCCGGCCGGTGTACAGCGACACGTACGGATGGCGGAGGTACCCGATGAAGTAGTCCTCCGGTTGCAGGTCGCGCTTGTACACCGGGACGACGAACGGCAGGCTGTCCATGTCGGTCACCAGCTGCCGGTCAGCGTTGTGCACGACGTGACCCGTGCCCGTGCGGTAGCTAATGCCGTCGACAGTGGCTAGCGGGCGGCCCTGTGCGACATCCGCGATCGTGAAGTCGAATTCTTCCCTCGCCACGAAGTCGACGGCGGGCGCCGCTTTCAGCGATGGCTCAGGCTCGACCGCGACCTTGGGACCGACGAACCCGACCAGCAGGGACGGGTTCGCTGCCTTCAGCGCTTCGGCGACCTTGATATCGCCGGCGAAGGTCGGTGAGCTGGTATGCAAGACAGCCAGGTCGTGCTGGCGACCCAGCGGAGCCACGTCGGCGAGGGTGAGCCCCGCCGGGGGAGCGTCGACGAGCCGGCTGTCCGGCACGATCGCCGCGGGCTGGGCAAGCCAGGTCGGGTACCAGAACGAACGGATCTCACGCTTGGCCTGGTAACGAGCACCGGCGCCACCGTCGAACCCTTCGTAGGACGGAGGGTTCAGGAAGAGTGTGCGCATATCGGGTATGCCTCCTGTCAGCCGATGCCGGAGGGGGAGGGTGCCAGAGCACCAGCACCCGGGGTGCCAATACCGACTGTGTCGGGCCGGGGATCTGCCGGAAGGTCGAGGCCGACCTGGCGAAGCGCGGCCACGTACGCGGGCTCCCAGCGCGGCGCGAGGCCGGACGGCGGCGCTGGCCGGGACACCTTTCCGAGCGCCGCCAGTGCGCTGGCAGTGACGCCAGCCGCGGACGGACCGCAGACATCAGCGGCGCCCAGCTCGAGCTCGTGCTGCAGGTTGTCGCGCCCGTGCCCGGGCATCACGTCAAGCAGCAGTAGCGGGCGACCGACAACGCGGGCCTCACTGCAGGTCACGGCGCCGGGCAGGGCGAGGACCACGTCGGCAGCCGCCATCAGCTCGGGCACCTGGTCGGTGAAGCCGAACGGCCGCACCCTCGGCGCGGTGCGGGCCAGCGCTCGCAGGCGTCGCTCGACCTCGCGCTGACGCCCGGCCACCGCCAGCATGTGCACGCCCCCGCGCGCGAGCGCGGCGACGCTTTGCACCAGCGGCCCGAATCCCCAGCCACTGTCGATGACGAGCAGGCACGGCTCATCGAGCGGAATCCCGAGCGCGAGCCTGGCCGCCTGCTGCGACGGGGCCGTGTAGAAGGCGGCTCTGACCGGCGGCGGCACTACTGCTACCGCTGCCAGCGGAAGAAAGCGGCGGACCGATGCCGCCGCGGCCGGTGAAGTCACCAGGAACAAGTCGGTGCCCTCGCTCACCCAGATCCGGTGCAAGGCGACATCCGTGCACATCACGACGGTGCGCCGGGCGGGCGAACTGGCCTTGAGCCGGGCGGCCGCTGCCGCCCCGGTGGCGAAGACGCTCAGCACGAGATCGGCCGGCCGCCGCTCGAGATCGGCGGCGAGCGCAGGCACGAGCCGGGCGACAGCCCGCTGGTTCAGAAAGTCTGCCAGGCCGCTCCCGGTGCGGAGGTGCGCGAAGTGCAGGCCGTCGTACAGACCCGGAGCGGCGACAAGGCCCTCGAACAGCCGCTGGCCAAGCTGCCCGCTGCGGGGGCCGAGCAGCGCCATGCAGTCGAGGCTGCGCGTGCGGCAGCCCGACCGCTCTAGCAAGCTGGCGCAGCCTCGCATCATCATCTCGTGCCCGAGGCCAAGCGACCCGGACAGCACTACGGCGTCCTGCAGCACAGCCACCCCCCGAAAGACTCACGTGCGGCGGTCTCTCGGTTGCAGACGCAGGCCCGGAAGGCAACGGCAGTCAGCGCCGGCCAGGAGTGGCATCCCTCGCCTGAGCTTCGGCGGTTGACTGCGGCCCGGGCATTCGCGAGCGCATCACACCGGGCGCGGCCTGCTTGAACAGCGGCCAGTGTCGCGAGCGACCTGCCTCAGATATGCCCCGGTGCGATCGGGTGACTCCTACCGGAGCCGACCTGGTGGCATCCGGCTACGGGCCGGCGACGGCTGGCGGTCCTCAGGCAGCAGCGAACTGGAAGCCCAGGCCATGCTTGCGCAGCACGAGGCGCAGCCACAGCGCGGATACTCCGGCGCCGGCGATGATGAGGGCGACAGTGGCCACGGTCGAGAGCAGCAAGAAACTGCTGATCGGCTGCGTGGCGAGCAGGGCGGCCAGGGCCAGGGCGAGGAGCAGGAAGATCGCCGACCACAGCCAGGTTGCGCCCTGGAAGAAACGGTGCAGTCCGGGATGCGGGGTGTCCGGTTGCCGCAGTGCGACGACCTCAGCAGCGAGCCGGGCAACGATCGGGTTCGGGCCGCTGGCCGTCCGCGCGAACAGGATGCAGAGGGCCAGGTTGCCCGCGGGGAAATGCAGCAAGAAGATCCACAGCTGGCCGGTACCGATCGCAACCGCGGTCTGAAGCGTGAGCAGAATCGCCGAGATGATCAGCAGGCTCGGCACTGATCCGGAGCGGATCTTCCTGATCGCTGCCATGATCCAGACGACTGCCAGGCCCGCGAGCAGACCAGCATCGCGCCCCCAGAGCCAGCCGCCGAGCGCGAGCGCGAGGACGGGCAATCCGACGGATTCGATGAGGCTCCAGCCTGTGGTCCGCACCAACTGGGCTGGTCGTGGCATCTCGAGGTGGTCGGCCATCGGTCTACTGTAACGGCCACCCGTACCAGACCGGTCCGGGTGGCCATGCCAGAGACGGTGATTATCTGCTTTTGCCGGAACCTGGCAGAGCGATCACAGTTCCTCGACTATCCAGTCCACCATCACCGCGAGCAGGCAACAGGTCCCGGCTAGAAGCAGGCCGATGCGCGCGTGTTGTCCCACAGGTGTCCCCCCCTGAGCTGAGCCGATGATGGCAGGGCATCCCCCGCATGGGGTCGTTCAAACTGCCGCCGGGCGCCAGAGCCCCCGGTCGGATCCTGGCTCCGGGAAGCCGATCAGAAATGTGATGCAGATCATAAGATGCAGTTTAGGCGTTTGCGACCCGCCTGACCGGTTTTCGTAGTCGACTACTCCTGCAACAAGAACCCCAGGCGTGCGTGTGATGGTTGCCCCCGGCAACTCGTCGCCCTGACCCCGCGTCACATCCTCGTGCTCTTCTGCTCGTCGGCAGACAGCTATCAGCAGGAAGTGTCCTGGGCGCAACCCAGCGCTCCGCGCGCGCCACCCAGGGCCAGTCTTGCCTCATCGTCACAGCTCACGGCATCTACCCCGGCACGCCGGCAGCCACCGCCCGCGGCGCACCCGCCGCTGGCCGGGCGTAGCCGGAATCAGCCGCCCTCCGTCCCGGCTCACCCTGGGCGTGGCGGCTGCGACCACAGCGGGCGCGGCAGCTATCGCCGGGATCTTTGCCGGGGTGTCTCTCGGCGCGAGCCCGTCCGTGCCAGCCGGC
>Ga0335074_10003122_pt1 | contig 22561 bp, 16 predicted proteins | sample Lox_Sample_23_FD_206715 | JGI IMG/M metagenome (GOLD analysis project Ga0335074, IMG submission 206715) | Soil microbial communities from Loxahatchee National Wildlife Refuge, Florida, United States - Lox_Sample_2.3 | ecosystem: Environmental > Terrestrial > Soil > Wetlands | place: USA...
CAGCCCCGAGCAGAGCACCTGTTGCATAGCCAATGGAGCACCAGACAAAAGCCCCTGTGATGTAGATGGAGTCTTCAGGCAGCGTCAGACGGCCAAAACCTGCGCTCGAGGTTCCGTCTTCAACCACAATCACGTCGCCAGGGCGCAAGAAATTCTGTATCGCCTTCCAATATGCATCTTGGGTCAGAGGATCATTCGATGGGGCGAAGGCCACTTGCTTCGGTGGACGTGCCGGCTGTTTTTCGGTGCACGTGGCTACGCTCGTGTCAATTACAGATCGCAAGAGTTCACCGAGGTAAACCCCTTGATAGTTCCTATCCGCTGAATCCACAAAGATTGAATTCAGGTGAATGGCTGAAGCCGGTAACTTGTCGGTGAAGAAGCCTGTCGTCGATTCAAGTCGCCTGTAGCCGATTGTCAAGAGACAGTCGCTCCCTTCGATTGCCTCGCGCGTCGCGGGAGCGCTTGCAATTCCGCAATAGGTCCCAATAAATTGTGGAGAACTCTCAGGTACAGCCCCCTTGGCGCAGTTAAGTGTCGCAATCTTCATGCGAAATCTTTCGGCGAGTTCCATGACTTGCGCAGAAATGCCGAAGCGCATCGTATCGATATCCAGGAGGAAAGCAGGCGCCTTAGCGGCACGCAACTTATCTAAAATCATCTCTGTGCAAGCTTTCAGATTTTCCTGATCACTGGGGAGCATTTCTAACTTGATGGGTTGCTCGGGCACTTCGATTTCGAGGTAGGAGATGTCCGAGGGCAATTCCAGATAGACGGGAAGTTTGCGGCGCCACGCCGTCAGAATGACCCGATCGATCTCAGCAGCAGCATTCTCCGGAGTCAGCTGCGCCTGGGCGGCCGTGACCTCGGCAAAGATGCGGCACAGGTCTCCCTTTCCTGGTTCGGCAAGAGTGTGGTGCATCAGATCTCCACGTTGAACAGAGCGCAACGGAATCGAACCGCTAATGCAGATCACGGGGACGTGTTCGCTGTATGCTCCAGCGATTCCGTTGATCGCGCTAAGCGTCCCAACACCATGGGTTACAACCAACGCCCCAAGGCCGTTGATCCGTGCGTATGCGTCGGTCGCGTAGGAAGCATTCAGCTCGTTACAATTCCCGACCCAAGCTGGTTCGCCGCGGTCTTCGAGTTGCTGCATGAGCTCGAGGTTGTAATCGCCCGGAACCCCAAAGATGTGGTGAATACCAGCTTCTTGAAGCCGACGGAGGAGGAAATTTCCAATCGACATTTTCATCAGAGATGTCTCCTTTGCCCCAGACACCGAGGCAGATGCTCCCAAACGATTTGCCCTTCGCTCGTCGAATGCCGAAGCAAAGGTTCTTCGGCGCCATCGATAGATTGGCCGACATCTGAGCAATGGCACTTGCGATGCCAAAAGGAGGAAAGCCTCTAATCCTTGCAGAATGAGCGGCTATTCGAGTGCGGTTTCCGGGCGCGCTATGTCGAGAGTCGCAACTGTCGAAGCAAGATCGACAGCGCAAAAGGTGGGGTCGCCCTTTCAGGGGCACCGTCTTGGCGCCTCTTCAGTTTCGATCGCTATATACACAAAGCTGCCCCTCAGCGCCTTAGTCCAAGAAGCATGAGGGCGATTGTCGCCATTTGCGTCGACACGATCGACACGGGCTCAACTGTACTTCCAATCCCTCGGTTCCGATTCAAGGACTTTGGCAATGCGGAACTGTGGCACGAGACGTGCATCAGGAGGTGAAGAGGTTAGGCGATCATGTTTTCGACCACACACTCAAGGTGCGGCTTAGCAAGAGCAGAACGAACTCTCTTCCGCTTCCTCGTTCGTATCGGATCCGTTGCGGCCTTGGCCGCTTCTCTTGCGATGTCAGCTCAAATGCAGCTGATTTCTCCGCAAACTACGTCCCCGCCAACCGTGATTGTCGTCGGATTTGTGGGTGGCTTCGTACGAAATAACGACGATCGTCATCCCGAGGTGCAGATGATGCACCGGCTTGCGGAGCTCGACCCCTATGGCTTGCACGCCGCTACTTTCGAGAACAGAGACCGGGAGAGGGCTCGCGAAGAGATTGTGCACTGGCTCGATACGAATGACGATGGTCAGCTCTCCGCCGGAGAAAAGCGCAATGCTCAAATCATCCTGCTCGGCCACAGCTGGGGAGGATCCGCGGTAATTCGGCTCGCTAATGAGCTCAATGAGAGCGGCATTCCGGTACTAATGACCATTCAACTGGACAGCATCAATAAAGGACCTGGGAATGATTGTGTTGTTCCGCCTAACGTTGCGCAGGCGCTGAACTTCTATCAGACCCGTGGTCTCCTTCATGGATGTCAGGCACTGCGACCGGTGGATGCAAGCCGGACGCGACTCCTGGGAAACCTTCGATTCGAATACGCGGCACAGCCCGCCGGCTGCAGATCGTACTCCTGGTTTAACCGCCACATCTTCAAAACACATAACGCGATGGACTGCGACTCACAGGTCTGGGCCATTGTGGAGGGGCAGATTCAGACCCAGCTTCACAATTTGGCCCGACGGCAGCCGATGCCGCTCTCCTATCTTCCACCCTCCAATGAAGGATTCACAGAACCAGGTGCTAAAGCGAGTGCCGAACCAATTCCTTCAAGGGATAGCGGAACTGAATTCGCCGCTGCTCCGCAAGACGTGTCCGGCGCAGCTCAAGCCCCTCAATGAGGCGTCTTCTTTCTCGGATAGTTATCCAAGGGCCCCTCCGTAAATTTGGGCGCCCGCACGAGGAAGCCATCGGCCATAGTTCGAAGGAACTGAATGAAAGGTACGCCCCAAGATCCCACGCCTCGTCTCATGACCGCTCCCACAAAGCGCGAATGGGCCTCCGTCAAGCCTTTTCGCGCTGCTGATCGATCAACATACTGACTGCACTCCGAACCGAATCGCCATTGCGAAAATGGTTTACCCAAGGCGGCATTGCGCCAGCGCATAACCGTGAACTGTGAGTTGCTGTCGCTCGGCAGTGTGCATGCGCTCGGATGGTATGTGCCTTTGCATGGAGTCTAACGATAGTGATGCGGCGATAGGCCGGTCTCTTCTACGATGAGATGACAACGACCAGGGCGGAAGAGGGATCGGGAGAAACCAAAGGTGTCTCCCGAGGCGCGATTGTAGTCCAATGACAAAACGGCTCCGGACGAATCCGGAGCCGAAGCGCGACAAAAGGGGGCTACGCGGCCTTCTTCGCCGTCTCTCTCTTTGCCGACGGCCTCGTCGCTTGAGATTTAGCGCTCGAAGCGTTACGCTTTGCTTTCTCAGCCTTAGGCTTCTTGGGCACAAAAAGCTGCTCGGCTTCTGTCAGCAGATCCGGCTGACCTTCGCGTGGAATGGCAAGATGGTCGGAAAGAACAAGGCGTAGAGCGAGGCTGGTTAGCTTCTCGTCTGCGGTGCTGTCTAAAGCAGCCAGCACGATCTCCTCATCGGACTGTTGCGTGTTCTCGTCGCCGTTGGCGAAGTGAGTGGCTACGTCTTCAAGGAAGCTGTAGTCCAGCTGGATAAACAAGCGGAGAAAGAACCGCATCTGCGTGGCGTTGAACGCTGTCGGGGCATGTTCGAGGATGCGCTCCAAGGTGGCGAGCCGCGCCTTGCGCTGCTTTTCGCGACGAGCTTGCTCCGCTTCGTATTCCTTCTGCTGCCGTTCGTATTCGGCTCTGCGCTCTTCTTCCCTCCTCTGCTGCTCGGCTGCGTACTCCGCCATGCGCTGCTCATGATCGGCTTTGCGTTGTGCCGCTTCTTCCTCTGTCTCCTCTTCGGGAGCGGGAGGCATGGCCGGCGGCGGTTCGACAACTTCGCGGGGTTGGTGGTTGGTGTGGACCGGGCATTCATCGTCAAGGCAGACCGTCACAGTGCGTCCGACGTTCTTTCCGAACACGATGATGGCGACTTTGGCGCTAGGGCATGGCGGCTCGGCGTCAGGATTGTCCGGCTCGGCGAGTTCGCGGTACTGGTGTCTCTGTAACGCGCCGGGGCGCTGCTCCTTGGGGGAGCGCCATGACGTTTCGATGGTAACGAGCTCAGGCCGCGCGGCAATCTCGCGGTCGATGTGGGCGGTCACCTTGGCTTGGAAGCACGGCGCGTCGAGGCACTGGTCGCCCTGCACGTCGGCAAACAGGCTGGTGTTGAACCCGCTGCGCCGTGGACAGGTGACACAGGCTCCAGCCTCCGGTTTGAGGGTGGTGTCTTCGCGGTCGAAGGGTGCGTCGGCAAGATTCAGGTAAAGGTTGGTCTGAATCCATGCACTGAGGTGCTTGGCGGGAAGCAGATGCGCTTCCTTGTCCTGCCAGTCCTTGCGCCAGCAATTCTCGAATGCCTCGGCCTGATGCTCCTGCGGCAGACGCGCAATGAGGTTGGCGTGGCTGGCGGTGATGCGCTCCTCGACGAACGCCTGAGCCACGGTCGGGATGAGCTGCAACAGGCTCAGCCGGGTGTAGATGTGACTGGCGCTCTTGCCAGACTTCGCGGCAATCGCGGTCACATCGTAGCCGGGCAGGTCTAAGAGACGCTGGAAACCCTGCGCCTCCTCATACGGATGAACATCCACACGCTGCGAGTTCTCGACCAGCTGCCATTCCATCGCCTGGGCATCACTCAGTTCGACGATGCGAGCGGGGACAGAAAACAGTTCGGCAAGCTGCGCGGCGCGGAAGCGCCTTGCCCCGGCGACGATCTCGAAACCGTCGGCGTTCGGGCGTACGGTGATGGGTTGAATGAGTCCATGCTGGCGGATGGACTCGGCCAGTTCCTCGAGCTTCGACGGCTCGAAGGTCTGGCGCGGGTTGGTGGTGGACTCGTGAATCTGGTCGATGGCGATGTACTGGAAAGCGCTGCTGTCCTGCATGGTGCCCTCCTTGGGCGTGGTTGGAGGTTGCGGTGGTGGAGCGCACACGCTGCCCTGTATCCGCTCCGTGGGCGGAGAACTTGGGCTAAGCGTGTTGGGGTCGCTGCCGCGCAAAGGCTTCGACAAAGCCTTGCTGACGTAGGTTTTTGTCCCACAGCACGGCGAAGCGCTGCTGCTCGGTGTGGAGCTGGATATGGCAGACGTAGCGGTCTTCGTGGATGAAACGTGACCACTGCTCAACGCCTACATAGTCGTTGCGGTAGTAGAAGGGGTCGAGGTGCGAGCCTGCGGCGAAGCCCAGCTCAAAGCACATCTCCGGGTCGCGCATAGCATCGCCATTCAGTTCGCCGTAGTGCGCAACGGAGAGAGCGGGCAGGCCGCACGGGCCGGACTCGTCCATGGCCTCGATGACCAAGGCCATATAGGGCGGGTTCTCGATGCGAAGGTGGAGGCCGTGATTCCAGCCTCCAGCCTCTCTAAGGATGTGGAGTACGGTATCCATCACGCCGCCTCCTGCAGTTCGGAGGCGGCGATTCCCTGCTCTTCTTCGTTCGCCAGCGGTGGCTCCAGCGCGGAAAGAATGACGCTGGCGGTCTGCTGGATGACCTCCAAGCTCTCGGCCAGAAGTGAAGCATTGCCGTGGTACAGGTGGATGTAGTCGGCGGAGGCCGTTCCCGTCACCAAACCCACAGCCTTGCCGACCACGAACGCGACAGCCTCGGCCTCGGTCTCACGCACCGTCTTGGTGGTAGCCGTCCGGCGCTCGGACTTGTGCAACATCTCGTGCGCGCTCTCGTGAACGAGGGTCGAAAACTCCTCGGCCTTGGACTGACCCGGCAGGATGGCAATGCGTCCGCCATAGCTGCAACCGAGCGCGGGAGCGATCTTCTCGTTGTAGACAAGCGCGATGCCCTGCGCCTTCAGGAACGCGGCGAGCCGCTCGACGTTCTCCCCGGGGTCGCCGGAAACCTGATGCAGTTCGGGCAGGTCCACGCCGCTGGTTTGCGAGATATCGAAGACGTAGGTATTACGGAAGCCCAGGACTGCGCGGGTGTTCTGCTTGGTGATGTCCTTCTCGGCTTCCTCGTCCTTCTTGCGGCGAACGCCGATGATGGGAGCCAGAATGCGGATGCCTTTGGCTCCGGCGTTCACGCTGCGGCCCAGATTCTTCCACGTCCAGAATCCGGCCACGCGGGTGGCGGTCGGCATCTGCCGCGCAATCTCCAGCACGTTTCCGAAGCTGTAGTTGTGGAAGCGGCTCATGGCCGTGAGGTAGTTAGTCAGGGCGTCGGAGTGTCCGGCCTCCATCTGCTCAATCAAGAGCTTGATATTGGCGGCGATGAGTTCCTGTTTGGTGTTGGGCGTCTTGCGGCTGGTGGTGGTTGGGTCGGTGAGGGTGGCTGCGCTGCTCATGGTGGTCTGCTCCTTGGCTTCGGCTTTGGCGTTTGCACGTCCGCGTTGAACGCGGCATATACATGCCGAACGCCTCCTGGCGAAGGCGGGGGTAGCAAGGTGCAGGGGGAGGGGTCTCCCCATCCTGGGAGCGGAGCGGAAAGGACGGAGCGCAGCGGAGGTCTGCACAAGCCGCAGGCGCGGAAGATTGGGGAAACCCCTTGCGCCGCGCGATCGGGGCAGAGCCCCTTAGTGCGGTTTGGCTTCGTTACTAGTGCGCGTCAGCGCACCTGAACTCGGGGGTGGGTATTGCGGGCGCCAGCGGCCCGCAGAAGCCGGCGGCCCGCAGAAATGGACTGGCGGAGACGCTACCGTCCAGAAACAGGGAGCCGAACCGATCAGTGACGACAGGTTCGACTATATTGCTGCGATATCAGCTCTCGGAGGGGGATTCGCCATTTAGTGCTCATCTAGAACCGTCACTGATGGGAATCGCGCTTCCTTTACCCATCGCGTGTTGCTTGCGTTCCAGGTTGAAGAAGTTGCGTACGAAGGTACTATCTTCGCAAAAACCTCATGATGCCATCGCAATCACAATGACGCCGATTGCCGTGAAGGCCTAGACAATCATTCTAGCGGCGAGCTGCAGGGCGATGTTTTTGAGGTCAGGTAGGTACTTTGCTGGAAGACCCTGTCGGCGAACAATTCCTAGAGCGGATGGGTTCGCTAAGGTTTCAGTTGCGTCCAGCAGAATATCGAACAAAGGTTCTTCTTCGTTCGTGATTTCGATGAGACCCACAAATCGCGACAACACCGTCTTGCACTGTAAATCGTACAAACCGGATTCACTCAGTCCGAACTCGATCGCTCTGGGCAGGTAATCGTTCCGGAGCTGATATCGACAGTTGAAGACGATGCGATCGGTAAACTCGGGAAACAGCACGGCTGCGGCCTCGACCAAGCCGTGGGCCAAAGCGCGGATCCTCGTCAAAGACATGCGGAGCTTCGATGGAACCGGAACGATAATCGCTTGCAGGTACGATTGTTCGACCGGAATATCCGCATCCGGCCACCGGATGAACACGGCGGTTCGGACCTTTCCATTATCAGCCGTCCATGGCACAAGTTCTGCCGCTGCATAAGGTCCGAGACGGTCGTCGTGAATGTAGAGACCGGTGACACTAGTAGCACGATCTTTGAAATGAAGACTTGGATTGGTTTGCGGTTGAACCTGATCAATCTTTAATCCAACTGCACAGACCGCATGCCCAACGCCGGTACCCGATAGAGGCTGTAGCGCCAGAACTGGAGCGAAGCCGGAACTGAGATACGCCAATAATTGCGCACGGTCATGGTCGAGCGATACGGAGGGAATCAAGACCGGCTGTAGACCAGCCGCCCGGGTCGCTTCACATATCTGTTGGATTGTTAAGCCTTCCGATGGAAGAGCGCGACCGGTTGGCAACGCATAACGTGACGCCGCTTCTGTGATCTCTGCTGGCGTCATGACCGTCAGCCCCTCGGCCTTTGTGACGTTGTGCATGGCACTCCAGAGAGCGGTGGTCGCGCATGCGCTCACACCTTGATCCTGCTGCTGAAACACGAGTCCAGTTACGTGTAGATCGAAGCCGGCGAGATGAACCTGATAAGGACGCACGGCGCCGAACGATCGTTGTGCACCCGATTGCGCGACCGGGCCGAGCGTGGGAAGTACTGTCCGCCCTAAAGGCGATCCGGGCAGAGGCTTAACCACACAAAATCCAAGGTAACTATCTTGTAAGAAGGTCGCTGCCTTGCCACGTGATGCAACGTTGATGACAAGCGAATGCCAAGCGTCTTGGTCGAACGCCTCACTGAAGAAATGCAGACGCTGACAGTAATTCGGGTAGGAACGCAAGCTCCTGGAGTAGAACAAGGCAACGTCGTCCACATAATCGCGATCCATGTAGTGGCCTTCGATCAGGATCGTCTTGCAACCAAGCTGCCCTAAATAAATCCCAAGATAACGGACCTGGGTCGGAGGCCACTCGTTCTCAATCAGGCCTTGTGGCTTCGGAAAGAGAGGATCGAGACTGCCCGGAAAGGGATAGATACGGATGTCCGTTGTTGGGTATACCAATCCACTCAGAAGCATTATCGATGACTGCGAAGGCGCACGCTCAGAAGCTCGTTGGAGACGAGCTCGCCTTCCATCTCCTGCTTAACGATCGGTTTCACTGCTTGTCGGGCACTCTCCAACGCTCTCCGCACACGTTCCTCATTGCTCTTGACGGAATCATCTTCCCCCCGTGGAGAAGATCCGGCCTTGAGCTCGTTCCTCATCATGCTCTCCTCTCGCGCTCGTTGCCTTCCAGTATCGCGGCTGTGACACGGCGAACCGTATCCAATGTTTTCGCATTCGCATTCGAGGCCCGCAAAAAAATCGGATCTACGTGAACAGATCCGCTGGCGTCACCTCTTCCCAGCAACAGATCAGCGGACACCTCTAAAGCGTCGACAAGTCTAGCAAACGACTCCAATGACGGTACCCGCTGCGCCGTTTCAAAATGGGAAATCGCCGCCGGCGCCATGCCCGCTCGTTGCCCAAGCTGGGTTTGCGTCAATCCTCGTTGCTCTCGTACGTCATGCAGTCGGCGAGCAAAATCCCCTAAGAAATTTCCTCCATTGGCCATTGACAACTCTACCCTCTCGTATATTCTATATATACGGTGTCGTATATCACTATACTACATCGTAGCATTACCAGGCCTCAATTTCAAGGAGATTCCATGTCAAACCACGAACATTCAGAGATGCGCGACGAAGCCGAATTGCGGCGTGAGCTCGGAGAATTGGAACGCGAGAAGAAAGAGATCAATCGCGAAGAGGCGGAGGTCAAGCGAGAGCTCGAAGAACTCGAACAGCATGATCTTCACATCTTTGTAAACCGCCGGAAATTCGATCGAGGCGATGGGGTCAAGCCTGAGATGAAAGGACGCGACATCGCCGCCTTGGTTGGCGTGCCTCCGGCAAATGCTGTGGTGCGCTATGACCGGCCGGACGACAAGAAAGAAATCGGCTTGGAAGAGGTCGTGCACATTAGGAGCGGTGAACACTTCCTGGTTACCCGCAAGATCGTGGAGGGTGGTTTTGTCGCGTGAACGGATCCTTCGCGAACTTTCTCTCTTGAGGGAGGGAGGGCAGGTAACGGAGCTCGTCACCAACGGTCGAGACTACGTGATTTATCGCGACGTCCCGACCAATGGCCCGCGATTCGGTCTTCCGTCCACCTCAGACGTCATCGTGCCGGTTCCGGCCGGCTACCCAGCTTCTCCGATCGATTTGGCGGGCCTTCCACAAGGATCGATGCTCTTGCCAAGGACCAAGGGAGGCCAAAACAACCAGGGCGTCGTTCACGTCGGCGGCCGCACCTGGCAGCTAGCAAGCTACCACCCGCATTCGAATGGTGGCGGACCGCCATGGGATCAAACGAAACATGGCTTCCACACTTACTTTGATCATCTCGTTTCTTGGCTCGAAAGGCTGACATGAAACTCGCGCGAGAAAAAGGTATTGTAGTCCGCATCGGCGTCCTCGAAGCCGAGCAGCTCAAGCAATTACTGTTCAGCCGGTACCCATTTGACGAATCGGCTACGTTTGCACGCTTCGGCTGGCGCGAGAGTCCGGACGCGTTGATTCTTACCTTGGCCGCTGTCGAACCCCCGCAGCCCGGAGACCTCGATGAGGCGGCAGCTCATGTTGTCATCAATGAACCCTATACATTGCGAATGGCGCTGACTGCTGAGCAAAACGCATTTGGGATCGGTGTCCTCCATTCCCATCCCCGAAACTGCGCCCCTCATCCCAGCTCGATCGACGATGATATGGACAGCTACTATGCAGCCTATTTTGGCGATTTCGTTCCAGACCGTCCTTATGTCAGCCTCATCGTCTCGCTCATCGAAGAAGAGCTGGTCATCAGCGGACGTATCTTCTGGAAGAATGAATGGCATGCCGCATCTCATTTCGCGATTGAACATACGCCTTGCACGACCTACGGCGGCGAAGAGCGAACGACGTCCATCCCATACGACCGCATAGCGCGCCTGATCGCAGCCTTTGGAGAAGAAGCCGCGGCGAGGCTCTCCAAGGCTACGGTAGCCGTAATTGGCGCCGGAGGCACGGGCTCAATCGTTATTGAGACATTAGCCCGGGCGGGTGTGGGTAAGTTGATCTTGGTAGATCCAGATTTTGTATCGGAGTCCAACCTCGAACGGCTTCACGGGGCAGTTCCGGATGACGCTGCCGAGAAGCGCGCTAAGGTTGAAGTCGCGCGGCGCCATGTCCTCTCCATCAATCCGCAATGTGAAGTCGATGCTTATCGCGGCTCACTCCCCCACCCAGATGTCGTGGATGCTGTCGTACGGGCGGATGTCGCTCTGGGCTGCACGGACCAGCAGCACAGCCGACTGAGTCTCAGCGATCTGTCAGTTCGATATCTCCTGCCTTCGATTGACTGCGGCGTCATGCTCGAAGGAGGAGGCGGAAATGTCACTGGTCAGATCGTTCAGATTGTCCGTTTTCTAAGCCACGATCCGTGTGCCCTCTGTCGAGAGATGATTTCTCCCGACCGCTTAGCCTCAGAGTTAATGGACGACGAAGAAAAGCAACGCCGTCAAGCGGCTGCTCAAGAGGCTCTCGAACGTGGTGAAGATCCAAATCCTTACTGGATCGGCGCGCCTCAACTGAACACAGTCGGATATCTCACCGGCGTTGCGGGATCAATGGCAGCTGGCTACGCTCTAGGGTGGCTTTCCGGTCGGTTCGACCCTCCCTTCGAGAGAATCCAATTGAATCTAGTCGCGAAGTATTTGGATGTCCAGGAAGTAGATCACCAGCGGCGCTCGGAGTGTAGTTGTAGCCGATCGCGAGGGTCGGCCGATCAAGGACTAGGCTATGCCCTCATCTCAGCTCCACCACATTGGGAGAAGCCAACAAGAGTGCCGTAACCTTGGCTTGCATTTAGTTACAAGATCCGCCGAGCCGTTCCCAAAGTGACGACAGCAGGCCGAGTCACTCGTTGAGCTGTATTTGGACGCGCGTCGAGAGCGCGTCGCGGATAGATGCCTTTGCGCACTGATCTTGCTCTGCATTCGTGCTGCCGTCACAACCAAGTTCCCCGCCCGACCGTCATGGTTCTTTCACTAGATGATCCGCTTTTTCACCTTCTCGTACCTCCACGTAGTCAAATCCATTCTGGAATCGCTACTGGAAGCGGCTCTCCGACTCGGACAAGAAGAGTCTTCCGACCAGAGGCGGAAACACGGAGGCGCTCGTGCACTGCGGCCTATGCGATCTCACTGGGTACGTCTTCATCTGTCGCTTGTAGACGGGAACTGATTTCTGAGGACACAGGCTTTCAATGTCTGATTCTGAGCTCCTGCCGACGGGGTGAGTTCAAAGAGATCGTTGTTGTAATGAAACTCCACTGCCAGCCGACGGCAATCCTGTGGCGGTCGGAAGAATCGACGCATAGCTTGCGTCGAGCGCTGGACCGAGCAGCAGCATTGCGCTGATGCGGCGAGCCACCTCAGCGAAGTAGCGGGCCTCGTCCTCATGCAAGGGACGGCCTAACAAAGACTCTTCCCGGTAGCTGAGCCATTTCTTGAGCACCTGATACCCACCAAGGGTATATCCCCAGACGTTGGCCGGTACACCGGCCCAATGGGAGTCGCCGTTGAGGTAAACATCGAAGCAGCGGTCGCCGAGAAGGTCCAGAACGCTATCCACGTCGAGATCCTGACTCTGCGCCAGAACAGCCAAGCGGCTTCTCTCGAGCTCTGTCCAGTCGCGCTCTCGCGCGTCTCCAGGACGGGGCATGACGGCACCATCTCGACCTGTCCCTCCCCATGATGCTTTCAACGCGAAACGGGCCGCATTAAGACGATCCCTCGCCGGCGTCCCGTCCGGCAATTCAGGAGCGATCACAAGACGCGCCAAAAAGCTCCATTCCGCCATGAGCCGAACGCTAGATTCAGGGTCAAGCAAATCGGCAAGTCGACGGCCGAGTGAAGCCGAGCGAGCGAGCAGTTCGGCGCGGCTGGCCATAGGGATGCGTGGCCAATCCGCAAGTAATGCTCCGGCATTATCTTCACGATACTTAGGGGTGTGCATAGTTGCTAATGCGTGGAAGAAGAAGTCATCAGGGTCGCTATGAGGAAGGGAGACATTGCTGGCGAGGTTCCTGACTTCCTCAGTGAGACCTGGAGCGGTATCAGCTTCATAGCTGATGGGAATGATCAGTGATGCTCTCTCGATCACGTGATAACTCGCAAGAGACCGGGTAACAACGGGCGGGTCATAACTCCTCCTGTTGGCTTTAGCCGAAATCATTGCGGGCAAGCGCCTGTGTGACTTCCAGTAGTCTTCACGTCTTTCATCGAGCAGCTTGGTTCGGTGTTCGTAATAGAGGTAGCGTAGGTCGAAGGGCCGGTAGTAGTAACTCTCGACGTCCGCCATGGTCAGATTGCGCAGGTGGGTCTCCAGCGGCAGTACTATCCCGTTCTGATTCGCTAGCGATATTTCCGCTTCGCGACGGGTCATCAGTTCTCGCCTAATTGCCACTGCATCGTATCTGTCCACGCTTTTCATAATGACCGGGTATTTGTGGGCGATCGCCTCGTCCGAGTTGGCTGGATCGTAGTATTCTGTGACCCGCGTAATCAGAGGGTCCCGGTCAATGTCGACTAGGAATCCATCTCTTGCGGTCTTTATGCCGGAAAATGATATCGGGAACAACTCTGGTAGCCGCGGCCAATCAAGGTATTCCGATGTGACTGACCGAAACTTGAGAGGCAGTCCGAGAGCTGGATTGGGACAAAGAGGTAGGTAGGACGGTGAGTCGTTCAGTGAGGCGAGCATACTCTGTCGGCGGTCGGCCGCGCGCGCGTCGTCGAAGTCTCGATAGTGAATGCGTGATGGGATTCCGGTGTCGCCGGTCTTCACCAGCGTTGAGATCGCAGTGCCTACCTTGATCCCAACGCTGCTCCCCTGCATGGCAAACACCGTCTCGCTAGTATGGCCGTCTGGAGCATATTCGCTTATACGTCGATCCCCATGCAGATTGTCGATGTAGATGTCATCGAAGCTGTGTATCAGGTGATGCCGCATCGTTGGATGCGACATGCCATCGAGCCAAGAGTAATTTGAGATAAACGAGATTATGCCGCGATGCTCTCGGTTCTGTGTGATGCGACGCTCGGCTATTCGAAAAAACCTAATATAGAGGTCATTGAGACCCTGCCCTTGCGGCGCCGGCAGTCCCGTGACTTGCGTACGGTAGGCCGTCGTCAGATCTCGCTCTTCCTCTATCTTTGCGATGCCGGCATAACCGTTGTACGGCGGGTTGCCAAGTATGACCAGGATCGTGTCAGCTTGCTTCACAGCGTCTGCGGAGTCACGCTCATCCCGGAACGCTGGGAAGCCAAAGTTGGACTGCGGGTGACGTGCCGGGACCCATCCGGTCAGAGCGTTGGTGAGAAATACCTGGGCGCGTTCTGCGTCGCGGAGAGATGCCCCTGCCTTCTCGAGAAGAGTCGCCATCTGCAGATGCGAGATGACGAAAGGGGCCGGCATAATTTCGAAGCCGAATACGCGGCTAGTGGCAGCGGTCCTGAGGTCGGAGCCAACGTAGCTGCTGTCGTCGCCGGCTTGTTCACGAAGGGTTCGTTCTATCCGATGCAGCACTTCCACTAAGTAGGCGCCCGTGCCACAGCAAGGATCAAGCACCTGGACATTCGGACTTGCCAGTCCTAGAGGCTGTTGCAGCTCTGTGCGGAGCAAGGAGTCAATGCGCTCCACCATGTAACTGACGATCTCACGCGGCGTGTACCAGACGCCAAGCTGTTTGCGGAGCTCAGGGTCGAATGCCTCCAGGAATGGCTCATAGAAGTAATTGACGGCATCTTCTTCGCGGAAGTCCATGAAGAAGGCCGGCCGGATTCGATTCAGGGCGTCCGTCGCCAAGTCGAGGATTTCGATGATCTGCACGGAGTTCAGTGCGCCGCGCTCTGACACCGCATGAAACAACTGCCGCAGTACGGGAATTCGGAGGTAGTCTGTAGCCAGACGCCAGTTGAAAACGGCATTCGGCTCACGAGCGTCGGGCGATCGCCGCCAAAGGATCCAAGCCGAGAAGATCCCGTAGAAGAGAGTCTGTATCAGTGTCGAAAGAAAGAAATGCTCGCCCTTTTCGCCTTCAAAGGTGATGCCGAGCGAAGCCTGGAGAGCAGCCTTGACGCCTTCGAAGGCAGCCAGCGGATGTTTGGCGGCACGGGCTTTCGCCTCGCGGGCATACGACGCCAACAGCCAAGCGACATCTTTCGGCCTCTCAAGCGGAACCTTGTGGACCATCACTCGCGCGAGGAAGTCCGGCAACGTGAGTTCATGATCCCGAGCAAGCGTGGACGCAGGCATCGACCAGAAGGCCTCTGCCGTCGTGGTGAGGTCGTAACTTTCCACAACGTGAGGCTGTTCGTTCCGGAGCTCTAGAAGCCGGAACTGATGGTAGTTCGTGATGAAGCAAAGTCCGAAGTCGCGTACATATCCGACGACCTGCTCGTCGTGTGCGAGTGCGGCTAAGCTTTGGCCGGCAGGTTTGATTTCGACCACACCGCGTTCCGGAGACTGTCCCGGCAATGGTTCGCTCTGGTTCCGGCGCGGCAATGGGTAGAAACCGCCGTCCGGCAGATCACGTGTGGCTTCTGTGCTCGGATGCAGCAGACAAAATACGCGCGGAGTTAGCGTCTCGCCAACTGCGTTGAACAGGTTCGAAAGGGCCGGGTAGAACGACGTCTCTGGGGTGTTCGCACCAGTACTGTGCGCGGAACGCATCGCTGCGATGTACTGCTTAACAGGGTCCTGTGTATTTCGGGGCACCTATGGATGATTGCATATGAGCAGCTTCTGAAAAGTGCCGAAGCAGGTGCTGCAGATCCCAGTGCATGACACTGGAGGTGTTTCGCTTCATATTCGCCTACATGGGATCGATGAAGCGTGGTGAGCGATTGAGACGGGAGAGCGGGCCAAGCCCGCGACCCATCCACATCAGGTTGTAATGCGGTTCCAGCGGTTCGGGGCCGGATGGCAGGTGAGGTTCACTGCCGCCGGCACTGAGTCGGTGATTCGGGTTTGCACGTTCGCGGATGCTGACAAGATCCGCAGCATGTGGCGGAGGTTTGCCGCGAGCAGGACGAGTGAGGACGTGCAAGTACGCTGTCAATCGGAGGTGGCGCGGTCGATCTGAGGTTAGGCGATGAGCAGATGGAAACGGTCAAACCCCGACGTGGTCCGGCGGTGAGGTCGAGCCACACTTAGATACGGTGGCATTCGAGATTTCCTTAGACGAACCGAATGAAGATGCCTTATAACTGTCTCTCGGATTCAGCCGACGGACCGGCCCTACCCACAGCGTTACACCGAGGAAGCCGTCCGATATGGGGAGCATGGCACTAGCTCACGTTACGCCGAAACTGCTGATTTGGGCACGAACGAAAGCCGGGCTTTCGGTCGAAGCACTGGCGAACAAGTTTGTAGACGCTGAACGAATTATTGCCTGGGAAAACGGTGAACAACAGCCCACGTTCGTTCAAGCCGAGCAATTTGCAAAGCGCTGCCGCATTCCACTCCTTACTCTGTTCTTAAGTGAGCCGCCGCCCGAGGACATTCCGCTCACCGATCTGCGGACTATCAGAGACGGCGGGCGGAAGAAGCTGTCTCCGAATTTCGCCGAAACAATAAACGACGCCATCGTGAGACAAGATTGGTATCGTGAAGAGTTCCCGAACGCAAAGCCGCGTTTTCTCGCGAAGCAGTTCACCATCGACAGTGAAGTGGCCGAGGTAGCCGACTATATCCGGCGCATTCTATGGATCAACAACGACCTTCTCGCTGAATGTAAGAACTGGAATGACTACCTGAACCAGTTGGCGCAGAATGCCGAAGCGGCAGGCGTGCTCGTCCTGCGCAGCGGGGTAGTAAAGAATGACAACAATCGAAAGTTAGATCCCGATGAGTTCAGGGGTTTCGCCCTGATCGACGATATCGCCCCGTTGGTGTTTATTAACACAAACGACACAACAACGGCGCAGATTTTCACCCTGATTCATGAGCTGGTTCACATCTGTATCGGCAGAGAGGGTATCTCGAACCCCGATCCAACCACGCCGATCGAGGGATTGAGGAATCAGACAGAAGCGTTTTGCAACAAGGTCGCTGCGGAAGTGCTTGTTCCCCGGCACAAGTTTCTGCGCGAGTGGCAAAGCAGTTACTCGAACACAGAGAATCTGAGACGTGTCGTAAGGTTTCACAAAGTTAGCCACATGGTCGCTTTGCGCCGTGCCTACGAGCTCGGGAAGCTACCAAAGGACTACTTCTTCAGGGCCGTTCAAAAGGATTACGCCCATTACAAGAGTTTGAAAGAGAAGGAAACAGAACGCGAAAAGCGCGGCGGTCCAGAACTCTTCGACCTGCTGCCCGCCCGGAATAGTCCGAAGTTCACGGATAGTGTGTTCGTGGCCCTGCACGTCGGCAAATTGGCATACACAGAAGCGGCCCGGATGTTGGGCTTAAGGCTGCCCACCCTTGAGAGCTTTGCCAAGAGAAGGGTGGCCTAGTGGCGTACTGGCTAGATGCTGACACCTTCATTACGGCGAAGAACAGTGTCTATGCCTTTGAGGTAAATAAATCTCTGTGGGCGTGGCTCGACGGTCAATTCCGGGCGAAGAAAGTCAAGTCACCCGAGCGAGTCTATCGTGAGCTGATGGTGTTCAAAGGTGAAGACCCACTAAAACAGTGGGCCGCCACCAGAAAGGGCGACGGCATTTGCGCAACAGGATTGACTACAGACTTGCGGAGAGGAGATTTTCTACTGTAGTGGCGGTGAGTGCAGAGGTCTTGTCGGTACGGCGGGAAAGTGCGGAGGCGAGGCCGGTGGAATCCGCCGTAAACAGTTGAATGTCGTGCGATCCGCGCGAGGCGGCGACATAGGCGAATCTTTCGTTCACGAGCCCCTTGTGCTCGTTTGGATCGGCATTGATGAGAACGCGTTCCGCGGTGAGACCCTGACAACTGTGAGACGTAACCGCGTAGCCGTGGTCGAAGTGTCGCATATGACGGGCGTCGAACACGACGACCTTGCCGTGATCCATGCGAACCCTTACCAACCCGTCGCTGCCGATGTGCTCGACCTTCCCCAGGTCGCGATTGGCAATGCCGAGAACGCGCTGAGGAGCGGTGAAGCTGAGCCGGTCGCCTGCCGAAAAGGAGCGCTCCATCTCGCGGTAGGCGCTAATGCCGTGTAGCCGGGCTGGGTCATAAGTGGCGTGCGTGCCGTCTAATTTCTCGACCGTGAGCAAGTTGTGCTTCGGCTGAACCGCGACGACGGTCGCGTAGGATTGTTTCTCGATGCCAAGCTCTTTGCTGCCGCGCTGGTAGCGGAGAATGTCGCCTGGCTGGTAGCGTGCTGCCCAGCTTCGGTCTGCGCCGGTCATGTCCGAGCGTGCGACGAGCACACGGAACGCGTGGTCGTCCGACTGCACAACACCGCGCATCTGCAATTCGGCCCGTACCGCTTGGTTGATCTGGCGCCGCGAGGCGTTATCGGGAGAAACTACGATGGTGTTGTCCGGACTGTCGGCATAATTGCGCGCAATGGCGGCGACACGCTTTTGGGGATCGGGTATCTCCTTGACCCTGCCTTGCTGCTCCAGAAGAGCGACAGCTGCGCCGATTTCCCCACGCGATAAATACTCGACGGCCTGCAGGAGTTCCGGTGACTTCTGACGCACGATCTGGTCCAGCCGCGCCGTTTGCATTCCGGCGTCAACGAGCTGCTGGAAAGGCTTGCCGGCATCGACGCCTTGATGCTGACGCGCATCGCCAATGAAGAGTACGCGGTCGCCAGAACCTAGTTTGCGCAGGAAATCGCGAGTCTGCGTGGTGCTTGCTAGGCTCGATTCATCGACCATGTAGAGGTGACGCTCCGGAGATGGTTGACGAGATCTTGCCAGAAATCCCTGCAGAGTATCCGCGGTGATCCCAATGTCGCGAAGTTGCTGGGCCGCACGCGAGGTCGGGGCGAACCCTTCGACGATATACCCCTGTTGCTTGGCGGCTTCGCGGACCATCTTCAAGGTAGTCGATTTCCCGGCTCCTGCGCTGCCCTGCAGACCTTGGATGACATCTCGGGAGGTCAAAATCTGTTCTCCAGCACGGCGCTGGGAATCATTCAATTGCTCGTAGAGGCTCGTATGCTTCACGGCGTTCTGGATCGACAACATGGGCTCGGCACATCCCTGTCCGTGCCTCATGTGTTGCAGCACTTCGTGTTCAGCACGAATCATCTCAGCAGTAGTGAACCGCTGCCCGGATTCATGTTTTTTTCTCGACACGGCCTGAAACTCGCCAGCCGCGATGCGAGCCTGAAAGATCGAGCGAACTTCGGCATAGGTGGTCTCACTCATGCCGCGCCGCAACGCATCGCGAAAAATGTCGCGCTCATCGATTACGGCTTCGCGTTCAAAGCTGCGCTCGCGAGCGAATGTAACCGCCTCGGCCGCTTTCGTCTGCCGCTGCGCAGACGTTGGCTCGTGGACTTGGCTCCGGTCGCGTGTCCGGGCCTCGGCGACGATCCTGTCGGCCTGATTGCCGAACTTGGCGGCGAGCTGGCGATGCGCCGCCATCACCTCGGCGGGTGTATGAATCTGCTTCCCATCGCGGGTGGAGTGCGCGGCAATCTGCGCCGATTCATGGCTGTGGAATCCATTGCACTCAAGGTACTCGCGTATCTGCTGGCTGCGAGGACTTGAAGCGTCCAGATACTCCTGCGAGTAGCCTTTGATCTCAGGTGCGCCGCTTCTACCGGGCTCGATCTCATAGCCAAGGTTGCGGAGGCGGTAAGTTAGCTCCGATTGATAAACAGCGGTGGCGAACTGCTGGCTATCGAAGAGACCTTGGGGCTGGAGAGCGCGGGCTGTTCCATCGCCGCGTTCGGTCATGTTGAAGATGACCGTATGGGTGTGGAGCTGCGGCGCAGCGTAGCCTTCGACGGGACGGGCGGTGTCATGTTCGAACTTTGCGGCCACGAACTGCCCGGTTGTCTCTGCCCGGTGGTTGCCGCCGATGCGCGCTTGGGTGTATCTCTCCAGTTCGTCAAGTGCTGTGTTCACAGCCGCCCGGTGGGCATCACGCACGCGGTTATCACGACCCACCAGCGCCGTTAAGGAAACTGATTTAGGAGCCGAGAAGGTGGCATCCCAGCCGGCACGGTGGTCGACCGGAGCGACCCTCTTGCCACTTGCGTTCTCGTACTCCTGGACCACACGATGCTGAACAAGCTGCTCCGCAGTATGCGGGTCCTGCCCTTGCGAGAGCCGCGCGAACTGTTCGGCGCTCACAGGACCTGCTAGCTCAAACTTCCCTGCCAACTTCCCATGCCACTCTCCCTGGGTCGCGCCACCCTGTCGCCAGTAATTCTGCTCCGGGGACACGAACTCTTTGGCGTGATAGGTCTGCGCTTGCGACGCGGAGAGCGGTTTGGAGATGGTCAGCATGGCTCAGTCTCCGAGGGAAAATCCGGCCTGTACGGATTGGCCATCGTCCTCGATCGCGGCGGGCTGCGGCGGCTTCTTTGCGAGCGTCTTTGGATCAAACGCGAGAACATCGTCCTCCACGGGACGGGCGAGAAACGCCGGTTGGTTTGCTGGGATATCGTTATAGGCGAACGAAAAGCGGGCGACCTCGTTGCCATGCTTTAGAAATGCGTGCAGGTCGGGCAGGCCGGAGATTTCAGAGTCCATCACCAGAGGCTCTACCTGGCGCTCGACGCTGAAGTTATTACCGGCCCTCAAGCCGGTGGAGTGGGTTTCCCGAAGCCGCTCGATCTCGACTTTACCGATGGCGTTCGATACCCACTCGGCAGCTTTGGGCTCCGTGATGCGAAGAAAGATCTTGGTTTTCGGCTGCGAAAGCATCACTTCGGCCATGTGGCCGTAGAGGAATTCGAGCTGGGCCTTGCCCTGGAATCCAAGCACCAATGGGTTCCCGCCCTTTCTCCCTTCGGTGATCGCGGTGTGGAGCTGGGGAAGACGCTGCAGGCTGGCCAGCTCGTCCAGTACGAACCACACCGGGTGCTGGCTCTCTCGCGGCTCATTCAACAGGCGAAGTACGAGCAGGTCTATCCACAGACTATGCAATGGACGGAGTGCTTCGCGTTCGCTCGGTTTCGACGTAAGGAAGATCCAGCCCTTGCGCGTCTCCGCCCATTCAGTGGCGCTCCAATGCTGAGTGGTCTCATCTTTACGGGGCAGCAGCCGCAGGCTATCGGCAATCAATCCGAGCGAAGCCAGAACGCCGTTTCGCTGTTGCTGGGCGCCTTTGGCAATCATCATTGCCATCTCGGTGTTCTGGACGCGGCGGTCGATCTCATCGGGGTTCGCCATCCAGTCGACCAACTCCTCGGGAGTAGGTCCAAACGTCAATAGATGGGCGAAAATCTTCTGAGGCGTCTCGGTGAAGAACTCACCCTTCTTATCGGTGGTGGGCTGGTAGAGCGAGGCGGCGATGGCTTTGGCCTCGGCGCGGCGGCGCAGCTCCTCCGATGGCCCCCAATGCGGGCAGCGGACATCGAGCGGGTTCAGAACGATGTCGCCGCGGCCTTCATTGTAGAAACGCTGGATGTATTCACACGCAGGGTCGTAGACGATCGCGGAATGGCGGCGCTCCTGGATTTGTAAAAGGAGCTGGGAGATCAGCCGGCTCTTGCCCGTGCCCGAGTCGCCCATTAGCTCGATGTGCTGCCCTTCAGCACGTTGCGGTATCCGCATGAGCTGTTTCGATTCGACCGTTCTGAATCCTATACCATCGCCCCTTACGGCACGGTTGAAGCCCTTGGGCGAAACCATCACCGGACCTTTCAGGAGCCGGCCATATTTCAATTCCTTGAACCGTTGGACATCTTTGCGCGTCGCAATAGAAAGAAGTCCGAAGAACGCAGCAAGCCCGCAGAGCAGCGGCCAACGCAAGGCACCGACGACGCCGTGGCCGTCGTAAAGGAAGCGTTGCAGATAGGCATGAAGCGGCCCATTACGGTACAGGGTCCTCGGACCGGGATACAGATATACAAGGCCGGAGTCGCGCGCGGCCTCCGAAAGCCTAATAGGTAGAGACCGGCCATTTGGCTGAAGACTGAGCCCCGATTCAACGTCTGTTGCGATGGCGGGCCGCGCATGGAGGTGCGCGTCGCTGACGTCAAGAAGCTGGTAGGTGTCCGCCTGGCGCACCATACCAATCACGCCTGTTCGAATGTAGATAGGTAAATACCAACGTTGCAGCGGTGGCATTAGGAAGCCGATGTAGAGGCCGATGAACACACACGTTAGAACCAGCGCGCCGAAGGCTGCACCGAAGCTGTAGACAGGTGCTCGTGGCGGCCGGAAAATGGTTTCTTTGCGTCCCCATTGCGTTGTGGTCATGGCTGTTCCGTGGTCCCTTCCGCGTAGCTAGCGAGCATATCCGCCGCTGCTCTGCGCTTGTTCGTTTTCACCTGACGGAGCAATTCTTTGAATTGTTCCGGCATCATTTTGTCGCCGCGCAACAGTGGCTCTAGCGTATTGATAAGCAGCAGGCGGAGGGCCTGCAATTCCGTGAAAGCGGCAAGTTGCATGTTCTGCTCTCGCATAGCGGATAAGAGGATGTCCCGCACCCATTCACTGAGCCACTGCCCGCGGACACCAGCGAGTCGTTCAACTTCGGCATATTCGGCGTCCGTGAGCTTGGTGCTCGCGGTACGAGAGCGCCGGATTTTGGGCTGACGTCGCCCGTCTGTCCGGCTGGAGATTTGTGTCTGATTACCCAATTGAGGCTCCGGATCGCGAGTAGCTATATAGCTACCGTGGTTTGCTAAGCGTCACGTTTTCAGCGGGTCTCCATTTGGCTACGAAAGTAGCCATACAGCACCCTACTAGGGGTGGAGTGTCAACATTCTTCCGGTGCGAAGCACCGTTGTGGTCCTGCCACCATTATTCGCGGGATCATGCCTTCGATCCCGCCACTGTAGCTGTTGTTTGTGTGGCGGATAGTGTTGCGCTCGCGGGCTTCTTCGCGGGAGGCTCCGCTGCTTCTACGGCCGGCGCTTTGCGGATACGAAGTGTCGAGGCGACCTGCCGAGCTTCCGGCGTCTTCAGGAAGTCCTGGAAGTCGCGATCTTTGGAGAAGACATAGACGAGAGCCTGTTCGACGACATCATCGGCGCAAGCGCGGATAAATGCGGCGTACTG
>Ga0335074_10003123_pt1 | contig 22557 bp, 21 predicted proteins | sample Lox_Sample_23_FD_206715 | JGI IMG/M metagenome (GOLD analysis project Ga0335074, IMG submission 206715) | Soil microbial communities from Loxahatchee National Wildlife Refuge, Florida, United States - Lox_Sample_2.3 | ecosystem: Environmental > Terrestrial > Soil > Wetlands | place: USA...
TGCCATGACACGGAAAGACGCGACGAGCGCGGACATGACACGGAAAGACGCGACGAGCGCGGCTATGACACGGAGAGACGCGACGAGCGTGGCTATGACACGGAAATACGCGACGAGCGCGGACATGACACGGAAAGACGCGATGGGCGCGGACATGACACGGAAAGACGCGACGAGCGCGGCTATGACACGGAAAGACGCGACGAACGCGGCCACGACACGGAAAGACGCGACGGGCGCAGACATGACACGGAAAGACGCGACGAGCGTGGCTATGACACGGAAATACGCGACGACCGTGGCCATGACGCGGAACGACGCGACGAGCGCGGCCATGACACAAATGAGTCAGCGTCAACGCCCGCTGGTATGACATGGGATCGATTCCGTGCGCTAGGCGGCCTGCGGCAGTGCGTCCAGCCAACGGTGCAACGTCGCTTCCGTTCGGCTGTCCAGATCGAACGACAGGTGCAGCACCTGCCCCTCGTCGAACATGCGCACAACGAATGGCAGGTCGGCCTGGATGCCATCGACCCCCAGCCGGCCGCGCGTACCTTCCGGCATGGCGCGCACGCCCGTCACCGCCGCCCCGCCGCATGAAATGTCCTGCAGCACGCCGGCGAGCGAGCCGTCCGCCACCGTTAGCCGGCAAGCTCGGTTCAGCCGATGCCGCACCTCGTGCCGCCGATCCACGTCTTGGGTCGATGTTCGCACGATTCGCGTCACCGTGTGCTTCATCCCGCCGATCGCAGTGTTCAGCGAAGCCGCCGTATCGCGCACTTCTCCGGCATGCTGCGCGTTCGCCGACGCTTCCTGCGACAGCTCATCGGCACGGCCGGTCATCCGGTTCATCGCCGCGCCCGTGTCGTTCATGCTGTGCGCGATCTCCGCCGTCGCGGCGCCCTGCTGCTCGATCGCCGCGCCAATCGACGTAGCGATGCCCTCCAGTTCGCGGATCGTCGCCTCAATCCGCTGCACTGCGGCAACCGAGGCACCGGTCGCGCCGCGCACCTCACCGATATGCCGGCCGATTTCCTGGGTGGAGCGCGCGGTTTGCGTCGCCAGCGCCTTCACTTCACTGGCCACGACGGCGAAGCCCTTGCCCGCTTCGCCGGCGCGCGCCGCCTCGATCGTCGCGTTCAGCGCCAGCAGATTGGTGCGCGCGGCGATCTCGCCGATCATGTCCGCGACGGAACCGATCTGTCCTACCTTGGTGTTCAGTGCCGCGATGGTGTCGCGCGTCTCCCCTCCCGCTGCGACGGCGCGTCCGACCGCGTCGCTCGCATGGCCTGCCTGGGCGCCCAGCCCACGGATGGACACGCTGAGTTCCTCGGCGGCGCTTGCTACGGCCTGCACCGTGGCCATTGCCTCGCCGGCAACGCGCGCGACGTCCTGCGCAGAGGTGCCGGTGCGCGTAGCCGAGCCGGTCATTGCGTCGGCAATGCCGCTGAGCGCGCCGGTACGCTGCGCCGCCTCGTCCAGCACCGACTGCGTTTCCGTCTCGATGGTTCTCGCCATGTCGAGCAAAGCCGCCTGCCGCTCGCGGGTCGCACGTTCGCGTTCGGTCTCGCGTTCGGCAGCGAGGCGGGCAGAGTCCAACATGCCGTCGCGGAATACCACGACAGCGGCGGCCATTGCGCCGATCTCGTCGTGCCGGTCCTGGCCGGCAATCGCCGCTTGGGTGTCGCCTTGCGCCAGGCGCCGCATGGTCGCGGTGATGGCACCGATCGGCCGGCTGACCCGGCGCTGGACCAGCACCAACCCGCTGCCGCCCAACACCACACCGAGCACCAGCAGCCCGATCTGCTGCCACAGCCGCCGGTTCGCATCAGCGGCACGGCGCTCGGCATAGGCCTGCGCCTCGGCCACCGCTGCGGTCGGCACCGCGATCAGACTATCGAGCCCAGCGTTCGTGATGCGCATCCAGTCGGCAAGCGGGACAGGCGATGGCTTGCCGCCGGTCAGGGCCGCGAAAATGCTCTGCCGGGCGTTTTCGACGCTGCCGAAATACACGTCGGTGGCGTTGCGCATCGCGTCCAGCACGCGCCCCGGCGCGCCTTGCCGTGCCGTGAGCTCGCGCACGCTGGCCCAGGCGGACTGGACCTGGCCGTGGTATCCCGCAATCTGCACCAGCATCTTGCCGGACAGCGTGCCGCTGTTGATGCCGCTGCCATAGGAGTTGCGTTCGAACCCTGCCGCGGACCGCACGATCCAGCTTTGCTGCTTGATCGCCATCAGCTCGGCGATCGGGCCATCCACCAGCCGAACGCGTTCGGTCAGCGTGGCGGAGAGATGCTCGATCCGGTCGATCGTGTCGCTGATCCCAGCATTCCACCGGTCGGTAAGCCCGCGCGGCCGCTGGGCCAGTGGCTCGCGCAAGGCCGCATCCGCGTCCTGACGCAGCGCATCGAGGTGCCGGAAGCTGTCCTGTACCTCCTGAAGCCTCATATCCTTGGCGTCGCAGGCCGCCGCGGCGCAATCCCGCAGCATCGCCTCAATCGCCGGCGCAGCGTTGCGGCGCAGGCTGGCCATGTCCGTCATCAGCCTCGGCTCGGCCGGCAAAGGCGCTTCGAGCGCGCCGGCAATGGTGCCACGTTCCGGGCGGAGGAATTGCAGGACGGCGAACACGCTCTGTCCGGCGCGCGCATTGGCGACGACGCGGGCGGCATCGTTCCGGTCCCGGATTGCGGACAATGTCGGCACGAGCAAGGCAGCGATCAGCACCAGGAGCATGGCGCCGAGGAGGAGACGGAGCAGGTTGGAAATCGTGAGACGAAGCATGCCGCCGCGGTCCCTGGTCACGGCAGTGGAGTAGACCTCAGGAAGGTTGAGAAAAGGTTATCGCGGGCTGCGTCGGGAAACGGCCGCGCGTTGTGCGCCGCCTTGAAAGACGGGGCGAACATGCGGATCGGATTTACACGATTACCTGCCACGTCGTTGCCGCGTTGCGTCAATCCGCGATAGGGCTCCACGGCCGGGTGGCGGCACCCGCGACGCCCGGCCCTGCAACAGGAGGCCGAGCATGAAAGCTGCATTCGCCGGATCGTTTGCCGCACGCATGCTCGAGCCGGTCCGATCGCGGCTTTCGGTTCCCTGCGAACTCGTCGCCGATGACGAGGCCGGCATCCTTGAACACCTGCCGGATACGGACGTCCTGGTGTCGATGGGGTTTTCGGCCGGAATGGCCGCGGCAGCGCCGAATCTCCGTCTGGTGCAGGTGCCGGGTGCCGGGCTGGACCGCATCGACCGGACCGCGATCAGGCCGGGCCTATGGCTTGCCAACGCCTACGGGCACGAAACTGGCATTGCCGAATACATTCTTGGCGCGATGATCGCGCTGACCAGATCGTTCGCACGTCTCGATCGGAACTTGCGAAGAGGCCACTGGGAAAGCCAATGGGCGGTCGGCACGGACGCGCCTCCGCTCTGGCCCGAACTCGCGGGCAAGACGCTGGGCATCGTGGGGTTCGGCCGTATCGGTCAGGCTGTGGCCCGCCGGGCGGCGGCATTCGACATGCGGATATGCGCCGTCCGTCGCCAGGCCCAGGCCGAAGCCCCGGACGGGGTGGACTTCGTCGCCGGTCCGGATCGCATCGGCGATGTCCTGAGGTCCGCCGATCATCTCGCCGTCACGCTGTCGTTGTCACCGGAAACGCGAGGCCTGATGACCGAAATCCGTTTGCGCACCATGAAGCCGGGAGCGTTCCTGATCAATGTCGCCCGCGCGGAAATTTTCGACGAGGCGGCGCTGTACGAGGCGCTCGCGTCGCATCGTCTCGGCGGCGCTGCGCTCGATGTCTGGTATCGTTATCCGACTGCGCCCGGACCGCTTGCCCCCGCCAATCTGCCGTTCGAAGAACTGGAGAACGTCATCATGACCCCGCACGTGTCGGGGTGGACGGACGGCATGCTCCACGCACGCGCGCGCATCATCGCTGAAAACATAGAACGGACCGCCCGCGGCGAGGCGCCCATCAACGCGGTCACCATCCATGCGTGAGTTGGAATCGCAAGCGGCAAGCCCAGCCATGGGGCGAACCGCCCGCATTCTCGTTTGGCTGGGTCGGCCTCTTGCGCCCGTTCAAATCACATCCGGCTGATCCGCATAATACATGATGCGGTGCTTGCGCTGAGTCTGCCTCATGTGGCTTGCGCGAGCCAAACGGTGCGGCCGCCGCCGGTCTGCCAGTCTTCAACCACGTGACCGATCACCTCAAACCCGATGTGGCAGAGCAATTCCCGGTATTCATCAGCATCCAGGCTGGCATGATAAAGCGGGTCACCGCGATATGTTCCGATGGCTTCGCCGTGCGCCGGCCCGCTGTTGAACATCAACACGGCTGGACGCGCGGCGTGCCGGGCGAACACGTCGAACATGCGGCGCTGGTCGTCTGGCCGCAGGTGGAAGAAGCTGTCCCAGGCGAGCACGCCGTCAAATCGGCGAGACAGCCGCAGCGACCGCATGTCCTCCACCAGCCATTCCTGATCGCGGAGGCGTTGGCGACACAACGAAATCAATGTTTGTGACGAATCGACGCCGGTGACGCGAAATCCGCGTTCAACCATATATTGCGCCACCGGCGACCCTGAACCGCAGCCCAGGTCAAGAATGCCCGCGCCGCACGGGAGCATGGCAATGAATCGGTCGTGCCACGGTTTGTCGTTCCACGCAGCGCGACGTCGATCAGCATCCCACGCGCGCGCGTGACGCTCGTAATGATCAACGATACGGTCGGCCGCTTCCTGCATGCGTCACAATCGCGCGGGCTCAGGCTGGGCGCAATGGAGCCGGCGCATCACAAGGGGAATGCAGCGTGTCATTCGACCGTCTGGGGATGTTCGTGCAGAGCACCTGAATTCAGCGTACCGGCCCGATCACCGCCGACCTCCGCCGGGCAGGCCTCACCCTGGCGCGCTTACACGCCTCGACCTCTGCCACTGATGTGGGAGAGGTTTTCTTCGATCTCCTCGCTGGTCAGCCGCCAGGCGTTATCCAGCTCTGCGACCACCGTGCGCATAAACCCCTCCGTCAAAGCCAGCGCACGCTGCGGATCGCCGAGATGATCACACAATAGCGCCAGCGCGAGCTGCCGAGGTCCGTCGCCTTCGTAAGTCCATTCAAATCCCATCGCGCTGAACCGCCTCACGTCGAACCGAGGATTCAACGGCGCGCCATCCACCGTCACCACCGCGCCATCCAAGCTGCGGCCGCCTTCGTAAATCTTCATGGTTGAGCCCGGGCACCAGCCCGGTCTTCTCTCATCATGGCCGCGCCTGATACAGGCGGCCCGACATCGACCGTCTCGCTCGTCATCGGTTTACAAGTGCGGCGCAACACCGCGGCCTGGACTCTCGACATGCGTGCTTCCTCCCTGACAGCTTCATATCACGGACACGAAGGCGCGAGTGCCACCTCGCTGCTGTCATCCTGCCACGACGTTGCCCCGAATGTTTACCAAAACCGTGCAGATGGCAAAGCGTTAAGCAGCCAAGCAACAGCGAGGAGAGCAACGATGCGAATCGGATATGCCATGGCTGTGGCAGCATTTCTGGCGGCGGCGCCGGCAATGGCGCAGGTCTCGATTACCACCGGCAACGATGCAGCGCAGCGGCATCAGTACAACTCCGACCAGGATCGCGCCGCTGGCCGCGCGAACATGCAAGCCTCTCATCAGGAAGCCGCGGAGGGCAACTACGGCAACGCGGCACGCGACCGCCAAGCCGCACACGAAGACTGGCACGCGGCCCATCACCAGGATCATGACGCCGACCGCGATGCGCACAGCGGCGTGACGGTTCGCCTGGGGCAGTAATCCACGGACAAATCGTGAGAGCCGGCCGACGTCCCCGGGCCTGACCCGGGGACGGAGGGACGCGTTCAGAGGTTCGCTAACGCGGCGAGACGATGCTCGATGTCGGCGATCTGCGCGGCACGCTGACGGCGTTTCTCGTCGTAAGCGGCCGCGGCCGCGTGGATGTCGGCGCCGCAGTGCGGACAGGCCGTCTCGCCCGGCTTGATATAGCCATGACATGACCGGCACAAACCCAACCTCGGCGGGACGCGGCCCTCGCGCGGGGACGCGGCCCGGCGCCGGTTGGGCCCGGGCCGCGGCTGCGACCCGCTGGTGGAAACGACAACACCATCGGCCACGCGTTCGGTAATGATCTCGAATTCGCCAACAGCGAAGGAAGCCTTGGCGGCATCACGGATTTTCCGGACGCGCTCGCGCAAGCCCCGCTTGTCGAGTTCGAGAGCGCGATAGTGGCAGTACGGATTGTTCCCCGGCACGCCGAGCAGGGAATGCGAGGTCCAGGTGCAGCCGGCGCGGCACACGTCGGCGTAATAACAGGTCCGGCAGAAGCCCCACAGATCCTCGACCGAACGCAGCCGGCCGAAATGGATCTCCGGGCTGTTGTGCCAGATTTCTTCCAGAGTCAGGTCGCGGACGTTGCCGCCAGAGAAACCGACGGTGGCGAGCGACGGACATCCCTTCACTGTGCCGTCAGCCTCGAGCGCGATGACATTCTGACCGGCTGCGCAGCCGGTCCAGTGGACCAGCTCGTCGCCGAAGCCGCGCCAGACATGCTCGTAGGGACCGAAATATCCGATGTTGTTACCGACGACCATCAACAGCCCGCGTGCCACGCCCTCGCGATAGAGTCTGGAGAGCAATGGCATCAGCTCCAGCAACCGGTACGGCTGCAGCAGCAGGCTGTCGTTGTCCACGGCGTTGCCCATCGCGACGGTGAGCTGAATTTGCCATTGTTTGACACCGAGCCCGATGATGGTCTCCATCAAGTCAGGCAGGTCGCCCATCGTCTCGGCACCGATCTGGGTATTGACGCTGATCGCCAGCCCCGCATCCCGGGCGCGCCGCAACGTGTCGAGCGCCTTGTGGAACGACCCGGGCACGTTGCGGACGCGATCGTGCAGCGCCGCCATCCCATCGAGCGAAACCCCGATGCCGTTCAGGCCGGCGTCTATCGCGGCCCGCATCCGCTCGGGCGTCAGGTTCCGCGCGCCGGTCTGAATCGCGCAATACATGCCGTGCGACCGGATCGCCCGCACGATATCCGTCCAGTCCTTGCGCAGATAGGCTTCGCCGCCGATCAGCGACACCTCCCGCGTGCCCAGCGCGGCGAGCGAGCGCACCACGTCCAGGCATTCCCCGGTGCTCAGTTCCGAAGCGCGCCGATGTCCCGCCCGCGAGCCGCAATGCAGGCACTTGAGGTCGCAGGCGAGCGTTATTTCCCACACGACATGGATTGGCACGAAGCGCCGGAAATCGTCTTCTGTGAGATACCGGACGGGTGTTTTCGGGTCAGCGTTTGCCATCACCGCGCTCCGTCGCTGGAGGAATAAGTGCTGCCGTTGGTATCGCGGCTCCGCACCACGTCATGGCGGGCGCAGGCCCGCCATCCACGCCTTACCTTGTTGCAAGCCACAAAGGTCGCGGATGGTGTGCCTTCGCGCACCATGACGCAGAAGGACCGGCGTGCCGCACAACTGGTTCGCTTATTTCTCCGCGGGCCCTTAGGGCTCGAGACGGAATAAACGAGTCGCTTGAGGGGCGCACCGGCTCCAACGTGTCATGGTGCACGCAGGCGCACCATCCACGTCTTTGCAGCTACGGCACGGAAGTCGCGGATGGCGGGCCTGCGCCGGCCATGACACGGTACGCACGATCGCTGCGCCAATTGGAGCACTTGTTTCGTCTCAAACCCTTAACTATTCTCCGCGACGTCCTTCTTCCAAATCAAAGGCGAACGAAGGACGCCGCGGGCTGGCTCGGTGCCGATGCGTCCCTAACCGCTCTTGGATTGCAGCTTTGCGATCTCCGCCTTGAGAGCCGCGACCGCTCCGCCGAGATCCCCTTGCTGGGCCACCAGACCGTCGGCCTGGGCGCTTAACGCCTGCAGCTGCGCAAGATCCCCGGTCGCGATGGCGTTGTGGATCGTCGCGGCGTATAGCGGAACGATATGTGGTTGGGTATCCGTGACGGTGCCTTGCAAGGCCATGCATCGCCAGGTCGTCGGACGCCGCGGGAAACTGTCCGGGCCGCTGAAGGTCTCGGTGACGCCGACCGTTGTCACCGAGGCGGTTTGGCCCGGCGACAGCTCCACGGTGGGAAGAAACACGCCGAAGCGGCTGCCGCCGGTGTCGATCGTCAGCAGCAAGGGCACGGATACCAGCGTGCCGAGGCCCGTACTATCCGTCGTGACTTCGGCGGACGTAAACGTCTTCGTAAGGGTGCCCTCGGTGTAGACGAACGAGCCCCCTTCGGTATATTGGACCTGGACGCCTCCGATTGCGGAAGTACTGAGATTATAAATAATCGCCATGACGCTCCTCCTGTTTGCGGGATGATTTCGACGGGGACATGGCAAGTCCCGTCACTCGGTTTTCAGCGCTATCACGAACAGGCCAATGCGCGCTGTGACGCAGGTCACAGCGTTGCCTTGAGGTCATGGCAATGATTTCTAATGACGGATTTTATGAATATTTAACGGACCGCATGTCCGATGCCGCCACCATCGGCCAGCCCTTGGCGGCCAGCCCTTGGCGGCCAGCCCTTGGCGGCCATCGCCGCCACCAGCCTGCTGCGCCGGTGAAGCTTTACGACCCGGCCCCACGCTCCGGCCCCACGCTCCGGCCCCTGCGGCGCTCCTCCCAAAAATCGATCCGAGACCATGTCGAGAGCGAATTTTGGGAGGTTCCGCAGGACGCGCAGCCTCAAGCCCGTCCCGAAACGCGGCGGCCGGTCTCCAATGCCGCATATGAACTCACCGGCCCCGGCATCAGCCACCGGAACCCTTGCTCAAGCAGCTTCTCGACATTCTTGCTGTCCACGTGCGGATGGCCGCATGGCATGTTGTACTGCTTGCAGACCGCCAGAATCTCGTTGATCGCCGACGCCACCGTGGGATGTTCATATTGCCGCGGATAGCCGAGATCCTGCGACAAATCCCCCTCCCCGATCAGCACCACACCAATCCCCGGCACTTGCTCGATCATCTTCGGCAGGTTGCCGATCGCGCGCTTCTCTTCGCACATGATCACCGTCAGCACTTCTCCCACCGGATTCAATGGCCAGGTATCGGCGCGTTTGTAGTATTCCTGGTCGGTCAGCCCCCAGTAGCGAGCCGCACTGCGGGGCGCGTCGCCACGCTGGCCTGGCGGATCGTAGTACTCCGCCTCACGCGGCCGCGGATAACGCGACGCAGCGACGGCGTTACGCGCGTCCTCCACCGTGCTGACATGCGGCCAGACGATGCCGTACACGCCGATGTCCAGAACCTGCTTTGCCACCCACTGGCTTTGCTCGCCACCATTCGGTGGAATGCGCACGAACGGCGCCACCGCCGGCACAATGCTGCCGGAGGTCGCAATCTGCCGCCGGTTCAGCATGTACTGCATGCAGTCGCGCAGCGCCTTGATGTCGTACGGGTTGTGTTCCATTTCGAACACCACGGCGTCATAGGCAGCGGTGCTCAGGTTGATCGCGGTGCCGACCTCGCCGGGCGCGAAGGTGGCGAATGCCGGCTTGCCGGATTCCAGCGCCTTGATTGCGCCGTTCAGGCGAGGAATGTCCATGATCTGCTCCTCTTGTTCAGTTCGTTCCGGCACAGAACAAAGTCTCCGGAACGCAGGGTTCCGGGATCAGCCCCTGCTGTGCGGCGTATTCCACGCATAATTCGATACCGCGGCGATTGGCGGCGAGACCATAGGGCAGCACATCGTCGCCGACGATCGATGCCCAACGCGTCTCGGCGCTCGGCTCGCGCGCCGCCTGCTTCGCCGCGACAAACAGCCCCATGAGTTCATCCGCGAGCCAGGGATGTTCGTCCAGCAGGGCGCGCTTTACGCAGACGACGTGGTTCACCGGATAGGCGCCGGTGCGGCGGTACCAATCGGAGGCGGCCTGGTTCGCATCGTGAATCACCGTACGCACCGAGGCCGGGTCGAGTCCGGTCAGAGCGATGCCGGCATCGATCTCACCCGCCGTCAGCATGGCTGACAGGTCCTGCCCCGGCGTGATGCGGACCACGTTCGGCGGGTCCTGGTATTCCTGCACATGCGCGTCCTCGGCGGTGACCCAGGTGATGCTGCCGGGATCCACATCGTAGTCGGCTTGCAAAATGCCACGCAGCCAGATGCCGGTAGTCTGCGAATAAGCGCGGACGCCGACGCGCTTGCCGGCCAGGTCGCGCGGGCCGGCGATCGCGGAATCGCGGCGGCAGATCAGCGCGCCATGATGGAAGCCGCGCATCAGCACGATCGGCAGGCCGATGATTGGCTTGCCATAGGCATGCGCCTGGGCCAGCGTGGTCAGTGCAATCTCGCACAGGTCGAAATCGAGCGTGCGCACCATACGGCGAAACGCACGGGTGATCTGCGGCATTTCTTCGAAGTCGAAGCCGATGCGGTCGGAGGTCACGGTGCCGTCCTTCAGGGCGACGGCGTGGGGATACGAAGCGAAGGCAGTTCGGAGCGTCAGAATCCCCTGCCGATTCAGGGGATCGGGCCGCGAAGCGATCCGACCGGTCGTCCCCTCGCCCGCCGGGTGAGGGTGCTGCGCTTCGCCGCGATCTTTCATTGAGTCAGGAGCAATGTTGGGTGCCATCGTTGCACGCACCACCCTCACCCGCCGCTTCGCGGCGACTTCTCCCGCGAAGCGGGAGAGGATTCGATGGTTGGGTATATCTCCGCTCCATAAAACTTCCGGAATGTCTCGATCTGGTCTGCCGGCGGCGGCGCATAGCTGCACTTCTTCGACGTGAACCGCCCGCCCATGATCCGGCTCATCTTCATCGCCATTTCCCCCAGCTTCACCAGATTGGTGATCCCGTTCAAAATCGGCACGCCGTCTTCCGTTTCGTACACGCCGGCATGCGCAAGCAACGCCATCACCACACCGCCGGCGGCGATCACCACCTCGGCGCCGGCCTCCGTGTTCTTCCGCGCCGCGGCATTGAACTGCGCCAGGATGCGCGCCTGTGCCTCCGGATCATCGAATCCCGGTCCCAGATCGGTCAGCCGGTCGATCTGCATGCGCGCCGCCCCCACGAACCGCTCGCGCAGGCCATAGCGCGCGACGTTCTCGACGATGCGCGGCGTGAACTTCTCATTGATCGTCACAAAAGAGAAATTCGCGCCCATCATGCAGGCCATGTGCATCGCCGACTCGCACAGACCCAGCACCGGGATATCCGCAATCTCCCGCGCCTCGCGCAGGCCGGGATCGGCGATGTTGCCGATCAGGAACGCATCGTAGCCCTCACGCACCGCGCGGCCGGCATTCTTCAGCACCTCGCCGGTTTCCAGGTATTCCAGGTAACGGAACTGGTCACCGACGCCGCCAATTTCCGTGATGCCCGCGACGTGTACTTCGGTGTCCGGGTCCTTCACGCGGTCCAGGATTTCGCGCAGCGCCTTCGGATAGCCGCCCCATTCGGTCTGGCGGGACATGCTCTGGTACCAGAGTTTCATCCGGGGCTCCTCCGCGGCAATCATTCCCTCCTACACCAGTCCGATGTGATCGGCGAGTTGCCCCGCGGTATACGTCTCCGCGAAACTGTCCGGACTCTCCGGCAGCATCGTGGCGTTCCACGCATGCCATGCCGCCACCATGCCTTCAGCCAGATCGCGGCGGCGATCCTGTAAATTGGCACGCTCGCGCGGATCATCGGCGACATTGAACAAAAAGCTGTTGTCGCGGATTTTCAGATATTTGAAATCGCCCTCGCGCATCGCGCGCTGCGCATTGGTCTTGTAGCGCCAGAATAATGTCCGCTTCTGCGGTGCGGCCTCGCCAGTCAGCATCGGCAGCAGGCTGATGCCGTCCGGGGGAAAATCCGGATGCGGCGCCACGCCGGCCGCTTCCAGCAGCGTCGCGAACCAGTCCATGGTGATCGCCACCTGCGTGTTGACCTGCCCTGCCGGGATGCGCGCCGGCCAGCAGACCAGCGTCGGCACGCGCAACCCGCCTTCCAGCAGCTCGGTCTTGATGCCGGTGAACGGCCAGGTATCAGAGAAGCGCTCGCCGCCGTTGTCGCTGGTGAAGACTACAATCGTATCGTCAGACAATCCATGCACATCCAGCGCCTGCAACACGCGGCCGATCTGCAGGTCCATCGCTTCGATCATGCGGTAATAGATCCGCTGCGTGCCGCCATCATAATGGCGCAGGTTTCTGCCGCGCAGGCGATCGGATTCGGCGCGATCGCCCGGCGCCTCCCACGGCCAGTGCGGTGCATTGAAATGCAGGCTCAGCAGGAATGGCTGCGAACCGCGTGCGAAGTCGTTCACCGCGGCAACGGCGCGCTCGCCGATCAAATCGGTCAGGTAGCCAGATTGGTGCACTTGTTCGTCGCCGTGCCATAGATCGTGGCCGCCACGGGTATTCTGATGCGAGAAATAGTCGGCCGCGCCGGTGCGCATGCCGTAGAACAATTCATAACCGCTCTTGAGCGGCCCGAACTTCGGCGGCAAGCCGAGATGCCACTTGCCAATCAGCGCAGTCCGATACCCCGCATCACGCAACAGCGACGGCAGGGTCGGATGGTCCGGCGGCAGGCCAACATCCAGCTTGCCGGCAAGCGGCTCCTCCAGTCCCAGAGGCAGGCGATACTGGTAGCGGCCGGTGATCAATGCCAGCCGCGTCGCGGAACACACGGCGGAATTGGCATAGCCCTGAGTCAACCGCACACCGCGCGCGGCAATGCGATCGATGTTGGGCGTGGACAGTTCCGGCCGCCCATAGCAGCCCACATCGGCATAGCCGAGGTCGTCGGCCATGATGAAGACGATATTGGGCTGCTTCGGCATGACGTCCGCCTCCCGACGCGATGTCCGGGCATCCTGACGCAGCGGCCCGAGAGGGTCCAGCCAGCGCAGTCCAGCCAACGCGGGCAACGCGCGCCCCGCATGTCCGCGGCTTCGCCGGCACCTAGCCAGCGTGTGATCGTTGACAAAGGGGCACGAGCCGCGTACGCGGCTACTCACGATCTCTTCCAGCGGCAATGACCATTCGGCGGAGTTTGCACATGCTCGCGCGCCTGAAGGTTCGGTTGGCCATCCTGGCAATCTGTGCCGTCATCGGCATTGGTGGTCACGGCTTCACTGCCCAGGCGCGCACCCAGGCCTGTGCGCCGATCACCGAGAAACAGATCGCCGCCTTGTTCGATCGCTGGAATGCGTCTTTGGCCAGGACACCTGACGCGGTCGTGGCGAACTACACGACGAACGCCGTACTGCTACCGACCAAGGAAAACGGGCCATTGATCGGCCACGCGGCCATCCGGGAATATTTCGTGCATTTCCTTGAGGCGCACCCGACCGGCACCATCGTGTCCCGCACAATCGTGATCGGTTGCAACATGGCGTTCGATACCGGACTGTACAACTTCACAGTGGATGGCAGCGCGCCGGGACAGCGCACACAGATCAAGGCTCGGTATACGTACATTTATGAACCGCGCGGCAGGACCTGGCTGATCGTTCACCATCACTCATCGGTACTGCCCGTACCGGGCCCGTAGCGCACGGGCAGATCGATACCGTCCGACTGCGTCCCGGCCGTTCCCGAGGATACGGGCCCGATCACGCGCCCAGGCGCACCGACAGTTCCAGGCCACCGCTGAACGGCAACGTCAGCGTGCGGAAGCCGTTGGCAGGGTCCTCCAGGAATGCGAAGTAATCGGCGTACGCCGCACGATGCTCGCGCGTGTTGTCGCACACCACCATGGCGCCAGGCCGCAGATGCGGCGCCACAAGCTCCAGTGCCGGCCGCGCCATCGGCACCCAGATATCGCACAGCATGAAATCCACCGGGCCCTCGATCCGTTGCAGCGTCTCGCGCAGATCGCCTTCCCGCAGCTCGATCAGCGTCTCCAGCCCCGCCTGGGCGAAATGGGTGTGGGCGGCACGCGCCTTCTCCGACTCGTATTCGGTGCCGATCACCACACCCGTGCCCCCCGCGGCGCGAATGTTGTCGCGCACGGCAGCCGCGAGATACAGCGTCGAGACGCCGTACGACGTCCCTGCCTCCACGACGCGGCGTGCGTTAGCAGCGCGACAGAGTAAATAACAGAACTCGGCCTTGTCGCGATCGAGCGCGACCAGTTTGTCGCTGCGGAACGTCTTGAGCAATGCGGCGGATGCACCGGTGGGCGGCTGCGCATAGGTGTTATGGCGGTCATGAAACGCGGTCATCTCGGGAATCTGCGCATCGCTACGCGCATGCAGCGAGGCGAGCAATTGTTCCAGCACGGGGTCGTTCAGGACGCTCATAGCGCAGGTACCTTCGGATCGTGGCCAGCGGATCGTGGCCAGTCGTCCGGACAACATAGAGCATGCACTGCGTCGGCGTCCTGCCAAAGCCGGTCGCAAATCCGACAGGGCGATGTCAAAGCGGCGCGGCCTTGACAGACACACGAGCCGGCCGCCCGATATGCAGCGAACACCGGAGAACGACGCATGATCCTGACAGCGGACAGCGCGGAAGCGCGTGCGGCCAACCGGCGCAAGACCGGCAATGGCTGGCACACCACCTTCATCGGCAAGAACCGGAATACGTTGCAGCCCGGCGAAGCACCGCCGGAGCCGGGCGCGTTGTACCCGATGGCATTCCTGGTGGAGAAAGAGTCGGGCGCCGTGGTGCGTCCGCATTTCCACCAGGCAGACCAGTTCCAGGTCGTGGTCCAGGGCGGCGGACGGCTGGGGCGGCACGATATCGGCACCGTCGCGGTGCACTACACCGATGCGTGGTCGGCCTATGGCCCGATTGTCGCGGCGGAGGAAGGCGTGTCGTGGTTCACGCTGCGCAACACCTGGGATCCGGGCGCGAAATATATGCCGGGCGCTCGGCCGGAATTGCGGGCTGCCCGGGCGCGGCATCAGCATCGCGAGAGCACCAGTCCGCCCATGGCCGCATGGTCAACGGCCGAACTGGGACGGTTGGGATCCGTAGATTACGTGACGGAAATGGCCACGCCGGACGGGATGGCCTCCTGGCGGTTCCGGCTTCCCGGGGATTCAGCAGCCACCGGTCCTGATCCGGGCAACGGCAGCGGACAGTTCTGGCTGGTGCTGGCTGGCAACGCGTGCTGCGATGGTTCGTCGCTCCTGCCCGAAGACTCTTGCGTGTTCGTGGGGCCGGAAGACCGGGCGCTCGCTGTCAGCGCCGGCCCCGAAGGCGCGGAGTTGCTCTGCGTGCAGTTTCCCCAGCGGTAGCCGCTGCTGTCATCGCCCTTGGGCGACTGCTGTCATCGCCCTTGGGCGACGCGCCGGGCAGATCAGGCGGGACGCCAGTTGAAGCGGTGCGTGAGCCACTGGCGCAGCGCCTGCAGCGCCGCCTGATTCGCGGCAGCAGGCGTGACGGCGGCCGTGGCGGCGGGACCACCGAGCAAGTCCACGCCCAGCGGCAACGCCGCGGCCTGCACGTCCAGCGCGCCGGCTGCCGCAGCGCCGGCGCGCCGCCACAACGCCACCATCGCTGCCGGGGTCAATTGCGGCAGCACCAACGCAAACTCGAGTTGCGACGCCGTAGCCGCCGCGCTCCAGCCATCGCGGATCGGGCCGCCCAATGGCGCGCCACGGCGTGTGGCGTAGAGTTCGGGCAGCGTTGGCGTATCGGGGAACGCAGCAGGACGCACCAAGGCACCCGCGTCGTCATGCATGCCCAGCGTGAAGATCGGCACAACGCCCATCCGGGCGAGTTCTTTTACTTGCTCCGGCACCCTGTGGCCGCGCAGCAGCACGGCATCCAACGCGTTGCGGGCAAGGGCATCCCCCAGCGTCTCGCTATCGGTGGCATCGGGCACCAGCTGTGCGCGGCCGCCCAGCAGTTCGATACCCAGGATGGCCGGCAGCTCGTGCCCCGCCGGATGGGCGGCAGCGATGCGCACAGCGCCGCCGTCGGCGAAGGCGGCCGGACGGCCGACCACGACCGCCGGCGCCGTGCACGCCATCACGGGCATCCAGTGGCCGACATCGAACTGCGCGCGCGGATCGCCTACCAGCCAGTCCAGCACCGCCTCGCCGGGAGCGAGCAAAACGGTATGGCCGTCCGGCGCAACACGCGCATCAAACTGGTTGGCGCCGGTCACGCCGTCGGCGCCACCGGCATCGCTTTGGCGCATCGCGATGGCCGGATCGAGCGATTGCCCCAGCGCTGGCCGCAACAGGCTTGCCCAGCGATCCATCGCGCCGTCCTTGGGTCCGGCAACCAGGATCGCCGCGCCGTCGGGAAAGGGCGCCTCGGCATAGGCAGGCGCAATGCCGAACGATGGTGCGGCAACAGATCGCCGCACCCACCCGAGGACGGGCAGGCTTGCAAGCAACACCAACAGTCGGCGCCGATCGGGCGACGGCAGGGGATCGTTCATGGTCGGACGCTTCCCGCGCTCGGAGTCCCTGCAACCAGACCGCCCTGTCCTACCGCAAGTGGACGGGAAGGCAAATAGGCGCGGCGTATAGAAGCATCGTGGGAACGATTGTCTGATCTGTGCATCTTTTCCGGTGATACTTACCCGGTCTGCGTGGCCCTGGCCACGGCGGCCGCCGCAACCCAGGCCATCAACCGCACTCCCGGAAGCTTCCCACGCCAGCAGGGCCGTTTTCCTTATTGCTCCGCGGACGCCGGGTCATCTACGCTTGCCGCCCACAATGCGGCACAAAACCGCACCGGCGCGACGCCACACGGCGGAGAACCACAGGGATGGCAACGATGGCGGCGACATCGCTTTCGGCGATAGAGCATGCATTGGACAATCAGCGGCTGGGAACGTGGCAGCTTCGTGTCATCGCGATCTGCGCCCTGATCCAGACGTGCGACGGCTACGACGTCAATTCGATCGGCTGGTCGGTGCCCTCGCTGACCCATGCCTGGCACCTCGCGCCGTCGGCCTTCGCCCTGGCCTTCCTGTGGTCGAATGTCGGCGTCATGGCGGGCGCGTTGCTGGCGGGACCGATTGGCGACCGGTTCGGCCGCAAGCCCCTGCTATTGCTCAGTGTCGCGGTGTACGGCATCGCGTCGCTGGCCAGTGCCACGGCGCCATCGCTCGCTTTCCTGGCCGGCACGCGCTTCTTCACTGGGATCGGCATTGCCGGCGCGTTCGCCGGGACGGTGGCGCTGACCGGCGATTATACGCCGCGGCGCCTGCGGGCACGGATGATCATGCTTACCTTCACCGGCGCACCGCTGGGCGGGTTCCTGGGCGGGCTGGTTGTGTCCTCGCTATTGCACGAAGGATTCGGCTGGCAGTCCATCTACATCGTCGGCGGTGCGTTCCCGCTGCTGCTGCTGGCGGTCATCGCGCGGTGGCTGCCGGAATCGCCGCGTTTCCTGGCTTCGCGAGCAAACCTCGCGCCGCATCAGCTCCGGCTGCTGCAGGGGCTGGCGATCGCGCAATCGCCCGGCCTCGGCCATCTCGTCGATGCACCAGGCGGCAATCCGCTGCGCGCCTTGTTCGGCGAGGGCTTCGCGCTGCAAACCATCCTGCTTTGGATCATCTTCTTCTGCAGCCTGCTCAATCTGTTCTTGTTCATCTTCTGGCTGCCGGAAGTGCTGCACCTGATCGGCATGACGCCGGCGCAGGCGGTGTTCGCCACCAGCCTGTACCCGCTGGGCGGGATCCTGGCGGTCCTGTACCTCGGCTGGGCGATCGACCATTTCGGCGCACATCGGGCACTGACGGTGCATTTCATCACCAGCATCGCCTTCATCCTGGTGATCGCGCTGGCCGCGATGCCGTATCTGCTGCTGCTTGGCGTCGTGCTGATGGCCGGCATGACGGTGCTGGGCAGCCAGACCGGCCTGAATGCGACGTGCGGCAAGCTGTATCCGGCCCGCATGCGGGTCAGCGGCTACGGCTTTGCGACCGGAATCGGGCGCCTGGGCGGCATCGCCGCGGCCCCGCTGGGTGGGTTCCTGTTGGCGCACGGCCTGCCGCCCACCTACGTCTTCCTCTGCGCCTGCCTGTTCGCGGCGATCGCGGCGGTGGCGACGGCCTTGCTGGGGCTGCCCGCAAGCCAGCCGCGTGCCGTTGCGGCACCGGAGACGGTGTAGCCGTTCTTCCGGCGGAGCCGGCGGACGCCACCGACAATTGGCGACGGCCGTCTGATGGCCATGGCCGTCGGACACCGGGCGAGTGGCCTTCCCAACGTTCGACTGCGGCCAACGACTGCGCCGCAACATTCGTCATCGATGATAGAGGCCAAAGCACCGGACGGCGTCCGCCGTCCCGCGGAGCCTGACCTCGGCAGGACGACTGACCCGCCCCCGGTCCGATCAGAAAGCGGCGACCATGGAAGACGGCGCTATGTGCACCTCAACACCACGCACGCCGGGAATGCTTTCGGCAGCCACGCGCGCTGCTTCCCGTGTCTCGTGGGCCTCATCTGCCGTGAACCACAGGTGCACAACCGCGCCATTGACGATGATATCCTGCGCCCAGATGTTCGATCCCCAGTCCTGCTTTTGCAGCTCGGCAAACAGCTTGGCACGAATGATCCGGTCGTCTTCGCTGGTCGCGGATACCGCCGGCGCGTGGGCTGCTCCCAGCGCCCGCACCAGGTTGCTGCGGCTGATAATGCCGACGATCGTCTCGCCGCGCATGACCGGCACGCGCTTGATCCGATTGGTCTCCAGCAGCGTCGCGACCTCGCCGAGATCAGTTTGCTCTGTTACCACAACGACATCGCGCGTCATGATATCCGCGACCGTGCGGCCATGCGCTTTGACATAGTCCCTGGCATGCGCTGCGGCGAAATCCTCGAGCCACCAGGACCGCTTGCGTGGCTCCGTGGCGTCGGTGCCAAGTTCGATACGGTGTAGCAGGTCCCCTTCGCTGACGATGCCGACCAACCGGCCGGCGGCGTCGACCACCGGAGCGCCGCTGATGGCACGCTCGGAAAGCAGGATTGCCAGGGCTTGAACAGTGGTGTCCGGTTCGACGGTGATCACGTTTGCTGTCATCACGTCCGCTGCGCGCATTTTGTGCCTCCCAACTGGCTTATGGACCGAATTGTCCGAACCTCGGCCCCGGCACACGTCGTTCTGCGAAGATTGTTGGCTGTCGGCGCCTTATGCCCGGATACGATGCTCCCCATCAGCCGATGCATTTTTGCCCGGTTGGTTGCTGTGGAGCCGGCGGCAGATTACCAGTGATTATTAAATTCCTACAAGGCCAGACGCCTCAGCCTGCGCAAGGTGCCCCTTGAATCGTCTATAAATCCCGCGGCCCGGCGGGCGAACAGACGCCGATTACCGCTGCGGCACCAGCGTGACGGTCGGGACAGCACCTGCGCCAGCGGCCCCCGCCTTGGCCAGCAAGCTCGGCGCAACGTTCCATTGCGCGCCCTCATCGGTGATCACCGTGACCGACTTTCGATTGTACCGCGTCAGCACGCCGCTCAGCCGCGCACGCCCCGGCGGCTGGAACGTCACCCGGTCGCCAATGCGGAACTCCAGCATCCCGACATGCGCGCGCATATCCCGCAAGGCCCGGAGCCGTGCGACGATGCGATGGTTCAGGTCGATCAGTTCGGCTTCGCTCAGGCTGTCGATGTCGATTGTCATCCGGCGGTCCCACGACGCATCACGACGACGGATCGGCAACACATCGCGGAAAGCTCCGAGTCGTGTCACGCGCCGCGGCAATGCGCCGGCCTCCTTCCGCGCTCATCAACCGCCACCTCCGCCCCTTCAGGCAGCCCGCAGTGCCACCCCTGAACTGCAACGCCAACGGCACAGCACCAGCTAACCGCGCGCCGCAAGTTCAGGCCGTTGGCCCACAAGTCGCATCGGAACGGATGATCATCCCCCCTCCCCCACCACCCCCCGCAAACTCCCGCCATGCCGCGCCAGCAACGCCTCCGCGTCCGCCGGTGCCATCCCCCGCACCACCAGCACCGCCAGCTTCACCTTGCCCCCCGCCGCCTCCAGAGCAATCCGCGCCGCCGCCTCGTCGCAGCCGGTCAGCCCCCGCAGCATCCGCACCGCGCGCGCCCGCAGCTTGGCGTTCCGCGCCTGCATGTCCACCATCTGGCCGCGATACACCCGCCCCAGGCGCACCATCACCGCGCTCGAGAACAGGTTCAGCGCCGCCTTCTGCGCCGTGCCGGCCTTCATGCGGGTGGAGCCGGCGATCGCCTCAGCGCCGGTTTCGACCACCACCGCCACCTCCGCCGCCTCCACCAATGCCGACCGGGGACTGTTCGCCACACCGATCGTCAAGGCGCCTGCCGCGCGCGCAGCCCGCACCGCCGCCACGGTAAATCGCGTGGATCCGCTGGCGGCCACGCCCACCAGCACATCGGCAGCCCCGATCCCGTGCGCCGCCACCGCGTCAGCAGCCTGGTCGGCGCGGTCCTCGGCATTTTCCACGGACCGCAGCAGTGCGGCCTCGCCGCCGGCCATCAGCAGAACCAGCCGGTCTTTTGGCCAATCGAACGTGGGCACCAGTTCCACCGCGTCCTGTACCGCGATACGCCCCGACGTGCCGGCGCCCGCATAGGCCAGCCGCCCGCCTGCCGCCAACCTCACCGCTGCCGCCTCCACCGCACGCCCCAGCGCCGGGAGCGCCGGCCCAACGGCAGCGACCGCCGCCAACTGCCCCTCCCACAACGCCGCCAGGATCGTCGGCACGTCCCATGCGTCCAGAGTGTCATAGCGGGGGCTGACGGCCTCGGTCGCGGGCAATGCCATGGCTCACGTCCTCCGCAGCCGCGGGTCCAGCCGTTCCGCCAGCCCGTCGCCCAACAGGTTGAACCCCAGCGACGCCAGCAGGATCGCCGCCCCCGAAAACACCGCCGGCCACGGCGACAGGTCCAGATAATCCCGGCTCTCGGCCAGCATGCGGCCCAGCGACGGCGTCGGCGGCTGCGTGCCCAGGCCCAGGAACGACAGCGACGCCTCCACCAGGATCGCGGTGGAGAGCGACAGGCTGGCCTGCACAAACACCAACGAGGCGAGGTTCGGCAGCAAATGCCGCAGCAGGATGCGCGGCGTGCCGGCGCCGATCGCGCGGGCGGCTTCGACGAACTCGCTGAACCGCAATTGCAGCGCCGGCCCGCGCAACGTGCGGGCGAAAATCGGCACATACGCCACGGCGATCGCCGCCGCCGCGCTGAACGCGCCCGGACCCAGCAGGGCAATGATACCGATCGCCAGCAGGATGATCGGGAACGCGAACACTATGTCGGCGCAGCGCATCACCACACGATCCACCACGCCGCCGCACCACGCCGCGACCAGCCCCAGCGAGCCGCCCACCGCCAGCGCACCCAGGACGGATACGCCCGACACGGTGAACAGGGTGCGCAGGCCGAACAGTACTCTGGCCAGCACGTCGCGGCCGAAATTGTCGGTGCCGAGCCAGTGCTCGGCGTCTGGCGCGCCCAGCCGTGCCAGGATGTCCTGCGCATTGGGTCCGAACGGCGAGAGCCACGGTGCCAGCACTGCCGCCAGTGCCAGTAGCACGATCAGCACCGTGCCCAGCCGCAGGACCAGTCCCGAACCGCCGCTCATGCGGCGCGCACCCGTGGGTCGATGATGGCGTAGAGCACATCGACCGCGGTGTTGACGCAGACGAAGACCAGGGTAGCGAGCAGGATGGCGGCCTGCACCAAGGCGTAGTCGCGATCGGCGATGGCGCCGACCATCAGCCGCCCCAGCCCCGGCAGGGCAAACACTTGTTCGACCACGACAGAACCGGCGAACAGATAGCCGGCCATGATACCTGCCTGGGTGACGAAGGGGATCAGCGCATTGCGCAGCGCGTGGCGGAACAGCACCACACGTTCCCGCAGGCCTTTGGCGCGGGCGGTGCGGACGTAGTCCTGCTGCAAGGCGTCGGACATCGCGGCACGCAGAAACCGCGCGAGCGAGGCCACTACCGGCAGTGCGATGGACACCACCGGGAACAACACGCGGTGCAGGTTGCCGAGCGGGTCTTGCGCGAACGGCACCCAGCCGACAGCCGTCCAGCCAGGCATCAGCTCCGAGGCACCGTAAAGCAACATGATGCCCAGCCAGAACGACGGCACCGTGATGCCGATGATGGAGAGCAACCGTATCGCCAGGCTGGCGGCCGGCGAACGCAACGCCGCCATGGCGCAGCCGAGCGGAAGCGCGAGCACAACCGCCACGGCAAGGCCTAGAACGGTAAGCTCCGCCGTCACGCCGGCCGCGGCGGCAATTTCCGTCAGCACCGGGCGGCCGGTGGTCAGGCTGGTGCCGAAATCGCCATGCAGCACGCGGCCGATCCAGGCGAGATACTGCTGCACGAATGGCTGATCCAGCCCGAGCTGGTGCCGCAGCATTTCGATCTGGCGCTGCGTCACCTCGGCATTGGCGCCGAGCATGAGCTGCACCGCGTCGCCCGGGATCAGCCGGATCATCAGGAACGACAGGACAGAGACGCCAAATGAAACGAACAGCAGGTCCCCGGCACGGCGCAGCAGGACGCGAGGCATGGGCTACCGCTAGCCCATGTCATTGCGAGGCCCGCAGAGCCGAAGCAACCTCGATCGGCCGGAGGTATCGTCCTTCC